>Ga0213876_10000834_pt1 | contig 20751 bp, 22 predicted proteins | sample BarmaccomBMRX_R9_FD_160113 | JGI IMG/M metagenome (GOLD analysis project Ga0213876, IMG submission 160113) | Root-associated microbial communities from Barbacenia macrantha in rupestrian grasslands, the National Park of Serra do Cipo, Brazil - RX_R9 | ecosystem: Host-associated > Plants > Roots... | reverse complement strand
TGCGTGCATCAAGCGCCGCAACCGCGATCGAGGAGGACACTCCGGTGAACATCCTGACCGTCAATCTGCTGTTCAGCACGCTCGTGTTCTACATCGCAGTCCGGCTCTATCTGCTGCCCCGGCTCGATGACTGCGAGCCGCGGACCATTCTGCTGCCGATCCTGCTGCTGCATGCCTTGCGACATCTCGGGTTGATGTTTCTGGCGCCCGGCGCGGTCTATGCGGGCCTCCCGCGCGAGTTCACCGCGCCCGCCGCGTTCGGCGATCTCCTCGCCGCCGTCCTGGCGCTGATTGCCATCCCGGCGGTGGCGAGCCGGGCGAAAAGCGCAAAACCGCTGGTCTGGCTGTTCAACATCGTGGGCTCGCTCGACCTGATCAATGCCATCGCGCTCGCCACGATCTATGACGCGGCACCGCTGATGGGACCGGCCTACTGGATCCCGGCGTTCTGGGTGCCGGCGCTGCTGGTGACGCATTACGTCACTTTCCTGCTGCTGCTCAGGCCATGGCCGCGAACAGCAAGCACATGAAAAACTACTCATAGGCTCCATTCGAATGTCAAACAGCGGAAAGGTATGCGGCCGCATTCCCGCGGCGCGAATCGCGCCCGGGTGATGCAGCGGACCGCCCTCGAAAGAAGGAGGGCGCAGGGAAGGCCGGGCGCTGGCCGCGCCCGTGGCCCGCCAGCAAACAAAAAAGCTGGCGGCAGACACCACAGGTTTGGCCGAAGCATCCCGGCCTTCCCTGCGCGATGGTTTTAACGCTTATAGCGCGCTCTCCTCGGGAACCGGGCTTTCTTGCTCCCGTCGCCCTGCGGCTCGTCACCGCAGGACTTGGCCTCAGCGTCGGGAGGCCAGGACCACACGCCTTCACGTCCGTGCCGGGATCGTTCGTCGGCGCGGAAACCGCGCTGCGACCCGACACGTCCATCGCATCCCGCGCTCAACGTCCGTGACGATCGCGATCCGCCCCTCCAGCGAGTGCGGGACGGCGGGACATAAGCATAGATTCTGATTTTCGTAAAGCGAAATTTTGCGGGAGAGGTCGAGCAGCGCTGCGGCCATTGAATCAGTTCACGAATTTCTGCTCTTCGGGAATGCAACTTTACGCTGCGAAAGCCCATCCGGGCGAGCGAGTCGGCGGAAACCGATCAACTGATTCGCCCGTCGGGCTGGAAGCAGACTTCGGATTTGTCATTCCCCGCACACAGCATTCTCTCAGCAACTCCCCGACACGCCGCTTGCGCCGGCCATGACCGGCTCGATGTGGCCGGAAGCCGCACTGCCAGGGCAGACTTGCAGATCTCTTCTGGACCAGATTTGGTCTCGTGGGGCTGCGCTCCATGTCGGCTGGTCTTCATTCATAAGCCGACGCTCGGTCCGAACAGGCCGAACGACTGCACCGGGCCAAGCGCAGACAGCGGTGCAAGGCCAGCAAGCCTCTGCGCGATGTCACTCGGAGCCCAGGCGCGGTGCTTTGGTCTAACTAGTCACGGCCATTTCGCCCGGGCGGCAATTCCCCAATCCTCGGCGATTCGATCTCCTTCGAAGCGGTAGATCGCTACAATCGACAAGTTCACGGACTCGCTGTCCTTCATTCCAGCGAACAGCCACCGCACCGCGACTTTGTCATCTTGCTCCACCATATCGAGCAGCTCAATTCGCGCGTTCGGCACCTGTTCAGCCAGTGCCCGCAACATATCTTGCGCGCCCTGATGACCGAAGCGAAAGCCACCAATTGAAGGATCGTGTAGTTTGAAGTCTTCTGTGAACCAATCGGCGACGTGGTCAATGTCTCCGGCGGACATCGAACGCGCGATGCGTTGGAAAAAATCCCTTCTCGATGACATGAAGCGATTACTCCGAGACGTGCGGTGCGGTCAGTCTGACTGAAGACAGAGAACCAAACAACAATGATCGCGAAGACCGCTTACGGTCAAAAGGCGAAGAACTGGAAACCCCGGTCAGAGTAGGAATATCGCATCGGATGCTGCGCGACAATCGCTGCGTTGAAGCCGCGCTTTGCAATATCGGAAAAGGCGCGCTCAAGGTCGGCGGGTTCTCGCGCGACAACCGACTCGACCGAGATTTGAAACCTATTCGGCGGCATATTTGTTCTCGGCGACGGCGCGATCTTCGTCATGTTGAGTGGCCGGGTTCAGGAGCAGAGCAAGGCACGATATCTTTGGGACTGCCTCCTTGAACAACTAGGCGGGCTTGTGGCCTCGCCCAAATCGCCTCACCTGAATCGCATCACACATGCGGCATCACCTGCTCGGCGAATCGCCGAAGATTCTCGCGCGAACCCTGGCCAAACAATAGCACATAGGAGGCGCCGCGGTCCCGCAGCTCACCGAGCTTGTCGACGATCTCCTCGCGCGCACCAATCAGCGCATGCGCCTCGCGCGCGCCCGGTGCGTCGGAATAGGCAAGGATATGCGATCCGCTGCGGCTTTCCGGCCCGCGCGACAGAGCGAGCAGCCTTTGATGCACCTCTGCCTGGCGACCCGCGGCCTCGTCCCGGTCGGCGTTGTCTGTCGCGACCCAAACGTTGCGCGCGACGGCCACTCGCATCTCGTCGAATAGGTGGCCCGCCGCCTCGAGCTGGCGGCGATAGAGCGCGATGCGCTCGCCGATCTGGGCCGGCGAGGCGAACTGATCGAGCAGCAGATTGTAGCCGCGACGCGCCGCCGAGGTGATGGAGGCCTCGCTGCTCGCCGCGATTCACAACGGCGGATGCGGCCGTTGCCGCGGCGGCGGCTCGACGATCACTTCGTCGAAGCGCCAGAACCGGCCACGATGCGAGAATGGCGCGTCCGACGACAGCGCGCGGAGCAGCACCGCGAGCGCTTCCTCAAAGCGCGGCTCGGCCTCGGCGGGCGGCATCGCAAAGCCCGCGAACTCGTTGTGACGGTAACCCTTGCCGACGCCGAGATCGAGCCGGCCGCCCGACAACAGATCGAGCGTCGCGACCTGTTCGGCGAGCAGCACCGGATTGTGCCACGGCAACACCAGCACGGCGGTGCCGAGCCGCAGCCTCGTCGTGCGCGCCGCGACGAACGCCAGAAACGTCACCACCGCCGAAAGCTGGCCGATACCGGTGAAGTGATGCTCGGTGACGAAGCTCGAATGAAAGCCGAGCGCTTCCGCCTCGACTTGGGCGTCCACGAAGTCATGAAAATTCCTGACGCCGGAAGCAACGTCGTGGCGCGGCGCCGCGGCGCCGCCGAACAATCCAAACCGCATGGGGAAAATCCTTCGAAGAGTATGCAGGACGGCCGTTGGCCGTGGTGGGCTTAAAAGCTCAAGCCACCGTGCATACGCGACGAAGCGAACGTCCCGAGAGGACGCGGCGCGATGAGGCAAACGAGACAGAGAAAAACTGATGCATCAAAAACTCCCTTCGCTGGCATGACCCAGGCAGGTTCGACGGGTGTGCTCTCAGCCCGCTCTTGTTGGCGGGCACCCCGGTTGAGGCAGGCGTTGTGCAATGGGTTGATGGCGGATGTCAAGGGCGCTCGTTCGTTTGAGCCCCGCGCCGCAAGCACAAGTGCCGCGGACCAAACAGGGCACGTCACAAGAGCAATAGCTTTTCATGTGTAACGTCCGTTTGGGGTCAACTGCCGAAGCCTCACTCGGAGCAAATCTGGTCTGCACTACCTCAGGTAGCAGGCATCGATTTCAGCCGTGAAGATTTCTCAGTTGGGCCAACAGCCGACCTACGGCGAATATCGCAGCTGCTGCGATTTAACGATCAAGTTCGGCAGCGGCTAGCTCTGCAACGCGCAGAACGATCCTTGCCTGAGGATGACCTTCGCCACCGAGAGACCAAGCCGCCGACAATCCGGTCCATGCGAGGATCCAGCACAGCAGGCGGTGTCGTTCCACCTTCGCGACCTCGCTGACGATTTTTAGGCGCGATGCCAGGCGGCCCGGCTCGGTCGCGACCGGACGGCTCGGATCGTCCAGGTCGGGATTGGTAAAGATGTTGGCGAAGTCGAAGCTGCGCTCACCAACCAAGCCCTTGGGATCAATGGCAAGCCAGCCGCGCGCACCAAAGTCGAGTACATTGCCGTGATGCAGGTCTCCATGCAAGGCTACGCACTCGCGAGGTTCGGCCAGCAGCGATTGTGCGGTCTCTGCGCAGCGAACAAGGATGCCCCCATGCTTTGCAGCCGCCGGCTCCAGTTCACGAAACCAGTGCACCAAAGGCATCAGTTCAGGAATGGGCTTCGGGCGGGAAGCGTGCAGCCGGATGGCGGTCGCGCACAAAAGACGGCAGGCTTCATCATCACGTCCCGCGCGGGCCATGTCGGCCAAGGAAGAATTGCGTAAGGCGCGCTCCATGAGAACGGCTGCATGATCTCTAGCTAAGATACGTGCGGCGCCTTCTCCTTCCCACCATTCCATCAGGGCGCCGCCGCGACGTTCGTCGCCTGCTCGAGACACTTTGAGCATGGCAGGATCGCCGGACCGCCGCACTGGAAGCAATTCGGCGGCCGGCGTCGTAATCGGAACACCATCGGGGACCAAGCGCCAACGCGTTAGGTAAGGCTCAAACATTCGGCACCTTTTGAGTTAAAGAGGCGACGTTTTGCAAACGGTCGCCAAAGGTCCGTTCAGGGTCACGGGCTGCCTTACGAATGCGTAAGCACCACGGCAGGTTGTACCCCAGATAGCTGCCGACTTGTTGCGCTGCAAGATTTCGGCATCGCTGGGCCATTTTCCCACTCGGGTACTGTCCATCACAGCGGAAATTGTGGCCAGTCCCTCAACTCTGACTAAATTCGATTAGGCTTCCCTTAGCTTGCCTGGGTTAGCGTTTGTTGCCTTCTGCGTTCTGTCGTCCATGAATCGAACCGTGAAAATCGGATTGATTGTCGCGGCGATCCCTGTGGCCGCCATCGTGGCGGGCCTTGTTTGGATCGCAACTTTAATTGCCGCCGACAAGTATAAGTGGAGTTGGTTGGAGGTCCCGATCCGGTATCGTCTGACACTTAGCGTAGAGGTCGGAGGAGTTGCCTATACGAGCTCTACGGTTGCGCAGGTCACCTATCAGGAGATGCCTGCGTGGCAAGTCATCAACGGTCCGGGAATTGCCAGTCTGTATCAGGGCCAAGCAGGCATCCTGAAGTTGGGGGACGGCAGAATGATCTGCCTGCTGCTTAATGCGGACAATTTGGTTCCTGGCGAACACTATGGCGTTCCTGGCCTTGCGGACCGACTTCTATCTATCAGGGGTTCGCTAACAGGTCCGAAACAAAAGTGGTCGATCATAACAGCATCAAACGCGCTCACGGTTACGGGCACCTCAGACATTCCAATCGGATTGCTGCCACCAATGATCGCGCTGGATGATCCGGCCGATCCGTCTTCGGCTCATCTCTTCGATCCGGAGCATCCCGAACGCTCCTTGGGACTAGGGGCGCGTTTTCTCGGTGCTCAGATTGGCGTAACGAACGACCCAGTCTCGCACGACATCGAGAAGGTGTTTCCGTGGCTTACTGATCCTTCGCTCCCGCAAAGACTCAGCAAACCGGGAGATCCATTCCTTCGAGAAAATCAAGGAAGGCCGCTGTACAAAGCGTTCTTCTATTAACTACCGGGCCATCAATGGGCGTAATTTCGGCTTCGGGTCATGCGCAGCAATACTCGGGACCAGCAGAAACGCGTCGGCTCTGCCTTTTGACAAGAGACATGAGACCAGCCTGCCAAAGTCGTTCGTGATGGGCACGTGACGCAACATGGCACGCTGCGGGCTGCAGAGATCATTCCGGCAGCAAGTAGCCCGCATGAGCGAGAGCGACATGCGGGATCTCTCTTGATGGCGCGATCGACCCGGATATCGCTCCGCTCATCCGGGCTACCTCGCTGCTCGCGCCGCGTCTGGCGTCACCATGCGATCCTGTGATTGGCCTGACGACACAACTGGCGGCAGCCGGGAGTGGCACTCGGCGCGATCGTCACAATATCGGATATCGCCGCCACGACCCACCTCGCGCGTGTCGCTGTCGGCATGGGCGACACTTGCATTCCTCGTCGTGGCGAGCACGCTGATCGGTGACGCGGTATTCCCGACGCTCAACGCCGAGGTCTCGCCGACGCTCGCCAACACCTTCAATTATGCCGCGCCTGTGGTCGCGTTGTGCCTGTCCGCGCTGTTGCTGCACGAACCACTGACCCTTTTTAAGCTGCTTTCAGGCGCGGTCGCCATCCTGGGCGTCGCGCTGATGGTCGATCGCAGGTCTCTCGACGAACGGCGGCGGCAGACCGTGGCGCGGGAGCAGGTGAACCGCACGCTGCCATGGGCGTTGTCGCCTGCCCTTACCTCGACGAGGCGTATTTCAGAGGACGATTTGCCTTCAACTGGAGTATTTGACCATGAAAGCCCCACTTCAACCGCTCAGTTCTGAGGCCGGACTGACCACGGCCCTTTCGGGCGCAATCCGCGGAACGCAACCCTCCGCGCTGGTTTCGCGGACTTTCACCACGGCTCGTCAGTCAACGCACTACATCGAGTGCGGGCCGGCCGACGGACCGTTGATGATATTCCTTCACGGTTGGCCGAGCATCGGTTTGATGTGGCGTGCCCAAATGGACGCGTTCGCCGCCGATGGCTGGCACTGCGTCGCACCTGATCTGCGCGGCTTCGGCGGCTCTTCCGCTCCTGCAGCCAACGATGCCTACGCCATCGAGCAAGTCGTGGCGGACATGGCGGAGCTCCATGACCACCTTGGGGGCAAGCCTGCGATCTGGGTTAGCCACGACTGGGGCGTTGTCGTGGCCGGTGAGCTCGCCACGCACGAGCCCAACCGCAGCCGTGCCGTCGTGCTGACCTCGCTGGCGTATCAACCCGGCGGCCACGCCCTTCGCACAGTCGTCCCCCTTGTCGACCGAACGATATATCCGGCCGACCGATATCCGGATGGCCAATGGGACTACTACCGCTACTACACGACGCACTTCGAGGCCGCGGTCGCCGACCTAGATGCAGATAAGGCTGCATCGCTGGCATCGATCTTTCGACCGGGCGATCCCGCCGGCGTCGGCAAAGTTTCGCCGAATGCGGTGGTCACGCGCAACGGAGGGCGTTTCGGCGCCGCACACCGCGCTCCGGCGACTCAACCTGATCCGGCTCTCTGGCCGCTGGCGGACTTCGACGTGCTGGTGCAGGCGTTTGAGGCTCACGGCTTCCGTCCCGCCTGCGCGTGGTACCTGAACGATGACGCCAATATCGCCTACGCTCGCAGGGCGCCCAATAGCGGCCGCCTGTCGCAGCCGGTGCTGTTTGTGAACGGCGACTTTGAGCAAATCTGCAGTATCACCGGAAACCGCCAAGGCGACCCTATGCGCGCGGCGTGCACAGACCTTACCGTGACCAGCATGCCCTCCGGACATTGGCTGCCGCTGGAACGCAAGACAGAGCTTGTCCTGGCCATTCGCTCTTGGCTGCAAAGCAAAAACGCTTTGATGGCGGTCGTAGGGAAGTGATCTGCGGGATTTGATGGTCGCGCAATCATCCCGGATATCGCTCCGCTCATCCGGGCTACGCTTGCTGCGCCCAGTAAGGGCGATGAACCTGCTCCACCCTGGCGCCCCGCCTCTATCCCGAACACCTGCCACGAGGACAAAAACAGCAGGAGGTCCGGCTTGGGCCATGATCGGGCGCTCGTTGGTCCACAAAGAGCTTGGAGGCCCTTGGACGGACGGCGGCGATCGGACCATATAAGTGAGGATCATTTTTGGAGAAGAAATTCGACGAGCAAGGGAGCCCCAGAATGTACGCCAATATTCTCTTGAGCACGGATGGATCGGATGTCGCGAGAAAAGGCGTTAAGCACGGGATCGCTTTGGCAAAGGCTTTGAACGCCAGAGTGACAGTCATTACCGTGACCGAACCGCTGCCGGTCGATTATGGGGGCGGACACGCCTCGGGATGGATTCCCTCGCAGGAAGAGTTTGATCGCTTCAACGCAGCCTGCAGGGAACGAGCGGGCAAAGTGCTCGATGAAACGCGAGCCATGGCAGAGCAGGTCGGGATATCCGCAGAACTCCTGCATGTTCCGGATGCGCATCCAGCTACTGCGATCATCGAAACGGCGAAGTCCAGAGGCTGCGACTTGATCATCATGGCCTCCCATGGGCGTCGCGGCCTCAGGAAGCTGTTTTTGGGGAGTCAGACATCGGAGGTCCTGGCGGACGGAAGTGTGCCGGTGCTGGTCGTGCGGTAGCAGCCTAGGTGAGAGTGCGGGGTGTGCTAGCCTGCCTCTGCGAGAACCGGAATCGGGCGGCCCCTGAATGTACATTCTCAAACCGGGCATCAAGGCGGAGCCGCAGCGGCAGTGGTCCCTGCCGAACCGTCTTCTCACGCCGCCCGGCCTTCGGCGTTCATGCGCGAAACAGGGTGACCGGCTCCCGAAAGCCTTTCAGGAGATGGTCGCTTCCGCCACCGGCGATCATGGCGGCGGTGCGGTCGCGGACCGCCTGGGTGACCATGATCTCGCCCGACTGCGCCGCGGACTGCGCACGCGCTGCGCGGTTCACGACGGTGCCGACCGCGGTCAGGTCGCGATGGGTCTGGCCGAACTCGCCAAAATTGGTCTCTCCACTGTCGATCCCGATTCCGATGCCAATTTCGACGTCCTCACCACCCGCGCCGATGCTGTGCAGCAGCTCTTCGCGCCGGCTCGCGAAGCGCTTTTGAATTTCGCGCGCGGCGAGAACGGCCTGCACGGGATGATCCGTCTGCTTGACCGGAAAGTTGAAGATCGCGAACACGGCATCACCGATGGTCTTGTTGAGCAGCCCGTCATAGCGCCAGATCGCGGCGGCGCACTCGTCATAGAACACATCGAGCAGCGAGGTCAGAGCCGGCTGGTCGATGCTCTGTGTCAGCGCCGTGTATCCGCGCAGGTCCGCGAACATGACAGTCGCATCGATCGCGATCGCGCGCGCCTTCATCACCCTGGAAAAGGCCATCTCGCAGATCGTGCAGGTGTTGGGATTCATCCGGCTGGGCTTGATGCCGACGAGGCGGAAGGGCGTCGAAAGCAGCCCGCGCAGCGGTATCGGCAGATGAAGATTCTGCCAACAGCCCAGACAGATCGCGGCAGGCTCCGGAGTCATCGTGCCAGGAGACTAGCATCATCTGCCGGCAAAGAGCAGAGTGTCTGGGGGCGAGGCGAGGAACAAACAAACGCTGCCGCGGACCGCGCAGCGGTACTTCAATGCTGGCGGCGGCCTGGCGAGCACGACGCGGCGACCGGCTCAGCGCTGCGCACGGTGTCAGCGGCGACGGCGCCGCAGTTCCTTCCAGGGCGCTCTCGTCATGGCCATGGTGCAATCCTCAGAGTGCAACGACCATGAGGACGTCTGGTCAGACGCTTGCCGAGGGCACTGCGCTCCTTCCCGTCGAGGCGGTTCGAAGCCTCGAAGCGCTTATCGCATCGCTACGGCCGCAGGATCACCACCACCCGCCATTCCAGCCCCATCCCGGGCGCGGGCCCCAGACAGGCCCCGGACTCATGGCGTAGGCGCCGCCCCACACTGGCCGCGGGCCCCAAGCCGGCCCTGCGCCCCAGGCGACGGAGCTGCCCCATCCCGGACCCCACACCGGGCCCGGACCCACGGCGGCGAACCGTCGCGGACCCCAGAAGCGGCGCGGACCCACGACGACGTGGACTCGCGGCCTCGTGCGCCACACGAGGCGGCCGCGCGAGTCCCGAACCCAGCGCGCCTGCTCGAGATTGGATGTTTGCCCGGCGATCGCGTTCGCATTCGGGATCCCGTTTGGCATCGCGGAAGTCGCAGTCGAGGTGAGCGCAACGCCGCCAAGCGCAGCGAACGCAACAGCAGCAATTCTCAGTTTCATGGATATCTCCTTCTTGGATATCTTCTCTGAGACCGCAGAACGTGTTGCTCGCTCAGTGGTTGCTAACGGCGCGAGCCCAGGGTTTCAATTTAGGTTACAGAAGTTCCCCCACCCTGGCGTCGACATGACCGAATAGGACGCGGGGCGAGGATATCCGGCAAAGAGGAAGCCAACCAAAGCGGCAGCACCGCGCGAGTAGGCAGTTTTTGCGCCACGCCCTTCATGCGAGGACCATACGACAATCACGCTTACTCAATTGCATCGAGACCGCAAAACATCTCCAAATTGTGAATATGCGGGGCTGATAAGCCGACAAGGGAAGCTTCAGGTCTGTGGTAAATTTCGTATCGTGTGGACCCAGCGCGTGATGAGGGGGCAGCTCTTCAATTCGTTACAGGAGCGCTCAATGTCAGATCTTGTTGCGATTGTGTACCCATCCGAAGCCAAGGCAGAGGAAGTTCGGCAGAAAATACTCAAGCTCCAGAGCGAGTATTTGATCACCATCAGTGATGCTGTGATCGCCGTCAAAGAAGGCGATTCCATAAAGCTCAATCAACTCGTGAATACCACGATGGCCGGCGCCGCAGGCGGCAGCCTGTGGGGACTGCTGCTGGGGATGGTGTTCTTGAATCCTCTCCTGGGCGTCGCTCTCGGTGCCGGCGCGGGCGCACTGGGCGGCGCGCTGACCGATTTTGGCATCAGGGACCAGTTCATGAAGGATCTCGCGGCGAAGGTGAAATCGGGGGACGCCGTTCTGTTCCTGCTGATCAAGAGTATGACGGCAGACAAGGTTCTCAACGAGATCAAGGATGCCGGAGGGACGGTTCTGAAGACCTCGCTCGATGAAACCAAAGAGCAGCACCTGCGCGATACGCTCGCAGCTGCAACTCAGGCAAAGGCAGCCTAGCGGCGGCGAGACATCGTCGAGAACGGCCGTTGCGGCAATTTGCCTGATTGTCCTGCGGCCGGTCGCGCTTGCGGTTTGCGTCGTACTCGCGTGCGGGGGCGCAGTGGCCTGACCCTCGTCGGCCGCGAGAACGGCAGGCTGCAGCACTCCGCCGTGCGGCCACGCAGCCGTTCCCTTCTCCCGCACAATCGAAGGCGAGGTGGACATCATGCGAAAATTGACTCTCTGGGTGGTCGCTCTTGCGGCTGCCTCCGCGGCGGTTGCGACGACCGGCGGTCGTTCGCAAGCCAGCCTCATCGTGCCACTGAAGTTGGCTGCGGCTGCTGATGAGCCGCGTCCTGCGGAAACCGTCCAATTCAGCTGGAGAGGCCAGCGCTACTGCTGGTACAACAGGGGATGGCGAGGGGCCGGTTGGTACCGGTGTGGCTTCAGCAGGAGGCGCGGCCTGGGTTGGGGTGGTCCGTCCGGGTGGCACGGCTGGCGACGGCCGGGCCACGGCCCGGTCGCGCGCCCGCCGAAGCCAGGTCGGCCGGGAAGCCAACGTCCGCGACCACTCCCAGAGCCGCTCCCCGGCAGGGGGTGATGACCTCCTGTCCATGGCCGCAGGCCGCCGCGTCGCAGTTTGCGCTAACGCTGCCCTTCCGCTTCCGGATCGTGCGCGCGGCGGTGCCGCGTCCTACTCGTAAATTGAGCAACAGGAACGGCTCATGAGACTGTTCTTACTTGTTTTCGCGCTTGTCGGTTCGTCCCTTCTCGTGACTGAGCCCGCAATTGCGGCGGTCAAATTCAAGCGCTTTGCGCCCTGTCCGGAGGGGGCCGTGAACGTGAAGACCTGCGAGTGTCACGCCGGCACGTCAGGACGCTATCACTTCTGCCACGCCGGAAACTCATGCGATACACAGACAGGCAAGTGTCACAAGTAGTCGCGGGGCCGAGGATGCGATGGCAATCTCCAAGAAGGGGGCAAACCTCATAGGGAGGCCCGATATGCCGCGTTCAATACTAGCGCTCATCGCCATGGTGCTTCTCTCGATAAGCTTTGCTGCATGGCCCCAAGGTCCGGCCAATGCGGCCAAATTCTGCATGCAGCTACGAGGAGCGACCGCAGCGGGACAACCCGACTGCTCATTTTCGACGCTCGATGCGTGCCGCGCGCGGGTCAAGCATAGGGGTGGCGGGCACTGCTACAAGCTGACGCACTAACGAGCCACGGGATCAGGCTGAATCGCCAACGCCTTGGATCGTTGATTGCACATGAGCCCTCGGGGCGAGCCCTGAGTGCGCCTGTGCGCGCCTCATCCGATCGCGACGCCGGCGCCGACGGTGCGGTTCAGGACCTGCGTCGTCTTCTCGATGCGCTCGGCGGCCGCATTGAGCGCGCTGGCAACGGCGGCCTGGGTTTCGCGGGCGCGGTCGTTCGCCGCGACGCGCACGTTGCGCAGGCTCTCCAGCTCCTGCTCGAGATTCTTGATCTGCACGCCGGCGTCGAGCAGTTCGTCGCAGACCGTCAGCGCGGCCATCACGGTGAGCCTGGCATCGCCGATCTCGCCGAACTTGCCGCGCAGGCTCTGGATGCGCGATTCGAGCTGCTCGGCGAGTTTTAAGAGCCGCACCTCCTGCCCCTCCTCGCAGGCCATGCGGTACTGCCGGCCGTTGATGGTGACGTTGATGTGGCTCATCCGTCCTCTCCCGCGCCGAGCACGGTGCGGATCGTACCGATCGCGACATCGAGCCGCTCGGCGACCTCGCGGTTGGCGCGCTCCAGCTTGCGCGTTCGCACCAGCGATCCGTCGAGTTCGTCGGCGAGCCGCGAGCGGTCCGCGCCGAGCGCCTGAATGCGCGTGGCGAGCTCATCCTCGTCGCGATCGGCGTCCCGCCGCCGCTCGACCGCGCGCTCCAGCGCATCCAGTGCCGCCATCAACCGCCGCGTCGCTGCGTCGAGATCGGCGGAGACCGCCTCCGCTGGTCCGGATCGATTGGCTGGATGATCACTCATGCGCGTCGCCGCAGGACTCAACCCCACAGAAGCCTCAACTGACAAAAGCCCGCCTCCGGAGAATCCCGGAGCACGCGGGCACTCGATATTTCAACTTACGTGTCCAGAGCGGCCAGCGCAACGCCGTGACGGAACTATGCACTGCTAAGCAACATTCGGTCCCCCCGGCGCGTTCATGAGCCTGAACCCGTCCTTTGACTCTCGGAACCCAGGTGCTATCCAACCTTTTCGCTGGTCCCGCAGCCCCGGCAATGTCAGAGGGCCGCGCGACAAACATAGATCAAGCTATTCACTTGGACGGATCTCATCATGACGCAGGTCGAACATTCCCGCATGGCCAACGCGATCCGCGCGCTGGCGATGGATGCGGTCGAGAAGGCCAAGTCGGGCCATCCGGGCCTACCGATGGGTGCCGCCGATGTGGCCACCGTGCTGTTCACGCAGTTTCTGAAATTCGATGCCACCGAGCCGGCCTGGCCCGACCGCGACCGCTTCGTGCTCTCGGCCGGTCACGGTTCGATGCTGCTCTATGCGCTGCTCTATTTGACCGGCAACCCGGGCATGACGCTGGACGAGATCAAGCGCTTCCGGCAATTGGGATCGAAGACTCCGGGCCACCCGGAGAATTTTCACACCAGCGGGATCGAGACCACCACGGGGCCGCTCGGCCAGGGCATTGCGACCGCGGTCGGCATGGCGCTCGCCGAAAAGATGCTGGCCGCCGAGTTCGGCAAGAAGGTCGTCGACCATCATACCTACGTGCTCTGCTCCGACGGCGATCTGATGGAGGGCGTGTCGCAGGAGGCGATCGCGCTCGCCGGTCACTGGCGGCTCGGCAAGATGATCGTGCTCTATGACGACAACGGCATCTCGATCGACGGCCCAACCTCGCTGTCCGACTCGGTCGACCAGGTCAAGCGCTTCAAGTCGGCGGGCTGGCAGGCGGAACGGATCGACGGCCACGATCCCCAGGCGATCGCGGCCGCGATCAAACGCGCGCAAGCGTCCTCGCGGCCAACGCTGATCGCCTGCAAGACCACGATCGGCTTTGGCGCGCCCAACAAGGCCGGTACCAACAAGGTGCATGGCGAGGCGCTGGGCGGCGACGAACTGAAAGCCGCCAAGGAGAAGCTCGGCATCTCGCTCGAACCGTTCTCCGTGCCTGATGACGTGCTGAAGAGCTGGCGCGAGGCGGGCAGCCGCGGCGGCGCCGCGCGCAAGGAATGGGACGCGCGCTATGCCGAACTCGGCCCGCGCAAGCGCGCCGAGTTCGAGCGCCGGCTCAAGCATGAGCGGCCCGCAGCGCTCGGCAAGGCGCTTAAGACGCACAAGAAGGCGCTGCTGGCGAGCCCGCTCAACGTCGCGACGCGCAAGTCGTCGGAAGCCGCGATCGAGGCGATTGCCGCCGCGATGCCGTTCGAATTCGTCGCCGGCTCCGCCGATCTCACCGGCTCCAACAACAACAAGGCGAAGTCGGCGGTGGCGTTCTCCGCCAAGACGCCAAAGGGCCGCTTCATCCATTACGGCATCCGCGAGCATGGCATGGCGGCGTGCCTGAACGGCATATTCCTGCATGGCGGCTTTGCGCCGAACGGCGCCACCTTCCTGATCTTTTCAGACTATGCGCGGCCGGCGATGCGGCTGGCGGCGCTGATGGGCGCCGGCGCCGTCTATGTCATGACCCATGATTCGATCGGGCTCGGCGAGGACGGGCCGACGCATCAGCCGGTCGAGCATCTCTCAGCGCTGCGTGCCATTCCCAACATGCGCGTGTTCCGCCCCTGCGACGCCGTCGAGGTGGCGGAATGCTGGGAGCTCGCGCTCAACCGTTCGACCGGGCCGACCGTGCTGGCGCTGACGCGCCAGAACCTGCCGCAGCTCCGCACCACGGCCCCCGATGACAACCCTTGCGGGCATGGCGGCTATGAGCTGGTTGCGGCCAGGGGCGAGGCCAAAGTGACGCTGTTCGCGTCGGGCTCCGAGGTCGAGATCGCGGTTGCGGCCCAAAAACAGCTTGCCGAGCAGGGCGTCCCGGCGCGCGTGGTCTCGGTGCCCTCGCTCGAACTGCTGTTGGCGCAGCCGGCCGAGAAGCGGCAGGCCATCATCGGTCACGCACCGGTGAAGATCGCGATCGAGGCGGCGGTGCGCTGGGGCTGGGATGCCGTGATCGGGATCGATGGTGAATTCATAGGCATGCATTCCTTCGGCGAAAGCGCCCCCTACAAGGACCTTTACAAGCACTTTGGAATTACCGCGGAGGCGGCCGTCAGCGCAGCCCTGAAGCGCCTCGACGGCGGGCAAGGTTAGGGCGCGCTGGCGGTTGTGATCGGGGGCAAAAAGGTCTACCAAGGCCCCATATTCAATGCTCCCGCCCGGCCGAACCGGGCGTGTCCGCCATAAAATTCCCGCGCGTGCGACCAGCCGTCGCGTTCCGGGGATGACAACCGTCATGGAAGGAGAGGAAGATGGCAGTCCGCGTCGCAATCAACGGGTTTGGCCGCATCGGCCGCAACGTCCTGCGGGCCATCGCAGAATCCGGCCGCACCGACGTCGAAGTGGTCGGCATCAACGACCTCGGCCCGGTCGAGACCAATGCCCATTTGCTGCGCTATGATTCCGTGCATGGCCGTTTTCCGGGCACGGTGACGGTGGAGGGCGACTCGATCAGCCTCGGCAACGGCAAGATCAAGGTTTCCGCCGAGCGCGATCCGGCAAAGCTGCCTTGGAAGGCGCTCGGCGTCGACGTCGCGCTGGAATGCACCGGCATCTTCACCGCCAAGGAGAAGGCCTCGGCGCATCTGACCGCGGGCGCCAAGCGCGTGCTGGTCTCGGCGCCCGCCGAGAATGCCGACGCGACCATCGTGTTCGGTGTCAACCATGACACGCTGACGAGGGATCATCTGGTGGTCTCCAACGGCTCCTGCACCACCAACTGCCTGGCGCCGGTCGCAAAGGTTTTGAACGACACGGTCGGCATCGAGACCGGCTTCATGACCACGATCCACGCCTATACCGGCGACCAGCCGACGCTGGACACGCTGCACAAGGATCTCTACCGCGGCCGGGCGGCGGCGATGTCGATGATCCCGACCTCGACGGGCGCGGCGAAGGCGATCGGCCTCGTGCTGCCCGAGCTCAAAGGCAAGCTCGACGGCGTCGCGATCCGCGTGCCGGTGCCGAACGTCTCCGTGGTCGACCTGAAGATCGTCGCCAAGCGCAACACCGACCCCAAGGAGATCAACGAAGCGATGAAGCGCGCCAGCGAGCAGCAGCTCAAAGGCATTTTGGGCTACACCACCGCGCCCAACGTCTCGATCGACTTCAACCACGATCCGCACTCATCGACGTTCCATATGGACCAGACCAAGGTCATGAACGGCAACCTGGTGCGGGTGATGTCGTGGTACGACAACGAGTGGGGCTTTTCGAACCGCATGGCCGACACCGCGGTCGCGATGGGCAAACTGCTGTAGTTGATTGTCGTCATCCCGGCCTTGTGCCGGGCATCCACGTCTTTCTTCGTGTTGCCAAGACGTGGATGGCCGGGACGAGCCCGGCCATGACGAGGGGAAGCATGTCATGAACAAATTCCGCACCCTCGATGACGTCGACGTGAAGGGAAAGCGCGTGCTGCTGCGCGTCGACCTCAACGTGCCGATGGAAAACGGGCACGTCACCGACGCGACCCGCCTGGAGCGCGTCGCGCCCACGATCACCGAAATCGCCGACAAGGGCGGCAAGGTCATCCTGCTCGCCCATTTCGGCCGGCCGAAGGGCCGCGATGCCAAGGAGTCACTAAAGCCAGTCGCCGAAGCGCTGTCCGGCGTGCTCAAGCGGCCGGTCGGCTTCGCCGACGACTGCATCGGAGACGCTGCCGCACAGGCGGTCGCCGCGATGAAGGATGGCGACATCCTTTGCCTGGAGAACACCCGCTTCCACAAGGAAGAGGAGAAGAACGATCCGGCCTTCGCAGCCGAGCTTTCAAAACTTGGCGACATCTGGGTCAATGACGCATTCTCCGCGGCGCATCGCGCCCACGCCTCGACCGAAGGCCTCGGCCACAAGCTGCCGGCCTATGCCGGCCGCAGCATGCAGGCCGAGCTCGAAGCGCTTTCCAAGGCGCTGGAAGCGCCGACAAAACCCGTGATCGCGATCGTCGGCGGCGCCAAGGTTTCGACCAAGATCGATCTATTGGAAAACCTCGTCAGCAAGGTCGATGCGCTTGTCATCGGCGGCGGCATGGCCAATACGTTTCTGCATGCGCAGGGCGTTGCGATCGGAAAATCGCTGGCCGAGCGCGAGCTCGCTCCGACCGCGCTGCGCATCCTGGACAAGGCGGAAGCATCGAACTGCGCCATCATCCTGCCTGTCGATGCCACCGTCGCGTTCCACTTTGCGGCGGGCTCGCCATCCTTTGCCTATGGCCTCGACGCGATTCCGCCCGACAGCATGATTTTGGACATCGGCCCGCAATCGACAGCGCGGATTCACGCCGCGATCGACGACGCGGCGACGCTGGTCTGGAACGGACCGCTCGGCGCCTTCGAAATCCAGCCGTTCGATCGCGGCACCATGGTCGCGGCGAAGCACGCCGCCGCGCGCACCAAGGCCACGAAGCTGGTGTCGGTCGCGGGCGGCGGCGACACGGTGGCGGCGCTCAATCAGGCCGGGGTCGGCCATGATTTCACCTATATCTCGACCGCCGGCGGCGCGTTCCTGGAATGGATGGAAGGCAAGCCGCTGCCCGGCGTCGAGGTTTTGAAGGTACGGTAACTCGAAGGACATATCGGGCGCAGAGGCGCCTCAACGCGGAGAACAGGACAGATGGCTCGGATCACGTTGCGTCAATTGCTCGACCACGCGGCGGAGCACGACTACGGCGTGCCGGCTTTCAACATCAACAACATGGAGCAGGCGCTGTCGATCATGGCGGCGGCCTCCGAGCTCGACGCGCCGGTCATCATCCAGGCCTCGCGCGGCGCGCGCTCCTACGCCAATGACGTGATGCTGCGCCACATGATGGACGCGGTGACCGAGATCTATCCGCAAATCCCGGTCTGCGTGCATCTCGACCATGGCAATGAGCCGGCGACCTGCATGACCGCGATCCAGGCCGGCTTCACCTCCGTGATGATGGACGGCTCGCTGAAGGCCGACGGCAAGACGCCGGGCGACTGGGACTACAATGTCGGCGTCACCAAGACGGTCACCGACATGGCCCATCTCGGCGGCATTTCGGTCGAGGGCGAGCTCGGCGTGCTCGGCTCGCTCGAGACCGGCATGGGCGACAAGGAGGACGGGCACGGCGCGGAGGGAAAACTGTCGCACGACCAGCTGCTGACCAATCCCGACGAGGCCGTGAAATTCGTCAGCCAGACCAGAGTCGATGCGCTGGCGATCGCGATGGGCACCTCGCACGGCGCCTACAAGTTCACCCGCAAGCCGGATGGCGACATCCTCGCCATGAACGTGATCGAGGAGATCCACCGCAAGCTGCCGAACACGCATCTCGTCATGCACGGTTCCTCGTCGGTGCCGGAGGATCTGCAGGCGATCATCAACGCCAATGGCGGCAAGATGAAGCCAACCTGGGGCGTGCCGGTCGCCGAGATCCAGCGCGGCATCAAGCACGGCGTGCGCAAGATCAACATCGACACCGACAACCGCATGGCGATGACCGGCCAGATCCGGAAAGTTCTCAATGAGCACCCGGAAGAGTTCGATCCGCGCAAATATCTTAAACCCGCGATGGATGCGATGACGAAATTGTGCAAGCAGCGCTTTCAGGAGTTCAACACCGCAGGCCAGGCCTCCAAGATCAAGAAGGTGCTGACCCCCGCCGAGATGGCCAAACGCTACGCCAAGGGCGAACTGGACCCCAAGATCGCGTAAAAAAGTCCTCCACAGAGCGGCCCCTGCGACCAACGTTCTCCTCTCAATTTGCCCGAGAACGGTCTATTTTCATGGGCAAGGCAGGGTCCGCTTTTGGAGGATACTTCCATGAATCTCAGCGATCTCAACAAGGTCGCCCTGGCCTTGGTCACGCCGGGCAAGGGCATTCTCGCCGCTGACGAATCCTCGGGCACGATCAAGAAGCGGTTCGACGCCATCAAGGTGGAATCGACGGAGGACAGCAGGCGCGACTACCGCGAGATGCTGTTCCGCTCCTCCGAGGCGATGAGCCGCTATATCTCCGCCGTCATTCTCTATGATGAAACCATCTGGCAGAATGCGCGCGACGGCACGCCGCTGATCAAACTGATCGAGCAGGCCGGCGCCATTGTCGGCATCAAGGTCGACGAGGGCACGCAACCGCTCTCCGCCTGCCCGGGCGAACTGGTCACCGTCGGCCTCGACAAGCTCGCCGAACGCCTTAAGAAATATTTTGAGCGCGGCGCGCGCTTCGCCAAATGGCGGGCGGTGATCGACATCGGACCAGAGATTCCGTCGGCGACGTCGATCCACGTCAATGCGCATGCGCTGGCGCGCTATGCGGCGCTCTGCCAGGCCGCGCAGATCGTGCCGATCGTCGAGCCGGAAGTGCTGATGGACGGCGATCACGACATCGACCGCTGTCTTGAGGTGACCGAGCGCGTGCTCAACCACACCTTCCAGGAATTGCGCCTGCAGCGCGTCGCGCTGGAAGGCATGGTGCTGAAACCCAACATGATCGTACCTGGCAAGAAATCCGGCAAGCAGGTTTCCGTCGACGAAGTCGCCGAGAAAACCGTAAAACTTCTCAAGCGCTGCGTGCCGGCCGCGGTGCCGGGCATCGCCTTCCTCTCCGGCGGCCAGTCCGACGAGGAGGCTACCGCCCATCTCGACGCGATGAACCGGATCGGCGGACTGCCCTGGCCGTTGACCTTCTCATATGGCCGCGCACTGCAGGCCGCGCCGCAGAAGACGTGGTCGGGCAAGCCGGAGAACGTTGCGGCCGGCCAGCGCGCCTTCACCCATCGCGCGCGGATGAACGCGCTCGCCAGCAAGGGCGAGTGGATGGCCGATCTGGAAAAGAAGGCGGCATAATTGGCGACGAAACCTGCTCCGCGCCCCGCGCCGCGGCTCTATCTCGCGACGCCTGCCGGCCTCGATCCCGCGCAGCTCCTGGCGCAGTTGCCAGCCGCGCTGGCGGCCGCCGACGTCGCGGCGGTGCTGGTGCGGCTGAGGCCGGCCGATCCGCGCACGATGACTTCGCGCATCAAGGCGCTTGCGCCCGTGATTCAGCAGGGCGGCGCGGCGCTGCTGCTCGATGCAACCGCGCTCGACGGCCAGTTCGAGCTGGTCGCGCGATCGGGCGCCGACGGCGCGCATCTGGCCGGCATCAATGCGATGGACGAGGCCATGGCGGCCCTAAAACCCGATCGCATCGTCGGCGTCGGCGCACTGGCGACGCGGCACGACTCGATGACCGCAGGCGAGCAAGGCGCTGACTATGTGCTGTTCGGCGAGGCGGATGCGCAGGGCCTCAGGCCGTCCCGTGAAGCGGTTGCCGAGCGCGTCGGGTGGTGGGCCGAACTGTTCGAGCCGCCTTGCGTCGCGTATGCGGCCTCCCCTGACGAGGCGCGGGATTTTGTCGCGGCCGGCGCGGATTTCATCCTGGTCGACGACCTCGTCTGGTCCGATCCGCGCAGCGCGGCAGCGGCCCTTGCCGAGCTTGGCGCTGTTATCGGCGATGCCTTCGCCTCGGCCTCTCGCACGGATCGAAGCCGGACGGAGGTGAGCCAGGCATGACAGCTTGCCGTTTGTTCGTGATCGTGGTGGCGGGCGCACTCTTGATGGCGGCGGACGCAGCGGCGCAGGTGTCGCTGACGCCGCCAGGTCTCGAACCGCCGGCCACGACCAAGGCGGCACCCAATCCCAAAGCCAAGGCGCCCGGGTTCGTGAAAAAGCCTCCGGCCACGGAGGCGAAGCCGGCGCCCCCGGCTCCGTCGGCCGCCGCCGCAACGGCTCCGGCGCCGGTCGATTCCAACGCCGATCT
>Ga0213876_10000833_pt1 | contig 20785 bp, 14 predicted proteins | sample BarmaccomBMRX_R9_FD_160113 | JGI IMG/M metagenome (GOLD analysis project Ga0213876, IMG submission 160113) | Root-associated microbial communities from Barbacenia macrantha in rupestrian grasslands, the National Park of Serra do Cipo, Brazil - RX_R9 | ecosystem: Host-associated > Plants > Roots... | reverse complement strand
GCTTCTCGGGCGGTCGCTAAAGACGGCGAAATAGATGATCGCCAGGATCGGGAAACTTTCCGACAGCGTAAAGATCCAGCCCGTATTTTCGAGCGCACCGGACCCGGGGTAAAGCCCGATCGATTCGCTGTAGGCTTCGACAAAACCAGTGATCCCACCGTATTGAGCATAGACCCCGATTTGAAGGACACCACTGACAACCAACCCGCATCCGGCAGCCACCAGGAACCGGTCGCGGCTCAGTTGCCAGAACGTCTCCTCTGCGGCGGACGGTTTCCACGCTGCAGCCCTGGTTTTTGCGCAGCGGTAGAGCACCAGCCCGATCGCATTCACGATCGCCATACACCCGAGCCAATCCCGCCAGTCGGGGGGCGGGTCGATGTACAGCATCCACGAGTTCCACACAACGTGAAGCAGCGGTGCGGTAAAGAAGAAGTGTACCCCCAGCAGGCCGATGATGCCAACCGGGTCGAAGAGGTTGACGCGTCCACGAAACCAATCGACGGCATCGCACCCCATTAAAACTCCACAAAACCATACCGGGGCAAGAAACCAGTGCGCGATCCGTTCGGAGGCGATGAGGAAGCCGCACGCCGTAAGGGTGCAAAACCAGATCGAGAGACAAAGGCTCGAGACGGGTCGCGCGGCACGACCCGCCGGCACGGTTATTTCAAATGTTTCGATCACAAATACGTTAAACGTGGGATCGCGCGTCGAAACGCCTATCCTGGGGGCAGCTTGAGGGAAAGTTCCGGACCTTGCCGGGGCAAGGACGTTGCGGTCTGGTAAAGTTGCGCCAAGGCCGCCGTTGATCTGCGGATGTTGAACGGGCTCCTTTCCATGACAGCGAGCGCGTCATCCCTGGTAACGGGCGGCGCCCGACGGCGTCCGGCGAGGATGGCTCTCGCCCATGTGAAACGCGACTGCGACAAAGACAATCGCGTGATTAACTGGGGAACGACGTCAAGCTCGGTCGTGATCGAGTCCGCGAAGACGCATCGCAGTCCGGCCGCCTGCGCCTCGAGCCCGGCCAAGGGCAGTCCTTCGTACAAGGACGGCATCACAAACACGTCCACTGCACCGAGCAACAGGCGTGGCACATCGCACCGAGCCCCCGCGAAAACGATCCGCCCCGCGAGGCCCGTTTCCGCTGCGCGTCGCTCGATTACCGTCCGCAACGGACCATCACCGATCAGCAGCAACCGGGCGCTCGGCTCGACCTTTGCGACGGTGCGAAAAATCTCGAGCAAAAAACCGTGGTTCTTCTGCTCGTCGAACCTACCCACGTGAGCAAGGACAAAAGCATCGGCGGCAAGACCCAGCGCGGCCCGGAGTGATCTGTCCGGGTGCTCGCGGAACGGGTCCAGGTCGATCCCGTAGTAGAGCAGTTTGCAAAGCGGGCTGGTTCGATACCGAGGACAAAACAAAGCCTCCGCCGCCTTCCCGCTGGCCGCCAGACCGATCGTTGCAAACCGATGGATCCAGCGCTTCATCGTGGAAAGGTAAACCGATCGTAACGGACCCGGTGAAGCGTCCTGCACGGAGGTACCGCAGTGGCTATGGGCGATTCGCACGGGGATGCACATGCGCTCCGCCAGACGGAGCGTATACCCGTTGTAGTGGTGCAGATGGCCATGCACGATGTCGTACGGACCATGCATCCTGACAAGGCGGGAAAAGTTCTTCGCGTACCGCCAGGGCCGGTTGTAGTCCAAACAGGGCAGGATACGGCTGCCGAGAGCACGGATTTCGTCATCATAGGCGCACGCCTGCGCCGTATGTACCATGAAATCCATTCGAAACCGCTCCCGGTCATTGCGGCGCAGGATGTGCATCAACCAGGTTTCAATTCCGCCACGTCCCATGCCGCCGACGGCGTGAAGGATGCGGACGTGATGAGGTGATCTGGCGGTTTTCATGTTAGTTTCGGCTCCGGAGTGCGTGAGCGATAACCGCGCTGCTTCCTGCGATCTGACACACCGTTGCCAACATCATCGCGATTGCCGCCCCCGAAAGTTTGTGGCCCGGCACGAGAACCGCACAGGCGGCGGCCGTAACCAGAGTGACGGCCAGGAACACCGGCACCTGCGCGCGCAGGTAGCGGGCGGCGGTCATGCCGTAGCCCAAAAGGGACGCGGCGTAGCCAATTCCCGCCGCGACTGCCAGCCAGAAGAAGGCGGTCACCTGATCGGCGTATTCGGGTTGGTAGAGCAGCAGGAGGATCGGGCGGCCGGCGAGCCAGATCAGAAGTATTCCGACTAGTCCGATCAGTGAACTGAGGCACACGAGCTTTCGCAGAAGCGAAGAAAACGCCCGGTAGTCCCCTTGGACGTAGTGTCGGGCTAACCTCGGAGACGCGGACTGGCCCAGGGCACCGATCACCGTTGTACCTGCGGTGAGCGGGTAAGCCAGAGCAGCGAAGATGCCCAACTCCCGCGTGCCGAGGTAGTGCTGGATAAAATACCGCGGTATGTTGGCATTGAATGAAAGCAGGGCCATGACGACCCCGACGGGCAGGGCCAGCAGCGTCAACGGAAGCACTGCCCGAGGACGCCATTGGAGGTGCAACCGGCGCGCCATGCCTGCACGGGCGGCGGCCGCTGCGCGGCCTGCCTCCTGTGAAGGCGGCAATACGCTCGCGCCGCTACGAACATCATACACGACGAGGATCACGGCCCACGCCGCGGCGAGGCTGCAACAACCGAGCAGGAGGTCGCGACCGAGGCAGACCGCACACGCGACGGCAACCAGCGAGAGCAGCCCTTTAATCATCATGGACACGGCGATGCGGTCCATTCTTTCGTGCTGTTGCAGCAACCCATAGAAAATGTCGCTGATCGACTCGAGGCCCTTGGCCAGACCCACGACCAGGATGACCGAGGCGGTATGCCGGTCGTACCCGGAAAACCAGACGATCCCGAGTATAACCAACCCGGCCAGGGCCGTCATAAACAGGCGCAGCAACAGGTAGTCACCGAAGCGGTATTCGGCGGCCGCGTCTGTTGCCTGCACGCTTCTCAACGCCATCCCTGCGCCGATGATCACTGGCGCCGTGATGGCCAGGGCCAGCGCGAATTGGCCGACCATTTGCGGCGTACCGAGCTTGGCAAGAACTACGAGGATTCCCCACTGGCAGGCCACGTAGGTGATGTTGCCGCTGAGCGTCCATAAAAAATTCGTTCGCAGCCTCAACCGGCGGGGAGGCGCCCCCGGTCGCGCCCGACAGAACTCCGGCGCGTCATCGGCATCGCTCGAGTAGGTGGAAAGCATGGAGGGTGGCGCCGCGGCGACTAACACTCGTTTTCGGACCCTGAGCGCCGGCAGCGACGTTACGATTCCTGCAAGACAGGCCCGGGCGACGGCAGGGACGGTTGAGGCGGTCTCTGGCCGCTTTCGGCGCGCGCCCGATCGTCCGCCGACCGGTAAACGCGGTAACTGTGCCCGGCGCCCCCGCGCCCTGAGACGCCGTTGAAGATGAACCCGACGAGCGTTGAATCTGCATTCCGAAGTTTCCGGATGGTCTGGCCCACGAGTTCCGCTGAGGTCCGGGTCGAGACGACAAGGCAGGTTGCGTGCACGTGCCCAACCAACAGCAAGGTGTCACTCACCGGCTCTACCGGTGTGCTGTCGATGACGACGCGATCAAATTGCGCCGCCATCTGCTTCACAAGCTGGCCGAAGGCTTCTCCGGCGAGCAACTCTGCGGGCGTGTCGAGCTGGGTTCCCGCACACAACAGGGAGAGCTTATGAATGTTGGTCATCCGAACGGCGGCGTCCGGATCGACGTCACCTGTTATGGCATCGCTCAAACCCGGAACGGCTGTCCTGCCGAAGAATATTCCTTCCATTGATGGCGATCGAAGATCGGCATCGATCAGCAGAGTTTTGAGGCCCTGTTGGGCGAAGGCCACCGCACAATTGATTGCGCAGAAGCTTTTTCCCTCCGCTTTTACCGCGCTGGTAAACAGGAATACCTTGTGCCCGGCATTTTTTCCGATCAGCGATAAAGAGGCCCGCAGGCTGCGAAAAGATTCCGCCGTTACCGAACCCGGCCGTTCTATCAGCAGCAGGTCATCGGTCAGCCACTTCGGCCGGCCGCATCTTGGAATTGCCCCGAGCACCGACAGGCCTAACTGCCGCTCGGCCAGGTCGACCGTTTTGAGCGAGCCGTCGAGCACGCTTGTAAGCAGCAGGAGCCCACCGCCGAGTGCAAACCCGCCGAAAACGCCCAAGAGCATGACGCGTGACTTGCTGGGCCAGATGGGCTGTTCGGGCAAAAGCGGATGTGAAATCACACGAATGACGTCCCGCGCGACGCTCTTGGTCAGGTCGGTTTCCTTCATCCGCGTGAGCACCGATTCGTAGAGCGCCCGGTTCGACTCCACCTCCTGGTGCAACACCTTGTATGAAATAGCGGTTTTATTTTGCGCCAGTGCCTTTTTCTCCTGGTCTTCCAGAGCCTCCTGGAGTCGCTTCTCCGTCGTGCCCGCGGATTCATACGCGCTGGTCACCTCATCGGCGGCCTTAAGAATCATCCGGTCGAGACCGGCTTTCAGCTCCTGCAGTTGCTTCAATGCGGCGTTGTGAATCGGATGTCCCGCCTTGTACATCTGGGTGAGCGTGGCTACCTCGGCCTCCTTCTGCGTGATCGTCTTCTGCAGTTCGATCACACCGGGCGAACTCGCGATCGCCGGGACCGCGAGCAGGGCGGTCGGCGTGCCGTTACCAAGGTTCCTGATCTGGCCATAATCCGCCTCCAGCTTTAGCCGCGTCCCTTTTGCCGCCGTGGCCATGCGATTCAGTTCAAGGAGATTGTCGACCACGATGTTGTCTTTCTCGCCCAGGGCAACGGCGCCGTGTTGCTCTTTGTAGGCCTGTAGTTCGTCTTCGGATTTTGCCAGCCTGGCTTTCAGCCGTTCCGCCTGCTGGAGAAGGAAGTTGTAGGCGGTCTGCGAAGCTTCAATGTGTCGTTTGAAGTTCTCGTTGATGTATTCTTTGATGAGAAGGTCGGCAATTTTCTGCGCCATGACCGGGCTTTGATCCTCCACTCGGATGTCGATCAACCGCGTCCCGCGCCGAACTTGTGTGGAGATGCACTTGGCAAGTTCTTCGACCATTTTGCTGTTCGAAACGGGTCTTTTCAGGTTCGGCAGGAACGCATGATCCTTGTTCAGCTCAGCGCTCTCGATCAGGTTCAGCAAAAGCTCGGGACTAGTCAGACTTTGCTCAGTGTTTTTCGCAATCTCCTCCCCTTTGACCTCCTGGGTGTCGCCGTTATCGGCCTTCAGGACCTTCTGTTCATCCTGTTCAGTCGGCATCACGGCCTGAACGACCGCTTGGGTAGCATAACGTCGGGGGCTGTACGCGAGGTAAAGCGCGCCGGCGCTCGTTCCCGCCAGAACGCACAGGATGAGCAACCATGCCTTCTCGCGTAAAAGGGCAAGGGCCCCTCGAAAATCCGAAGCGAAGGATGGTTCCAGGCTTCGCGGTTGGGTGCTGTTCATATCAGAATACCTCCTGTGGGCGGTGGGATGCAGGCGGGCGCAGTGGGGGTGCGGGCGTTCTGATCGCACCCCGTGCCTCCGGGGATCCCGACCATTGCGGACTTGCGGTCAACGAGTGAATCGTCATCGACGGTTTGGTAACTAACGCGGTGCTATGCGCCTGCGGTGAGGTCCGTTCGGCGCGGGTGCACTCCGGCCCGGCAGGATCAGCGATGATCCGGGGCGAGCCGGTTCAGCACGGGTAACAGGCCCGCATCCCGCTCGCATACGGGTCTGTAAGCGCCGTTGGAAGGCGTCTCGGCAAGGGGTGGCGTACAAGGGGTATATTCCGGAACGACCTTGACGACTAACGCCCTTATATCCTTGGCCGAAAGGTCGGGATCTTCAACGGCAGACGCAAGCTCATCAATGAGGGGCCGCACTGCGTCGTAGGGTTGTACCGTCGAAACCAACCGCGTGATTTGCGGATGCTCCGTTGCGGTGACGTGTTCGCGGCTGTAGTTCAGCACCTCTTCCAACTTCTCACCCGGTCGAAGCCCGGTGAACACGATGTCGATATCCTCGGGTTCAAATCCACTGAGCATAATCATCTGTCTTGCGAGGTCGACGATCTTCACTGGTTTACCCATATCCAGCATAAAGACGTCACCGCCTTGGCCGAGCGCGAAGGCCTCCAAGACCAGCGTCACCGCCTCCGGGATGGTCATAAAGAAACGTGAGACCTCGGGGTGCGTCACGGTTAGCGGACCACCGGTGGCGATCTGCCTTGCGAAAATCGGCACCACGCTGCCGGAAGAGCCGAGCACGTTGCCGAATCGTACGGCCGTAAACTTGGTTGCGTGCGGCTTCGTCATCAGGGACTGCAGGTAGATCTCCGCGCACCGCTTCGTTGCGCCCATCACGCTGCTCGGGTTAACCGCTTTGTCGGTGGAGATGAAAACGAAACGCTCAACGTTATGCTCGATTGCCATTTCAGCGATGAGGACGGTTCCAAGCAGGTTGTTTCGGACGGCTTCGGCCGGCTGGTGCTCCATCATCGGCACGTGCTTGTGAGCAGCCGCGTGAAAGATTACCTGCGGCCGGAACCGCCTGAAGATGTCTCGCATCCGCGCGGCACTCGTAACATCCCCCACCAGCGGCATGATCACGGTGCGATTGCATAAGCCGAGCAGCTCCTGCTCGATGGTGAAGAGGTGAGGTTCAGAACGTTCGACGAGCAGGAGCGTGGCAGGATTGAACGAGAGAACCTGGCGGCATAGTTCGCTTCCGATACTGCCACCGGCCCCCGTGACCATCACGTTGCGCGCGGTAAGCCGGTCGCAGACGGTATCGGTTTTGACGCGGACCGGCACGCGGCCCAGCAGATCCTCGATTTTAACGGGCCGCAACGTCGTGATGCTTGCGTGCCCCGTCGCGAGCTGGCCGAGTGAAGGCACGGTCCTGCATTCCAGTCCGGCGGCGCGCGCCAGTTCCCATACCTGGCGAAGGCGTCTGGCCGGCGCGGACGGCATGGCAATTATGACCTCTTCGATCTGTAACTTCGATTTGGATTCGCCGATACGCTGTGGGGTTCCGACCACCGGGATCCCGTGCACGCTGGCGTGGCGGCCGCAATCGTCATCGAAGAACGCGACGGCCTGAAGCCCCAACCATGGCTCCTCCATCATGTGTCTGGCGAGGAGTGCACCTGCATCACCGGCTCCAACGATACCCACGCGCCGTGGCCGGCGTCTCGACGCCTGCTGGGACGAGAGGGCAAACGCCCGCACCCGCCAAAAACTCAGCCGGACGCTCGCGAGCCCAATCACCGAGAGGACCAGATAGATGAGGACGACTCCGCGCGGCGGTGCGGAAGTGAAGAAGCGACCTGCGGAGATCGCGGCGAGCGGCAGCGAGCCGACCGTACACGCGAGGACGAGGCGCTTTAAGTCGGGCTTTGCAAAATAAGTCAGCCGTCCATCAAACTGGTGAAAAGCGAATAAAGCAACGAGGTTTGCACCAATCACTACCAAGGCAACGGGTAGGAAGCAGGCCTCGAAATTTGCAGGCACGTCGAAATCGAATCGGATCAGGTACGCCATCCAGAAGCACAGCGCGACCGTACTCCCGTAGAGGAGCATCAGGACGACGGCGCGAATGGCACGGTTCCGGGTGCGGTCCTTCCACGTGAACTCCAATATGCATCGAACGACGGATCGAGTCATAAGGTCTCAGGCTACTTTTGTGCACGAATCACAATCGCACAGACCCGATCGAAATCGGCGTCCGAGAGATTGGATCCGCTGGGCAAGCAGAGCCCCCGTTCAAAGAGGATTTCGGCGACGCGGCCGCCTCGCAACCGGCAATGCGTAAAGACGGGCTGCAAGTGGAGCGGCTTCCAGATCGGACGCGCCTCGATGTTATGGTTCGCCAGAGCGACGCGCACGTCTTCGCGCGTGGCGCCGAATTTTTCCGGATCAATGGTGATGCAAGTCAGCCAGTAATTGGGTTGGCCGTAGGAAGCAAGCGGCATGGATTCGATGCCGGGCAAGGGGCCGAGCACAGCTTTGTAGCGTTCAAAGTTTCGGCGCCGGGCCGCGATGCGGTTGCTGAGGGCCCGGAGTTGGCCGCGGCCGATGGCGGCCAGGACGTTGCTCATGCGGTAATTGAAGCCGATGGTCGAATGCTGATAGTGCGGCGCCGGGTCACGCGCCTGCGTTGCCAGGAAGCGCGCGCATTCGATAAACGCACGATCGTTGGAAACGAGTATCCCACCACCGGACGTGGTGACGATTTTGTTGCCGTTGAATGAAAAGACGCCGCAGCGGCCCTGCGTGCCGACCCGCCGTTCCCGATACGTCGCTCCGAGTGCTTCCGCCGAATCCTGGATGACCGGCACGTCGTAACGCGCGCAGGCCGCGACGATGCGGTCGTAATCGGCGCTCTGTCCGTAGAGGTCTACGACGATCACCGCCCGCGGCAGACGCCCTCGCGCGGCACACGCCTCGAGCTCTTCGCGCAGGAGGTCCGGGTCCATGTTCCAACTGCCGGGTTCGGAATCGATAAAGACCGGCGTACCACCCTCATAGACAATCGGGTTCGCGGTCGCGGCGAAGGTCAGGGTAGAGCAGATGACTTCATCACCCGGCCGCAGCCCGAACAGCCTCAGCGCGAGATGAATCGCTGCCGTACCGGAGGACAGCGCGGCAGCATGTGACGCGCCGACGTATTCGGCAACCTCCTTTTCAAAAGCATCCACATGCGGTCCGAGCGGCGCAACCCAGTTCGACGCGAACGCATCTTTGACGAACTCCAACTCCGCGTCACCCAGGTGGGGCGGGGACAGATAGATGCGCGGCTCCGTCCGGCCGGCTGCGGTACCGGCTGTGCTAGCGGGAGTACGCGCGACGACCGGGCAACGGTAGGCCGGGAAGTAATCCGGTGACGCCGGTTCGAGCCCTTGCAGTTCATGTACGCGGGCCCGCCGCGCGCATAATTCACGATATAACCCCGGCTGGACGACCCAGCGCCAGATCGCAAAGTCATGCCGCCGGTCGGAAAATCCCGCTTTGTAATGGAACAGCGAATCCTGGCTCGCGCCAACGCCGCCTCCCAGATGAAAGACGCGTGCACCGGCCTCATTCGCCCAGAGGCGAACCGCGTCAAAGATTAAGGTCATTGGCGAGAGCTTGAGGAATTTGTCCCGCGTCCCGCCCAGGTGGTACTGCACGACGTTATCACAGATCGTGAACAAGCCGGCGGCGGCAGCTTCGCCCCCGACGAAAGCGATGAACAGTTGCAACACCGTCCCTAATTCACGAGCCATCCGGTTGAAGTAGTCGTCACTAAAAAAATAGGCCGGCGCCGCTTGTACACGCCGCATGGTCTCTCCGTAGATGCTGGCGAAGTCGCCAAGGTAACGTCCCTCCCGGTCGTGCAGGCAGGTGACGATGCCATCCCGTCGCTGGCCTTTGATCTGCCGTTTGCAGGTACTGCGATACTGTGCCCATTGGCGGTCCGGCGGTTGGCTGAGATCGATCGAGACGGTCTGGCCAATCACACGGCACTCACCCAACCCTGCAAGCAAGTGCTGCTGCTGCGGAACCAACGGGTGCAATCTCGAGAATGCCGCTACGACGTTGCTTTCCGCCAACGCCTCCCTGAGCGCCGCTTGAAAACGGCGCACGACTGCTTCGGGCATCGTTTCGTGGGACGCGACCGGCCCGCAATAACCGTAGACCGAGGTTCCGTCACTCAGTTCCGCCGGGCCGTCTCCGACCGGGCGCAGCAACAGGGGGAGTGCAATAAGGTGATCGCCGTCAAGATACGCGTACAAGTGCGCCTTGGCGCTGAGGCGAAGCTCCTCGAGGTGGTGGTACTGCGGCAGGTGATGAAAGTCGTGCAGACCGACGCGCTCCAACAACTCTTTCCATTCCTGACTCTGTTCGGTCCGGAGAATCCGGAATTCGGGAGCGCTCGTAGACCTACTTGATAATAACGCCTTTTCCATTAACCCGCCGGTATATATATACTACCTAAATCAGCAGTGATAACTCATGTGCGCAGCACCTTATGCACCTGTAAGCCGGTTGTGATCCCGGGTACGGTCTCTGTGCTAACAAGGTGCCGCTTTATCGTGTCCGGTTTACGATCTAAGAGATCTTTCGGTCGCAGCAGACGGTAGGACGCCTGCTTTCATCATCGCTGACCAAAAACCCGTTTTGTTCCAATTTGCATCGGTGCAGTGTCCATCGGGATCGTCTCACGCCGCCGGTTCAAGACAGGCTGCCGCCCTTGGCTGCGTTTCGCTTGATCTTCAGAAGCCGGCCTGGCCCTGGAGTCTAAAGCCACATCCCTGGCTTCTAAAATTACCACTTGGGTACGCCGTCCCTGGTCCTGAACCCCGCAACGATTCTGTATCCGGAACCGGGTGGGGGATCCGGGAATCAGAGGCCGGTGTATTCCGGCCGTTGATTCCCGAAGCCGCCTGGGGCTTTACGCGGCGAGGCCGCGAGTTAACAAAAACTATAATTATGATTTAGTATCGAGAACTGATATATCCTCCGGGGGGTAAGGCCTCTCGTTGCCAGCCCATTCAGGGTTTTGTCTACTGGTCAAGACCGGGAGCGTTTGTCCATATTGGTAAATTGTTTCAAATTCTTTTCCGAGCAGGTATCCCGGCAGTATACAGGTCAGGCGGCGTGGACCCGCACCGGTTGAAATCGGGTAAGTTTCACGCTTGACCGAACCGTCCATAACAATCCATAACTAACGCATGCTTGCGTCCGGTCTGATGCGGCATTATTAGTAGGAGCGCAGTTTTGACATTCTGGAGGAGGAAGAAGTGGAGGGTGCGATAGATCCTGTGTTGCAGCGTTTCTGCCAAGCCACGACCGAAGATCAAGCTAACCAGGTTCTAGAATTTCTGATAGAGGAAACGGCCTCTCCCCTGATCAGGAAAATCCTTAAGGCTAAGTTCGCCCAACTCCCAGGACGGATCGGATCAGACTGGGATTTTGAAGACGTTTGCAGCAGCGCTCGAACCGGCTTGATCACTCGCCTGCTGCGCCTGCGCCAGCAGCCGAACGCCAACGGGGTCGGCAACCTCGCCGCTTACACCGCCAAGGTCGCGTATGCGGCATGGAACGATTATACCCATACCCGTTGCCCGGGACTGACCAAAATTCGTTACCGGCTTCAATACCTGTTGGAGAACCGGACCAGCCAAAAGGGTTTTGCCCTCTGGGAGGGTGACGACGGTGAGATGTGGTGCGGTTTCGCGGGCTGGGATCAGCAGGGCCTCGATGCGGCCCGCCGTAATGCCCGGCGCTCGCGTTTGCTCGAAGCTCCGGGACGTGCTGCGGCGGAAGCGTTCCCCGAGGGCGAACCGAAGCGCCTTGGATTGCCCCGGCTAACCGCCGGGCTGCTGAGCTGGTTAGGGACGCCGGTTGAGTTACACACGCTCGCGGTGGCGGTTGCCGAAGTGCTTGAAGTTTTGGACGAGACCCCAGCCCCCTTACCGCCTGAGGGGAATCTACTCGGGGCGCCGAGCCTCGTAGATGCGCAGCCCTTGCCCAGCGATGAAGCCAAATGGCGGGAATACCTCGCCTGGCTGGCGGCCGAGGTTGCCGGCTTGCCCTTGCGCCAGCGCACCGCATTTTTGTTGCACTCCACCGCGACGGCGGAGTTTGAATTCAACGGGCTCCTGAGCATTCGTCAGCTTGCCGGACTGCTTGAACGTCCGGTCGAAGAGGTGGCGGGCCTCTGGAAAGCTCTGCCGCTGGATGACCGCCGCACGGCCCAACTGCTTGGCTTGGAGCGCCAGCAGGTCATCAACCTGCGCCGGATGGCCCGCGACACTTTGGGGCGGCGCTGGCGGTTGTGGATTGGCCGGACGTAAAGATTTCACCAATATGGTGGACGGTTCCCACTCTTCACAGTAATGATAGAAATTAGCGGTTGGTCTTGGACCGGCCGACGGCAAACGTTTGCGCTGAGGGGAATCTGGTGATAATAAAATTTCATATTGCACGTCCGGTGCCGAAAGGAAACTCCGGTGGGGACCAGGGATATGAAATCATGGGCGGGTTGTTCTCCGAACCAGAGGCCTTGCAGATTCGTTATCGCGTTGCGTCCCTCCTGGGGGCGTAGCCTGCGCGCTGACGTGTCGTGCTGAAAGGCCGTTTCTCTTTACATGCCTGAAGAATTTGCACCCACGGACGATCAACTCCGGCGCTACTACCGGCGGGAGCTCAACCCCGACGAGTTCATAGCGCTCAGCGATTATCTCGCCAAGCACCCCGAGGAGCGCCGTCTCAAGCTCGAGCTGATGACTGGACACCGGCTGGCCGAGACCGGCCAGGGGCGTCTTCCAAAATTCGATCACGCTACTCGCTATAACGATATCGTCGCCAAGCTTGAAGGCGAAGTTGCAGATCCAGTGGAGCGCCAGGCGCTGGAAGAGCGCCTGGCCGGCGATCCCATGGCAGCCACGTATCTGACCGACCTTGCCGCTTTCAAGCAGGAAATGGCGGCGTCACCCGAACTCGCCGGCGGCCCTGATTCTGGACGCGGTGATTCCGGAGCCATCATCATTGACGGCCATGCCCGGCCGTTACCAGACTCCTCACTCAAGGTCCGTTCGGATCATTCCTCGCCTGACGAGAGCTCGGGCGATGGCCATGAGCCTCGTGCAACCCGGTAACGCCATGGCCGGTGGTTGGCCCCGCGGGCCAGCCGTCCCGGGGAAGATGGCCCGGCCCACGCGGGTGAGGTGATGTCGGGGTGCAATTTCAAACTCGGCGGTTCATTACGGGACCTGGTATCATCCCGTCGAATTCGATACGTTTAAAACAGCGTTTCTTATTGTTATCTAATGCGTAGAATGAACCGCGCTTTCTCCTTTGAAATCAGCTGAACGCGGAAGCGCCGGAAGGGTTTACCGGCGCCGGCTGCCGATCCGCCTTATACCATTCAGAGAGGTATTCCGGTAGAATGCCGGCTCAGGGGGGGTGCCGGCGCCGGAGGATGCTCCGTGGCTGGTTGAATCGATCTCATACCATTTCGACGGCCATGGAGGTAAAATCTTGTCTTCCTCGCCAGGCGTTCTGCCGGAGTTACACCTAGTAAACCGTATAAACAGCCGAGGCCCAACGGGCCGGGTGCCGGTTTGATGGCTTGAAGGGCCAAAGGAACATAGCCCAGGGTTTACCCTGAGAAGGCGTTTTCCTTCCCCCCGAATTAGCCCTGAAGGGGCGGCACAAGGCGTTGCTTACGGGTTCTGCCGCCCTTTCAGGGCTCGACCGTGATTTTACGGTTACCCAGGGTAAAACCTGGGCTATGTTCCCCCGGCCCGTTGGGCCTAAGACCGATGTAACGCTGTGCGGAGCATCCGGCAGCACCTCCTCCCGCCGGAATTCTACCGAGATAATCGTGTAAATGGTATCAGGCTCCACGCCCGTCACTGTCCAACAACAACCGTTAACCGGTCGGCCCGCGAGCATGGAAAAAACAAACGTCCATGAGCAACCAATGCGAACAGCCGCAAGAGAGCCCCGCTGAAGCCTGGATGGCCCGCTGGCCCCACCACTGCAAGGCCTGCGGCGGCTGGGGTGTATTCCGCTACGCTAATGCGGAGACCGGCGAAGGGACCCACAGGCTCTGCGACGCCCTGCCCGCCGGCACCTGCCATCGGTGCGGCGATCCACAGGGCCTCAACCCGGAAGACGAGAGGCAGGCCCCCTGCCGCGCGTGCGGCTGGAACCACGACGATGGGGTGCCGGAAGCCGACGATCCAGGAAAGGAAGCGTGACCCCCCAGGAAAACCGGTCAACGGCCGCCGCCTTCCGGGCCGGGGCCGGTGGCCGAAGCGCGCCAAATCCGCAGCGCGCGCCCCGCGGTCAATCCCACGGGCGTGCACCCAAGTGCCCGTCCGCGCCGACAACCTCAATCTTCAACATCCTGGAGTACCCCGGTGGGCAAGGATCGCGCCATAACTGACGGCCGAGCGTGCGCTGCACCCGACCATGCAGACGCGTACAAAGCTCCAGAATCGAGATCTGACCCCCTGCCCGCTCTCTGAAGCGGGTATTGCAGGTATCGGTCAGCGTCTTTCCGGCTTTCCCTCAGCTCTCGATCGTGGGGCATTTGCCGATCCTGATCACCGTCGGTACGCATTTTTCGATTTTTCCCAACCGGCATGAAACCCGGGACCTGTGTTCACGTTGTACGGGGTGAACACGTGCGCGTCTTGCTCGCCGGGCGCGTGCCGACGACGCGCCGCCACCGTCTCCCAAAGGGACGGGTGCGCCGCTGAGGACGGCCGCGACGGTAGCCCAAACCCACCCGGTTCACCGGGAGGGGGCTGGGGAAGGTACAAAAGCCGACCTGGCGCACCTACCATCAATCTAACCTGGAACGTTAAAGGCATGAACACACCACAAGCCAATGAATTTACCTTCACGCACGATGAGGGTACCACGGTGATAACCTACTACCCTGATCGGCCCGGCCCCATCCTCCCGGGTCAGCCGGGAACCGGCCCCGAGCTCACTTACAACGGGCCGGAAGGCAGTTTCGCCTTTTTCAGTGACAAAATCGAGGTCCAGGACGCGCCGGTCGGATCGCTGATCAGCGTGACGTTAGGACCGGTCGAAGTCCTCGGAGGAACCGAGCATTTTCTGAAATTCTCTTTGGCGTTGCCGCCGGTGAACATGGGCGAAACGAAGAAACAGCCGTTCCGCAGCTTCGGAATCAAGACCGCAACCACCACCGGGGGAACTGCCGACGGGGCGCAACGCAAATACACGCTCGTGCCGCTTAAGGGCTCGGCACGAATCGCCGCCCTACCGGACTGAACGGGTAACTTCCTTCTATTCAGGTCACCAGTGGGATCTTCATATGACAACGACGTCAAAAGAGTCGCTCTCCGGGCAGATCGCTGAGCAGGCCGAGTTCGTGGTGAACAACCTGCAGCAGACCGACTACCAGCACCACGAACGCATCGACGTGGACAGGGGAATCTACGATTGCGATTGCAACGGGTTCGTGGGCTTCGTTCTGGAGCGGGCCGCACCTGACCATTACGCGCAGGTCCCAAAGGAGACGAACCAACCGCGGCCGCGCGCATTCAAGTACTATGATTTCTTCAATTCGCTGACCCCGGAATCAACGGGCGGGTGGCATAAAATCGATTTCCTGCGGGACGCGCGCCGGGGAGACCTCATCGCGTGGCGATTCGCACAAATCGAACCAGGGCATAACACGGGGCACGTGCTCTTCGTCGCCGAAACGCCGGCCGCCAACGATTCCGGAATTTATTCTGTCCGCGTGTACGATTCCGCCGACCGGCCGCACTTTGATGACACGCGCGCAACCGGGGACGGCAAATCTGCATCCGGCATCGGCTCGGGCTTCATCAATTTCAAGGTTAATCCCTCGGGTAATCCCGTCGCTTTCCAGTTTGCGCCTTCTGAAGGGTTCACCGCTTTAGCGATCGCCATCGGACGGGTCGAACCGGTATGAGGCCGGCCAGGGCGGCAGGGCGCCATCCAAAGATCCCCGGCTGTTTCCGGGTCAAGTCACTGGACCTCACCCCTCCGTTTCTTCGATGCAATTTTGCCTTCAGTATCGTTGATGAAGTCTCCGGCATTAGCATTGTTGAGGTTTAAGGGATAGGATCGCTAAAGCATGGTGTAGTCTAACCCGGCATTTTACCGGCAGTTGCCGCAACTAGCCGGATCTGATTCTATCAGTGAAGGCCCAATAGAAGGCACGCCGGAGGATGATCCGCAGGGGGTTGAGTCGGTTCTTAGACCCAATGGGCCGGGAGACCTTAGCCCAGAGTTCACCCCACTGCCATTTATTGATCTTCAGTTAAGTAATATCCGTATTTGGAAAGGGTAGCTCTGAGTCTAACGCACCTTCTGCTCGAGACTTTGCTTTCCTGAAGGTCAATAGTTAAGGACGGACGGACGGGCGTGGCCTTGGTCCCGTAGGGACGGCTGAGGTTAGGCAGAGACTTCAGTCCCTGTGCTGTGCGGGCGTTCCTCCGGGGTTGCGTCCCCTCGGGACGCCTGAAGGCGTGCGCCAAGCCAAGCGGGCGTCAACGGTGGGGAGCCGTTCGGGTTTTTGGCGTCGAGGGTCGCGCCGTGTTTGGCCGGCCGCTTATCTATCTATCTATCTGGCTGCCTGGCTATCTCTATTCCACCGTGACGCTCTTGGCGAGGTTACGCGGCTTGTCGACGTCGCAGCCGAGATGCACGGCGAGGTAATAAGCGAAGAGCTGCAACGGGATCGCGGTTAGAATCGGCGCGACGTAATCCGGGCACCTTGGAATATAGATGATGTCATCGACGATTTTCGCCAGATCTTTCCGGCCCTCAGTGGCGATCGCGATCACCTTGCCGTTTCTGGCCTTGATCTGCTCCAGGTTATTGACGTTCTTTTCGAACACGGCATCATCCGGCATGATCATGACGGACGGCACCTCCGGCCGGACCAGCGCGATGATGCCGTGCTTGAGTTCGGCACTCGGGTGTCCCTCGGCGAATTTGTAACTGATCTCTTTGAGTTTCAGCGCGCCTTCGACTGCGATGGGGTAATTCTGTTGCCGGCCAAAAAACAGAAACCCGGCCGCATCAGCGTATTTCTCGGCCAGGTATTTGATTTTTTCGGTCTCAGCGAGCACCTGGCGGATCTTGTCCGGCACGGTCTCCAACGCCTGGATCACCTCAATTCCCTGCGCACTCGACAGGTGACGGATACGACCCAGCAGGAGGGCAAGCAAGGCCAGCACGGTGACCTGCGAGGTGAACGACTTGGTCGCGGCGACCCCGATCTCCGGTCCGGCGTGCATGTAGACGCCTCCGTCGCTTTCCCTCGCCAGGGTGCTTCCGACGTTGTTACAGATGCCCAGGGTCCGGTGGCCTTTGCGTTTGCTCTCGCGGAGGGCCGCGAGGGTATCGATGGTCTCGCCGCTCTGGCTGATGGCGAAGACGAGCGTACCTTTTTCCATCGGCATGTTACGGTACCGGAACTCGCTGGCAAACTCGCATTCCACGGGCAGGTGCGCGAGGCTCTCGATGAGGTACTCGCCGACCAGGCCGGCATGGAATGCCGTTCCGCAACCGGTGAGCACGATGCGTTCGATGTCCCGCAATTCGCGAGAGGTCATGTTCAGTCCGCCAAGTTTGGCGGTTGATTCCTGGTCCGAGAGCCGGCCGCGCATGGCATCGCGAGTCGATTCGGGCTGCTCGAAGATTTCCTTGAGCATGAAATGCGGAAAATCGCCCCGTTCGGCGTCCTCGCTCGTGAACTCGACCTTACTGACCTCAAAGCGGGTGCCGGCGCCGGCCAGGGAAGTGATGTCGAAGCAGTCCCGTTCAATGGTCACCAGATCGTAGTCGTCCAGGTAAACGACGTCCCGGGTGTGCCCGAGAATGGCGCTGACGTCGCTGACGACAAAATGTTCCCCTTTGCCGATGCCGAGGATCAGCGGGCTGCCCCTGCGGGCGGCGAGGATGACTCCGGGCACGTCGACATGCATAACGGCCAACCCGTACGTGCCGGACACCTGTTTGAGCGCCGAACGCAGCGCTTCAAGGAGGGTCGCTTTGTCGCGGGGGCCGGGCATTTTGTCGAAAATGCCGCCGATCAGATGCGCCAGGACTTCAGTATCGGTCTCCGTCCGGAAAGTGTCGCCTTGATCGGTGAGCTGATCACGCAGCGCCTGGAAATTTTCGATGACGCCGTTATGGATGAGGGCCAGCTTGCCGCTCTGGTCCAGGTGCGGGTGGGCGTTGGCATCGGTGACGCCGCCGTGGGTGGCCCAGCGGGTGTGACCGAGTCCGGTGGTGCCGTGAACCGGTCGTTCCTGGAGCAACTGCGCCAGGTTACTGATCCGGCCCGCCCGCTTTCTGACTTGAAGGCCATGGCCGTTCAATAGCGCAACTCCGGCCGAATCGTACCCGCGGTACTCGAGTTTTCGCAACCCGTCGACAAGTATGGGCGTCGCGTCTTCTGAACCTACGTATCCAATAATGCCACACATAAAGAAAAAACCATCGTGACAAAGATTTCCGCGGCTTGCAAGATGACGGGCAACGAACCGACATCACTTGTACGGACCTGGTTCACTTGTCTGAATATGGACGTGTCATCCCTACAAAATTGCACCCTGGCCGTCGTCATGGGCGGTGGCGCCGGCAGCCGGTTGTTCCCCCTGACCAAGGATCGCTCCAAACCCGCCGTGCCGCTCGCCGGCAAGTACCGCCTCGTCGACATTCCGATCAGCAACTGCCTCAACTCGGGCCTTCGGCAAGTTTATGTACTGACCCAGTTCAACAGCACCTCTTTGCACCGCCACATTCACGCGAGCTACAAATTCGACAATTTCACCAAGAGTTTCGTCGAGATTCTGGCGGCGCAACAAACGCCGGAAGGGGCCCGCTGGTACCAAGGAACGGCGGATGCCGTGCGGCAGAACCTTCGCTACTTTTTGGAAGGGCCGTACGACTACTATCTGATCCTGAGCGGCGACCAACTCTATCGAATGGATTACCGGGACCTGTTGCGGCGCCACGTCGAATCGGGCGCCGACATCACCCTGGGCACCACGCCGGTCGATCGGGCGGCGGCATCCGGCTTCGGCATCATGCACAGCGACAAGGATCGCCGCATTTTCCGGTTTGAGGAAAAGCCGAAAGACCCTGCCTTGCTGTCCGAATTGATGATCCCGGCCGAACTGCTGCAGGACCTCGGGCTGTCGAAAAAGGCCGAGCTTTACCAGGGATCAATGGGCATCTACGTCTTCAATCGGCAGGTTCTGATCGATTCGCTCAACAATGACTATGACGATTTCGGCAAGCACATCATTCCGGCGTCACTGCAGAAACGCAAGGTTTTCGCCTACATCTTCCAGGGGTACTGGGAGGATATCGGGACGATCCGGGCGTTTTTCGAAGCCAACCTGGCGCTGACGGACACGCTGCCGCCGTATAACTTCTTTGACCGGCTTGCGCCGATTTATACCCACCCGCGATTTCTGCCGGCCAGCAAGATCAACGCGGCCACCGTCCGGCGCGCGATCATTTCAGACGGCTGCATCATTTCCGACGCGCATATCGAGCGCGCCGTGATCGGCGTGCGCAGCGTCATCGACAGCGGCGCAACCATTCGGAACTCGGTACTCATGGGGGCCGATTTTTATGAGGATGAAGCGACCACCGGAAGGTCGGCAGGCGATCCCCCGCTGGGTGTTGGTCGCAACTCGGTAATCGATCGGGCCATTATCGACAAGAACGCCCGTATCGGCCAGGGGGTGGTGATCACGCCGGATGGTAAGGCGCCCAACGTGGACGGGCAGAACTTTTTCATCCGTGACGGGGTGGTGGTGGTGCCTAAGAACGCGGTAATTCCCGACGGAAGTTGGATCTGACCTTTGCAATCATGCTGGACGAAGTTCAGCAACGCCATTTACTCGCCGCCTCGGGCTACACTGAACTGGGCCTGTTTCAGGAAGCCGTCGACGAAATGGAGGCCATTGCGAAGGACGCCCAACAAACGGTGCCGGTCCTGGCTGGCTGGACGGATCTGTATCAAACCTGGCAGAAATGGGAGGAGGCCAGGACGGTCGCCGAACGTTTGACGGAAATCGATCCTGAAGAACCCAGCTGGGTGATTGCCCTGGCCTACGCCACCCGTCGCAGCCTTGGTCTCGTGCAGGCGCAACGCATCCTTGCGGAGGGTCTTGACCATTTCCCGAATTTTGCCCTGATCCAGTACAATTTAGCCTGTTACGCCGCGCAGTTGGGCAACCTGGCTGAGGCGGCGACGCTGGCGCGTCGCGCCCTCGAACTCGATCCGAAGCTGACCGCGCTGGCGGAAACCGACCCGGACCTGGCGCCGCTTCGGGCAGCAACGCAGGAACCGGATAACTAGCGCCTAAACGGCCGGGGCGACCCGTCCATTCGGACGGTTCCGTCGTATCGGGGGAACGGATCGGGGGTGCGCTTTGCCGCTCAGGCCGCCCTGAGCGGCGTGCTACGGCCGGGGGACGCGCAGGCAAATCAAAGATGCGGGCCGACGGATGGCGCCCTGATTTCAGCCGCGGGAAACCAGGCGCGCGGTCAGCTGTGCAGGGTGAAACAAGTATTTTCTCGCCCTGCAGCGCACTTTCAATACGTAATATAGCATTCACAAAGGGAATGGCACGCGTGGCGGGAGCGGTCCGTTCCTTAGAACGTTACGCCCGCGTACTTATGCCACGTAAAGTCACCCTCCTTACTGCCACGAGCGTCGACGGGTTTATCGCCAGAGTGGACGGCAAACTTGACTGGGTGATTACCGAGGCCGATGCCGGCTACCAGGAATTCTACGCGCAGGTTGACGCGCTGTTCGTCGGCCGGGGGGCTTTGGAACGGATCCTCTCGATTGGGCCGTGGCCTTACCTGGGCAAGCCGACGTACGTGTTCAGCCGTCGTAACGGTGCGTGCTGTCCCAAGGGAGCAACCCTGATCCGTCGCGACCCGAAACGGTTCGTGGCGCAGCACAAAGAATTGCCGGGCGGCGATCTCTGGATCCTTGGCGGCTGCGGGCTGAACAGCGCGCTGTTGCAAGCGGGCCTGATCGACCATCTGGTACTCATGGTTTATCCGGCTTTTTTCGGGACCGGAATTCCCTTGTTCGATACGCGACAGGGCCGGCGTCTGAACCTGACGAGCTCAGTCACGCTGCCGTCGGGCGTGTTGAATCTGCGCTACGACGTGGCCAAATGAGTTCCGCCACACGGCGGGCACAGCGTA
>Ga0213876_10000832_pt1 | contig 20792 bp, 25 predicted proteins | sample BarmaccomBMRX_R9_FD_160113 | JGI IMG/M metagenome (GOLD analysis project Ga0213876, IMG submission 160113) | Root-associated microbial communities from Barbacenia macrantha in rupestrian grasslands, the National Park of Serra do Cipo, Brazil - RX_R9 | ecosystem: Host-associated > Plants > Roots... | reverse complement strand
TCCGCTCCGACGGTTCGGGCACAACCTCGATCCTCTGGAACTTCCTTGAGACCACGGCGAAGGCCGACTGGCCGCTGAAGCTCGACACGGTCGACAAGACTCTGAACTGGAAGAACGGCAACACGCAAGGCGCGACCGGGTCCGATGGTGTGACCGCCGGCGTCAAGAACACCGAGGGCGGCATCACCTACGCCGAGGTTTCCTACGCCAAGCAGAACAGCCTGCCCACAGCTTCGATCAAGGGCGCCAAGGGCGGTTACGTCGCTATCTCAGGCGCCACCGTCGCGAAGTCGATCCAGAGCGGTTTCTCGATCACCGGCACGGGCAACGACCTCGCGGGCAGCCTGTCGTTCAACGACATGACCGGCTACCCGCTCTCGACGGTGTCCTACGTCCTGGCGTGCTCGAAGTACAGCGACGCCAAGACCGGCGCCGCAGTCCAGAAGTACCTGCAGTACGCCGCCGGCGACGGTCAGGGTGAGGCCGACGCTCTCGGCTTCGCTCCGCTGCCGAGCAGCCTGCAGAGCAAGGTCCAGGCCGCGATCGACACGATCAGCTAGGTCACTAGGACACAATCCCAGTAATGGCGTCGATCACCACCGCTGACACCGCGTCGCTGCGGTCGAGCTCTCGCTCGGCTCGCGGCGACGCGGTGTTTCGCACTCTCACGTTCATTGCTGGGGCGTTCGTCTTCGTCCTGCTCGGCGCGATCGCGCTGTTTCTGGTCATCAAAGCGATGCCCGCGATCAAGAACGACCCGACCAACTTCTTCACGACCACCCAATGGTCGTCATCCGCCTACGGCATCGCGGCGACGCTGTTCGGTACGGCGCTCACCGCGGTGCTGGCGCTGGCGATCGCGGTGCCAGTAGGTGTCGGCGTCGCGCTCTACATCACGCAGTACGCGCCACGCCGGATTGCGACGTTGCTTGGCTACGTGACCGACATGCTGGCGGCTGTCCCTAGCGTCGTTTACGGCCTATGGGGCTTGATCTTCCTGCTCCCGCGCATGGTCGGCATCGACCATTTCCTGGCCAAGTACTTCGGCTGGACCGGGTTGTTCCACGACCCGGCGGGCGGTCTCAACACCTTCCCCAAGACCATCTTCTCGGCCTCGATCGTGCTCTCGATCATGGTGCTCCCGATCATCGCCGCGATCAGTCGTGAAGTGTTCCGGCAGGTCGACCCCGTGCAGAAGGAAGCCGCTTTGGCCCTCGGTGCGACGCGGTGGGAGATGATCCGCACGGCAGTCCTGCCACCGAGCCGCGCGGGGGTCATCAGCGCCACCATGCTCGGCCTCGGGCGTGCGCTGGGCGAGACCATCGCCGTGGCTCTGGTCATCGGCAACGTCAACAGAGTCAGCGGCCACGTGCTGGTACCAGGCGGCAACACGATCGCGGCGAACATCGCGAACACCTTCGGCGAGGCAGCCGACAAAGGACCGCTGATCGCAAGCGGTCTCGTGCTCTTCGTCCTCACGCTGGTCGTCAACCTGGCCGCGCGGTACGTGATCCTGCGAGCCGGTACCGAAGAGCGGTCCGCCGTATGACGATCGCCGACTCCACCCAGTCACTGCGCCGCCAGAGCCTGCGCCAGGCCTCGATTCCCCGCGCCGGTGTCGCTGTGCTCATCGCCGGCTCGATCGGCCTCGCCTTCGTGCTGTTTGCGGTGACGCCGCTGCAAGGAGACGCCGATTTCGTCGTCGTTGCCGCCCTGCTCTCGGTAGTGATCCTGGTTGCGGCGAGCTGGACGGTTGAAGGGCGGCGCCGAGCCATCGACCGATTCGCGACGAGCGCGACGATGCTCGCCCTCATCCTGACGCTGTTGCCACTCGGCTTCGTCCTCGGCTACGTGATCAAACGCGGCGCCAAGGACTTCAACATCAACTTCCTCACGCATTCGCTCGCGGGGATTGGGCCGTTGGATGCCGGTGGCGGCGTTTATCACGCGATCATCGGCACGTTCGAGCAGGTGCTGATCGCGAGCTTCATCTCCGTACCACTCGGGCTGATGGTCGCGATCTTCATCACCGAGTACAGCCGTAGCAGCCTGGCCACCGCCGTCCGCTTCTTGGTCGACGTGATGACCGGCATCCCCTCGATCGTCGCCGGCCTGTTCGTCCTGTCCTTCTGGATCCTCGCGCTCAACCAGCCCTACACCGGCTTCGCGGCGGCAATGGCGCTGGCAATCCTCGAGCTGCCGATCATCGTCCGAACCTCCGAAGAGATGATTCGCCTGGTGCCGGCCGCGCTACGCGAGGCGGCGTACGCGCTCGGCGTACCGAAGTGGAAGACAATCCTTCGCGTCGTGCTGCCGACCGCGACCACCGGCATCACGACCGGGGTCATGCTGGCGATGGCCCGCGTGATCGGTGAGACCGCGCCGGTGTTCCTCGTGGCCGGTAACAACTTCTTCATCAACAACGACCCGCTCCACGGCCAGCAGGCCAGCCTCGCGACCTTCATCTTCATCAACGCGCGAGCATCGAGTGATCTACAGGTTGATCGCGCCTGGGCGGCCGCCCTTACGCTGATCTTGATCGTTGCCGTGCTCTATGTGTCCGCACGACTTCTCACCCGTCGTAACGCGTTGGCCAGGAGGTAGGCCGAGCATGGCCAAGCGAATCGAGACCGTCGACCTGTCCTGCTACTACGGCAGCATGCAGGCGGTCGAAGGCGTGAGCCTCACCGTGGAGCCGAAGAGCGTCACCGCATTCATCGGTCCTAGTGGTTGCGGCAAGTCGACCTTCCTGCGCGCGCTCAACCGGATGCACGAGGTCATCCCGAACGCGCGCATCGAGGGCACGGTGCTGCTCGACGACGAGGACATCTACGGTCCAGGCATCGAGGCGGCCGCCGTACGACGCACCATCGGCATGGTCTTCCAGAAGCCCAACCCGTTTCCGACGATGTCCATCTATGACAACGTCGCCGCCGGCCTGAAGCTCAACGGCATCCGCAAGAAGTCCGAGCTCGACGGCGCGGTCGAGCGGTCGCTGCGCGGCGCGAATTTGTGGGACGAGGTCAAGTCCCGGCTCAACAAGCCCGGAATGGGCCTGTCCGGCGGGCAGCAGCAGCGCCTCTGCATCGCCCGCGCGATCGCCGTCGAGCCGCAGGTCCTGCTGATGGACGAGCCGTGCAGCGCGCTCGACCCGATCTCCACTCTCGCGATTGAAGACCTCATCAACGAGCTCAAGGACCGCTACACGATCGTGATCGTCACGCACAACATGCAGCAGGCGGCTCGGGTCTCCGACGTGACAGCGTTCTTCACCCTGAAGGGGCCGGGCGAGCCAGGCCGCCTGATCGAGGTGGACGCGACCCAGAAGATCTTCACCAACCCCAGCGAGAAGCGCACCGAGGACTACATCACCGGCCGCTTCGGCTGACCCTGCTTTGGTGCAACGGTTGGGCGCGCCACACCACGCCTCGTCTGTGAAGACCTGTCCGTACCGGGCTACGGCCACCTCTGCACAAATCGTTGAACCGGATACCGCCCCGGCGCCGAACAACAAGTAGGCGCACACTGAAGGGGTGACCGTGAAGGACGAGCCAGTACTCGTCACGACAGCTCCGATGAGCCCGCGTGACGAGCGGCGGGGGCGCGAGCGTCGCTACCTGATCACGATGGCCGTCCGTGTCCTTGCCTTCGTCGCCGCCATCGTCTTCGCGACCGGCTGGATCCGCGTGATAGCGGTCATTCTCGCCGTCGTGCTGCCGTGGGTCGCCGTCGTGATGGCCAACGCCGGCCCGAAGAAGCCCGAGCGCACCCAGCCTTCGCTCTACGCCGGCGAGCGCCGGCGCGAGCTGGAGTAGTCGCTCCTCGGCGTCAGAACGCGAAGACGCCGGTGATGACCGCGACGATCGCGAGCATCGCGAACAGTACGAGCCGCAGCCACAGCGCCAGGTCGACGCCCGGCAGGAACCGAGTAGCGAGATCAGCGTTGTTCTGGTTCATGACTCCATGGTGCATGGCCACGTTTTCCTTTGCTAGCAACGAAAGTGTGATCTGCGTCAGACTGGCGTGATCTATCCCACAGGGTGCCGGGATCAAGATCCGCCGGTCACTTGACGAACAGATGCACCAGCTCGAACGTGCCGGCTGCCATGAGTCCAGCCGCGGGAAGGGTGAGCACCCAGGCCGTGAGGATGTTCCCGGCCACGCCCCAACGGACCGCAGAGAGCTTGCGGGTCGCGCCGACGCCCATGACCGACGAGGTGATCACGTGGGTCGTCGAGATCGGTGCCGCATACGCGTAAGCCGTGGTCAACAGCACGCCGGAGGCGACCGACTGCGCGACGAAGGCGGATGAGTTGTCGAGCTTGAACACCCGGCGGCCGAGGGTGCGCATGATTCGCCAGCCACCGGACGCCGTACCGGCACTGATCGCCAGTGCACACGTGAGCTTCACCCAGGTCGGTACGGCGAATTCGCCGAGGTGGTGCGTGACGACCAGGGCGAGCGTGATCACGCCCATCGTCTTCTGCGCGTCCTGTAGCCCGTGGCCGAACGACATCGCAGCAGACGACACCCACTGACCCATTCGGAATCCCACGTTGGCATTGCGCGGGTTGGCGCGGCGGAAGGACCACAGCACGATCAGCATCAGGAGGAACGCGATCGCGAAGCCGACGAGTGGTGAGAGCACCATCGGGATGACGACCTTCTGAACGACGGCATGCCACTTCACGTGGGCGCTCGAGGCGATCGCGGCACCACACAGGCCGCCGATCAGGGCGTGCGAGGACGACGACGGCAAGCCGAAGTACCAGGTGATCAGGTTCCAGATGATCGCGCCGACGACAGCGGCGAAGACCACGGTGAGGCCCTCGGTCGTGTGCGGCGCATCAATGATCCCGCCCACCGTGTCAGCGACCTTGGTGGAGACCAGAGAGCCGATCAGGTTGAACACCGCCGCAAGGGCGAGCGCCTTGCGCGGCGTCAGCGCGCGGGTCGACACCGACGTCGCGATCGCGTTCGCCGCGTCGTGGAATCCGTTGGTGTAGTCGAAGCCCAGGGCAACGATGATGAGCAGGACCAGCCCGGCAGTTTGCACTGCAGCCTCAGGATTCCTTGACGGCGATCGACTCGACGGTGTCCCCGACGTTTTCCAGCGCGTCGGCGGCGCCTTCGAGCTGCTCCGCGATCTCCTTCAGCTTCATGACGGTCAGCGCGTCGTACTCGCCGCTGAACAACCGCGCGAGGAACCGGCGATACAGCTTGTCCGCATCGTTCTCGAGGCGGTTGATCTCGATCCAGTAGTCGCTGAGCCCGGTCACGGCCTTCAGTCGACCCATGGCACTCGCAGTCAGCTCCGCTCCGCGCACCAGGATCTCGGTGAGCCGGTGCATCTCGAGCGGGAGCACCTCCAGGTCGTACAGCACGATCAGGTCGCCAGCCGCGTCGAAGTAGTCCATGACGTCGTCGAGTCGGCTGGCGAGGCGGTAGATGTCCTCCCGGTCGAACGGCGTGACGAAGGTCGAGTTCACCTCCCGCAGGATGCTGTGGGTCCGGTCGTCCCCCACGTGCTCGAGGTCGCGAAGCTGCTTGGCGAGCGCGTCCCGCTCACCTCGGTTTCCGGTGACCAGTGCTTCAAGCACGTGGGCACCCTCGAGGAGATTGTTCGCCGATGAGGTGAACATCTCGTAGAAGACGTTTTCGCGGGGCGTCAACCGTAGGCGCACGCCCAACACCTTAGGGGTTCGGCGAACGAGAGGTTAACGCCGGATGAACGATTACAGGGTTTGCTGGCCTGCCCCGCCAACGCCCAGCCGCGCCGCCACCTCGTGCCACAGCCCGGCATAGGCCGCCCCGACCGGGCTCGTCGGTGCCGTTGCGACCACCGGACGGCGTCGCTGGCCCATGCGCTCGACGATCGCGCTGCTCGGGATGACGGTGCGAGCCACGTCGGCGTACCGTCCGTGCAGCAGCTCGACCACATCACGATGCAGCGCCCGCCGCCGCTCGACCATCGACAGAAAAGCCATGACCGCTGGTTGGCGCTCGACCGTGGCGGCGAGGTCGACAACCTGATCGAGCGTCCGCAGCGACAACGGCGACGGGACGATCGGAGCGAGCACCAGGTCGGCCGCGGTCACGATGTTCATCGACAGCAGCGAGAGCCCCGCCGGCGCGTCCAGTACGGCGAGGTCATAGTCATCGGCCACCGCTTTGATCACCTTGGCCACTCGGTTCTCCCGCCGCTTCACCTCCGACAGGTCGAGGTCGGCCGTCCAGTACGACGGGTCCGCTGGGAGCAGGTCGAGCCGATCATCGGACGTCGATCGAATGGCGCGCTCGACGTCGCTGTCGCCCTGCAGCAGCTTGCGGGTGCCGCCCTTCACCTTGGGCTTGCCGCGAAGCAGGAAGGTGGCCGCTGACTGGGCGTCGAGGTCCCACAGCAAGGTGCGATTGCCATCTCGAGCGGCGAGCCAGGCCAGGTTCACCGCGGCCGCGGTCTTGCCCACGCCACCCTTGACGGCGTAGCAGGCAAGCACTTTCATCGCGCGATCTTGGCAGTCGAAGGTGAACAGCCGGCGAACCCCGATCCGCCCTTCCACGGGCCCGCCACCGCCGTACCCGTCGTTATCGCCCAACCGTCTCAAATCGTTGATTCGACGCGTCCGAAACCAACGATTTGAGACGGTTTGGCGGAAGGGGTCAGGGGCGGCTGAAGCCGGCGAGGAGCAGTTCGGTCAGCTCGTTGACGACGACTTGACGGGGTACGTCGGGATGGTCCAGCCACCAGTCGCCCACCGCCTGCACCATCCCGGCGATGCCGTGCGCCCAGACAAGCGCGCGCATCGGATCCACGTCGCCGAGCGCCGGTTCGTGTCGGATCCCGTTCGCGAGCTCGTCACCGAACCGGCGGACGAAGCCCTCGACCTCCCCGCGGACTCCCGGTTCCTCCACCGCGGCGCGCCGAACCAGGAACCGGTAGACCTGTGGGCGCTCCTCGATGGAGGTGAGGTAGGCATCGACGGTGGCGCGGGTCCGCGCCTCGAGGCCGCCGCGTGTGAGGAGGGCGGCGCGGAGCCGGCCCAGAAGGTCCTCGATGTGGCGCGCCGCCAACGCGCTGTAGAGGCCGCCCTTGTCGCCGAAGTGCCGGTACAGGATCGGCTTGGTGATGCCGGCCTCGGCCGCGATCACGTTCATCGAGGCGTCCGGCCCGTCGCGTTGCACCACGCGATCGGCCGCCGCGAGCAGGCTCGCCCTGCGCTCCACGGCGGTGGGCATCCGGTGGGCTCGATTCTCGCTGGGGCCACGGTGTCTTGACACTGAAGTTACCGCCGGTAACACTGGTTTTCAACACCCAGACCGGCAACACCCCAAGCAGCATCGTCTGGCATCACTCACCCGGCCGGCACCCGCGCCGGACCACCGCATGTCGAGGAGTCGTAGTGGCCGAGTTCTCCCTGGATCTGACCGAAGACCAGATCACGATGCAGAAGTGGCTGCATGACTTCTCTGCCGAGGTGATCCGCCCGGCCGCCCACGAGTGGGACGAGCGGGAAGAGACCCCGTGGCCGATCATCAAGCAGGCCTCCGAGGTCGGCATCTACTCCGTCGACTTCATGGCGCAGCAGTGGTTCGACGACACCGGGCTCGGCATGATGATCGCTCAGGAGGAGCTGTTCTGGGGGGACGCCGGCATCGCGCTGTCGATCATGGGCACCGGGCTCGCCGCCGCGGCGGTGAGCGCGAACGGTACGCCGGAGCAGATCGGGGAGTTCGTCCCGGCGATGTATGGCACGCCGGACGACGTGAAGCTCGCGGCGTTCTGCTCCTCCGAGCCGGACGCCGGCAGCGACGTGGGCGCGATGAAGACCCGTGCCGCCTACGACGAGGCGAACGACGAGTGGATCCTCAACGGCACCAAGACCTGGGCGACCAATGGCGGCATCGCCGACTGGCACGTCATCGTGGCGACCGTCGACCCTAGCCTCGGCACCCGCGGCCAGGCCTCGTTCGTCGTACCGCCCGGCACCAAGGGACTGACCCAAGGCCAGAAGTTCAAGAAGCACGGGATCCGCGCCTCGCACACCGCCGAGGTCGTCCTGGACGACGTGCACATCCCAGGCGGCAACCTCCTCGGCGGTCGGGAGAAGCTCGACGGCCGGCTGACGCGTGCGCGCGAGGGCCTGAAGAGTGGCGTGCAGCCGTCGATGGCCACCTTCGAGCGCACCAGGCCGACGGTCGGCGCGCAGGCGGTCGGCATCGCGCGCGCGGCGTACGAGGTTGCCCTGGACTACGCGAAGGTGCGCGAGCAGTTCGGCCGCCCGATCATCGAGAACCAGGGCATCGCGTTCAAGCTCGCCGACATGAAGATGAAGATCGACGCGTCCCGCCTGCTCGTCTGGCGGGCGGCGTGGATGGCGCGCAACGGCAAGGAGTTCACGGCAGCCGAAGGCTCCCAGTCGAAGCTGTTCGCCGGCGAGACGGCCGTCTGGGTCACCGAGCAGGCGATCCAGATCCTCGGTGGCAACGGCTACACCCGTGAGTACCCCGTTGAGCGGATGCACCGCGACGCCAAGATCTACACGATCTTCGAAGGCACCAGCGAGATCCAGCGCCTCGTGATCGCTCGCGCGATCAGCGGGACGTACATCCGCTAGTCCCGCGGCCGCTCAGCGTTGCGGGCGCGCCTTGAGCTCCGCAATCTCGGCCTTCAGGGCCGCGACCTCGGCTTGCAAGGCGAAGACCTGTTTGATCCCGGCGAGGGTCAGCCCGTCGTCGACCAGGCTGCAGACGCGTGTGACCTGATCGATGTCGCGCCGGCTGTAGCGACGCTGTTGGCCGTCGGACCGGGCGGGGCTGACCACGTCCTGCTGGTCGAGGCGACGCAGGAACGCCTGCTGGACATCAAGCATGTCCGCGACCTGCCCCACCGTGAAGAACGGGTGGTCATAGTCGTCGTACGGCGCTTGACGGCCAAGGGGCGGCACCGCCGAAGCGGGCCGCCCCTGTGCCGGTGTCATCGAGCTCAGCTCGCGATCGCGGTCTGGTCCGAGGCCTCGCCGATCGTGATGCGACGCGGCTTCGCGCGCTCGGCAAGCGGAAGGCGAAGTGCCAGCACCCCGTCGACGTAGTCGGCAGTGACCGCTTCGGCGTCGACCCAGTCGGGCACTCGCAGCCGACGGCTCATGGCGCCGTCGAACCGCTCCTGGAACAGCACCTGCGCACTGTCGCCGTACGCCGCCCGGCGCTCCGCGCTGATCGTGAGCATGTGGTTGTCGAGGGTGACCTCGATCGAGTCGCGCGCCACTCCAGGGAGGTCGACCCGAACCTCAAGGGCGTCCTCGTGACGGATCACGTCCATCGGGAGCCCCACACCGTCGGTGGTGCCGAACGTCCGCTGGGTCAACCGGTCGAACTCGGCGATGAAAGGGTCGAAACGCTCCAGCAACATCTGTCACCTCCAGGTCCGGACGGGCTGTCCCGTCACCAGTCTGAACGATGCGATCGTAAGAAACCTACAACTAGAGTGTCAAGTATTACCACAAAGTTTTGTCAGCTCTCGATCGAACTGCGCACATAGTCCTCGACCGCCGACCGCCACGCCGGGACGAGGTCAACGCGCAGCCTCCGGTCGAGAACGTCCTCGACAGTCACGGCGCCCTCGGCACTGACCGCCCAGTGCGCCTCGCATTTCAAGACCGGTACGCCGTCGGCGATCGGCTCGACCGGGCCGGCGGCCGCGACCTGCCGCGCCTCCGCCCCGAAGCGGCGATCCAGGCGCGCAACGCCGCTGCTCGTGACGGTGCCGGCACCCTCGAGCGGAATGCCCTGGGTGCGACACTCGCCACCACGGCCCAGGGCCGCGGCAACCTTGTCGACAGCGTCCTGTGCCATTCGCCGGTAGGTCGTCAGCTTTCCGCCGACGATGACGAACACCCCGTCGCGTTCGAGCAGCGCATGGCGGCGCGAGATGTCGGCCGAACTGCTCTCGTCGCCACCGCCGAGCAGCGGGCGCAGGCCGGCGTACCGGCCGATGACGTCATCGCTCGTGACGGAGCGCGCCAATCCGGACGAGAGCATGTCGAGCAAGAACGTCTCGTCGTCGCCGGTCACGGCTGGCTCGTCCTCGATGGCGTCCACCGGCTCGTCGGTGAGTCCGACGATGACGGTGCCGTCTGGACGCGGGCACGCGAAGACGAAACGGTTGATGCTGCCAGGCAGCAAGACGTTGAAGGCCGACGTCGGGTTGCCGAGCGCCTCCCTCCGAAGCACGAGGTGTGCTCCCTTGCTCGGCCGGAGCGGTACGCCTGCCACCAGCCCACCGCACCAGACCCCGGCTGCGACGACGACGGCGCGTGCCTTGATCTCACCGGTCTGCCCGGTCAGCTCATCGCGGACCGTCGCGCCGTCGCGGGCCACGTCAACCGCGCTGCAGTGCGTGATCACGCGCGCACCGTGAGCAGCTGCGGTCCGGGCGATGCCGACGACGAGGCGAGCATCATCCTCGAGGGCGCCGTCGACATGAACGTACGAGCCTTTCACCGTGCCGATCCTCGGCACTCGCTGCGCCGTCTCGGCGGCACTGATCCAGGTCGTCCGCGGCATCCAGGCCGGCGTGCGGGCTGCGGTTCGCAGGCCGTCGGCGATCCCCAACAGGACTCGTGAGACCGCTCGTCCGCCGCGCGGATACGCCGGGTAGAACGGCATCAGAAACTCCATCGGCCGGATCAGATGCGGAGCGATCACCGTCGCCAACCGGTTGCGCTCAACGGCGGACTCCCAGGCGACGCCGATCTGACCGGCCGCGATGTACCGCAGCCCGCCGTGGGCGAGCTTGCTCGACCATCGACTCGTACCGGCCGCGAGGTCGTTGCGCTCGATCAGCGCGACGGACAAGCCGCGGCTCGCCGCGTCGAGCGCCACGCCGGCCCCGGTGACGCCGCCGCCGACGACGAGGACATCGACACTCTCGCCGCGCAGGAGGTCTTCGAGGTCCTGATCGCGTCGCGCCGCGCTCAGCATCGAGCTGCTCACGGTCGCAGCCACCCGTCGAGTCCTCGCTCGAGCTCGTCGAGCGCCGCCTCCCTGCCGACGTCGTCGAGCAGGCGGGCAGAGACGATCCAGGGCATGACCGTCAGCAACAGCGACGTCGCCATCAGGTCCGGGTTCGCGTGCCGGATCGACCGGTCCACGTGCCCCTCCGCGATCACCCGGCGAACCCGGGCGAGTGCCAACCGTTGCGTCGAGCCGATGCGGTCGGTGAGGTAGGGCAGCAGCAGTTCGGGATCGACGTCCAGCACCCGCTGGAACAGCGGCTCGTCCGGCAGTCGGCGTGCTGCCTCGACGGTGAGGGCGACCAGCCGGCTCCGCGCGGAGCGCCTGCGGGCGACGCCGGCCTCGATCTCTGTCAGCAGCTCGCCAAGGTCACGGGTCAGGACATCGAGCAGCAGCGTCTCCACGTCAGGTACCAGGCGGTACAGCGTCATGCGGCTGACGCCGGCCCGCCGAGCGACATCGGTCAGGGTGGTACGCCGAACGCCCACCGCGAGCACGGAGTCGCGAACAGCGGAGGCGATCCCATCGGGGATCTCACGACCCACCGGCTGACGGGCCTCACTCGAACTCTTGTGACGTTGAGACGCCATATGTCACACTGTAGCGCAATGGACAACAACGCGACATGGACCTCCTGGGGCGGGGTGCGGCCCGAGCTTGCACCGTCCGCTCGTACGTTTCTGATGGATGTTCTCGGTGAGCTGACGCCACAAGAACCGGCCGACATCACAGCAGCGATCGTTCCGGCATCTCGCCTGCCCAAGGTGGCCCGCGCCGAACTGGTCGACGCGCTCGGCGCCGACGGCGTCAAGGACGACGACCGCATCCGCGCCGAGCATGCCGGCGGGCAGTCCTACGTCGACCTGGTCCGCCGGCGCCACGGCGACGCGTCCGAAGCGCCGGACGCCGTCCTCCTTCCCACGGCCGCGGACCAGATCGCGTCGGTGCTCGCGATCTGCGAGGCCGCGAAGATCGCGGTGGTCCCGTGGGGCGGCGGCACCAGCGTGGTCGGCGGGCTCACCCCGCTCGCCGGCCAGCACAAGGCTGTCGTCGCACTCGACCTGTCCAGGCTCGACCAGCTGGTTGCGGTCGACAAGACGTCGATGACGGCGACCTTCGAGCCAGGGATTCGAACCCCGGCTGCCGAGCAGGCGCTCGCCGCCCAGGGACTCACGCTCGGCCACGTGCCGCAGAGCTTCGAGCGTGCGTCGCTCGGCGGGTACGTCGTCACCCGGTCAGCAGGTCAGGCGTCGAGCGGATACGGCCGATTCGACGACCTCGTGCTTGGTTGCCGGATGACCACGCCACGCGGCGAGCTCGATCTGCCGCCGATGCCGGGCAGCGCCGCCGGTCCAGACCTTCGTCGGCTGGTCATGGGGTCGGAGGGAACTCTCGGCATCGTCACCGAGGTGACCCTCCGGGTGCGCCCGCTACCCGCTGTGAAGCACTACGAGGGCTGGATCGCCCGCAGCTGGGCGGACGGCGTGCGCATCATGCGACGGCTGGCGCAGACCGGCGCGAAGCCCGACATCGCGCGGCTCGCCGACGAAGCGGAGACGCGTGCCTCGCTCGCGATGTCGGGCACGGATGGCCTCAAGAAGCGCGGTCTGGACGCCTGGCTGAAGCTGCATGGCGTGGCCGGCGGCTGCATGATGATCATGGGATACGAGGGCACGGCCGGTGACGTGCGACACCGCCGGCAAGAGGTACGTCGAATCCTGCGCGCCGACAAGGCGGTGCCGCTCGGCGCCGGTGCGGGGAGCTCGTGGGAGCACAACCGGTTCTCCGGCGCGTATCTCCGCGACACGTTGCTCGACAACGGGGTGCTGGTCGAGACTCTCGAGACCGCCACCACATGGTCGCGGCTCGACGACCTCTACAACGGTGTGCGTCGAGCGCTCACCGAGGCGTTGACCGCCGGCACCCAGCTCCCGCTCGTCGGCTGCCACATCTCGCATCTCTATCCAACCGGCGCCTCGCTGTACTTCACCGTCCTGGCCAAGGCTGACGCCGGCCGTGAAATCGCCCAGTGGACGGCGGCCAAGCATGCGGCGAACGCCGCCATCATCGCGGCAGGTGGAACGGCGAGTCATCACCACGCCGTCGGAACTGCACACCAGGAGATCGTCGGGCCCGACCTCGGCGGGGCCATCGGGCTCGACGCGCTTCGCGCGGTCAAATCCCAGCTGGACCCGGCCGGCATCCTCAACCCGGGCAAGCTGCTGCCCTGACCACCCCGGCTCTACAGGCCGTGCTTGCCGTGCCCGAAGCCGTTGCCCTGGCCATTGCCCTTGCCCTTGGTCGTCGTGGTCTGCGTCGGCTGGGCGGTCGCCGTGTCCGTGGGTGGCACCGTGATCGTGTGGGTCGGCTTGGGCTTCGGCTTGGTCGGCTTCTCGGTCGGCGTGGGTGACTCGGACGTCGGTGTCGGCGTAGGCGTCGTAGGTGTGGGTGTGGGAGTCGGCGCGTACTTCTTCTTGAAGTCGTTCAACAACGTCGCCGCGGCGTCCTCGATCTTCACTCCCTTCGCATTCGACAGGTCGCCGCTGCTGATGAGCGACTCGACCTCCTGCACGAGGGCCTGTTCCTTCTCGGTCACCGCCGCGATGCTCGTGCCGCTGGCCGCGACTCGCAGTTCGGACACGAAGGGCTTGAGCTGGCGAGCCGCAGCCGCCGGGATCCCACCCGTGCTGGTCCCGGCGCAGCCACTCGTAGCGATGGCGACGACGGCGAGGGCCCCGAACAAGCGCTTCATCGGCACGCCAACTTCTCGATCTGCTGCATGTCGGACTCGAGACGACCGGGCAGCGAGTTGCCATGCGTCTTGCAATGCCCGCCGCCACCCGAGCTGTTGTGGCGGGTCACGAGGACGACCGCTCCCGCTGCCACTGCGATCAGCACGAGCGTCAGAAGCACCGTCAACGCGCGCGAACCCCGTCGAGGCCGCTGGGCAGGCACCAGCATCTCGGGTGCCGGCGCTGGCGGCACCGATTCGACCTGTGGCATGACCGTCGTCGCGAACGGGGCCGCCACGGTCTCGGGCTCGGCGACCGGGACGGGGACCGGGATCGCCTGGGTCTGGTCGTCGCCGCCGCTCGCCGCGATGGCGGTCAGGCGATCCGCGACCTTCGACGCCGACAGCCGCGTCGCGGGATCCCGCGACGTCATGCTGGACAGCAGGTCGCGCCAGGCGGTGGGGAGCTCACGCGGCACCTGCGGGGGCCGGCTCAGTCGAGCCATCGCCACCTCCAACGAGCTGCCTTCGTACTCCCGCCGGCCAGTCAGGCATTCGAGGACCACGAGGCCGAGTGCGTAGACGTCGGCCGGCGGTCCGACGGGCTCTCCCGCGACCTGTTCCGGCGCGAAGAACGCCGGCGTACCCAGAACGTCACCGGCCTGCGTCACGTGAGCCGAATCGACGAGCCGTGCGATCCCGAAGTCCGCGAGGAAGACTCGGCCGCCCGCTTCCTCGATCAGCACGTTGGCCGGCTTCACGTCGCGGTGGATCAAGCCCTGACCGTGGACGTAGGCGAGGGCCCCGGCGACGGCGGCCCCGATCTCTGCGGCCCGTTTCGGGTCGACCTGACCGTCCCGAAGCTGGTCGGCCAGGGTGTGGCCCTCGACAAGCGCCATGACGAGGTAGGGCAGCCCGGTCTCGTCGTCGGCACCCGCGTCGAAGACGGTCACCAGGCTCTCGTGGTTCAGGCGTGCAAGCGTGCGCATCTCCGCTTCGTGTCGCTGGAGCTGGTCCGCGACGTCGCCGCGGAACAACTTGATCGCGACGTCGCGATGGAGCCGCTCGTCCGTGGCGCGATACACCTCCGCGACCCCGCCGGTGCCGAGCAGCGCACCAAGGCGGTACCGGCCGTCAAGCAGCCGTCCCTGTCCTGGTTGCATGCCGCTGGTCATGCCCTCAAGCATCCCGGCCATGCATCCGGTGCGCCAAACCGGCCCACCAAATGATCAACAGGCGGGGGGAATCCGCCGGTTCGAGAGCTGAATCTGCGGTGCGAGGACGTCCTCGGCGTTCAAGACCTTGCACAGCCGGCGAATCGACGCGCTCGCACCTTCGACGGCGAGCTGGCGCCCGCTCTCGCGCAGCGCATCCGCCGTACCAAGGATCACGGACAACGACATCACGTCCACGAATGACACATCGCACAGGTCGATGACGATGTGCTGCGTCGGACTGGCGCTGAGGTCGTCGAGGAGATCACGCAGCGCGTCTGCGCTGCCCAGGTCGAGGTCACCGTGCAGCCGCGCGAAGGTCACATCTGATTCGACGTGAACCTCTCCGAGCATCAACCCAAGCCTCCGCCCCCCGCTGCCGATCTTTAGACCGTAGGGGCGCGCTGCGTGCCCGTCAGCCGATTGAACGGAATGGTGGAAATTGCCGTGACCGGCTCGCGGCGACCCGGCGGATGGCACGATGGCTAGCCGGCCGGACGCAGCGGCCGGGCCCGCCCTCGTAGCTCAGGGGATAGAGCAACCGCCTCCTAAGCGGTAGGTCGCTGGTTCAAATCCAGCCGGGGGCACGTTTAGGCTCCCTCGCGTGACTGCGGACGTCGTACCGTTTCGCGCCGAGGTGAGCGACCAGGCACTGGACGATCTTCGGGATCGGCTCCGCCGAACCCGGTGGCCCGACCGGGAGGTCGTGGGCGACTGGTCGCAGGGCGTGCCCCTGGACTACCTTCACGCGCTGATCCAGCACTGGACCGATTCGTACGACTGGCGCGAGCGTCAGGCGGCGCTCGACGAGCTGCCGCAGTTCCGGACGACGATCGACGGCGTCGGTATCCACTTCCTCCACGTGAGATCACCGGAACCGGGCGCGCTGCCACTGCTGCTGACCCATGGCTGGCCAGGCTCGTTCGTCGAGTTCACAGAGGTGATCGGACCACTCACCGACCCTGCCGCGCACGGCGGCGATCCGGCCGACGCCTTCCACGTCGTCGTCCCGTCGCTGCCCGGCTACGGCTGGAGCGGCCACCCGATCGAGCCGGGCTGGGGGATCGAACGGATCGCTGACGTCTGGGCCGAGCTGATGCGACGACTCGGTTATGACCGGTACGGCGCTCAGGGCGGCGACTGGGGCGCCGCGGTGACGACGTGCCTCGGAGCGCAAGATGTCGACCATCTCGTGGGTGTGCACCTCAACCTGATCCGAGGCTTCCCGGAGCGTGGGCAGACGGAGTTCACCGAGGCCGAGCAGGTGGCGATCGCCACCGGGCTGCACTACCAGGAGTGGGAGGCCGGATATTCGCTGCAGCAGACCACCCGCCCCCAGACCGTGGGCTATGGCTTGGCGGACTCGCCGGTCGGACAGTGCGCGTGGATCCTCGAGAAGTTCTGGGCCTGGTCGGACTGCGACGGCGACCCGGTCGCAGCCTTCGGTGCCGATCGGCTCCTCGACAACATCACGATCTACTGGCTGAGCAACTCCGCCGCATCCTCGGCCCGGCTCTACTGGGAGAGCTTCCGGGCCAAGCGGTCGAGTCAGATTGGTGTGCCCGTTGGTCTGACGATGTTCCCGAAGGAGATCTTGCAGGTGCCGAGGCACTGGGCGGAACGCGCTTATCCGACCCTTCAGTACTGGAGCCAGCCAGACCGTGGCGGCCACTTTGCCGCGTTCGAGCAACCGGCGATCTTCACGGACGAGGTGCGCGGGTTCTTTCGCCTCGTGCGTGAGGGCCGAGTCGCTTGAACCACACCGTCACGTGGTGCGTGATGTGCGGGTACGGCGGGTCAACCCGTCGCCATCGATCCGAGGAGATTCACGCATGTCTCGCCTGCGAACCGTCACCATCGGTCTGACCTCCGTCGCCCTCGCTGCAGGGGGACTGGTGGCCAGCGGCCTCAGCACGGCGGCCAACGCCGCCGGCTCGCACCACCACAAGGGTGTGACCATCAAGAGCCGCCACACGAGTCTCGGCCGGTTCCTGGTCGACTCGAAGGGCAACACGCTTTATCTGTTCAACAAGGACAACGGCACCAACAAGTCAGCCTGCTACCACGACTGCGCTAACGACTGGCCACCCCTTATCACGAACGGGAAACCCCACGCCAAGGGCAAGGTCAAGCAGCGACTGCTCGGCACCACCAAGCGCAAGAACGGCGACAAGCAGGTCACGTACAAGGGCAGCCCCCTTTACTACTTCTCAGAGGACACGACTCCCGGCGACATGAAGGGCGAAGGCATCAAGGAGTTCGGCGCCGAATGGACCGTCATCAGCGTCAAGGGCAAGGGCATCGACAACGACTGAAACCCCTGACGACCCCGTGGGGCCAGTCAGCCTTGGGAGTACATGAGGGAGCCCGGTGTCGTCAGCAGCTCACCACTTTCGAGCCAGGTCTTGAGACCGGAGAGGATCATCGGCCAGCCGCCGTACACCTGCTCGTTGGCTCCCTCACGCAGCTGGTCATGCGTCACGACCAGCCGACAGGAGTCCTCGATCTGCTCGATCTCCCACGTGATGCGCGTCTGTCCTTCCGCGGCGGCTTCGGGACTGAAGTTGGCGATCATCGTCTGCACGAGCCGCCGCGGCGGGTCCACCTCGACAACGGTGGCCTCCCCGAGCACGAACTCCGCGCCGGGCACGCGCATCTCCTGCTTCGCGCCCGGCGTCCAGTCGCCGTACAGCGCAGCGCCGAAGTTGTACTTCGCGCGGATCTCGGGATTCGTGATCGCCTCCCACAGCCGCTCCGGGCTCGTCTTGATGAAGAGCTCGAACACCTTTTCCATGGCTTCTCCACATCGCGGCGGGCTCGGCGCGCCGAACGAGACGGACGTCGGCCCCGAGGCCGACGCTGGACGGCTGGCTAGGCCGTCGCGCTGTCCTTCTTGCCGGTGCTGATCCAGGCGCCTGCCAGCAGCGCCAGGCCGAGGACGACGGCGGCGATGCCGTGCTTGCTGTGATGGTGCGTCGTCGTCACCGACTCGTGACCGGGGAAGAACGACGGCAATGATGAGGCGGTGTCGGCGAAGTAGATCGCGCCGATCACCAAGCAGGCGACCCCGGCGAGGGCAACGAGCGCCGACAGCCAGACGGGCACATATCGGTTGGCCATGCTCCGAGCGTAGACGTTGCGGCTTGGACCACGCGGCTCGGTCAGGCTCCGATCACCTGTTCAACCCAACCGATTGAGCATGAGTCAACTGGCGTCTCGGTGCTGGCGCTGGCCCCAGGTGAGCTCGCCGTCGTCCCAGGTCGGCGCGCGGCCGACCAGCGCGGCGCCGGTCTCGGTGCCGGACAGGTCGAAGCGCTGTGACCGGGAGTAGGTCGTACCCGGCATCGGCCCGACGGCCGCCGCGAGCATGCCGCTGTTCGGAAAGTTGACCGGACCCTCGTCCGTGATCAGCGTCACGTAGGTCATGCCCATCGCTGACACCGTTCCGTCGGTGACCCCGCCCAGGTTTCCGGACTTGATGCGAATGGCGTCGCCGACGCTGAACGGCCGGGCGAGGAGCAGGACGACGCCCGCGAACACGTTGCCGAGCGACTGCTGAGCCGCGATACCCAGGATCACGCCGGTCAGCGCGCCGCCGACGATCAGATGCTGGATCGGGACCTGGAAAAGCCCGAGCGCCGTGATCACCACGATGATGTAGCCGACGATCGTCACCAGCCACCTGAGCACCCCCGCGTGCCGCGGCCCGGCTCTGAGACCAACCAGTTCGTAGACCTCGGTGGCCGCCGCCCGGGTGGCGACCACCGCGGCGACGACGAAGAGCGCGCCGACGAGGGCACCGATCAGCTTCTGATGGAACGTGCCGTGGATGTCACCCATCGTTCCGGCAACAGCGAACGCTGCGATCGCAACGACGAGCGCGGCAGCGGCGAGGTTGAGATGGGTGCGCGCGCTCGATGGATGCCTGGCATCCGCGGGGTCAGAGTGTCGATGAATCAAAAACCTCATCAAGCAGTCGTACCCACGGTTGCTGAGCTGCAACGTGGGCTACCTCACAGAACGTCAGGCCGCGACGGCGCCGATCGCGATGATCTTCTCCGGATGCAGCCGGATCAGCAGCTCGCCTGCTACTGCATTCCGGCGGCCGTATGCCTCGGCCTGCTCGTCCCCCATGTATCGGCGCGCGATCTCGATCGACAGTGGCAGCATCTCCTCGAGATCCTCCGAAATGCTCACCGTGCCTTCAACCATGGCGAAGTCGAACGGCGGCTGTTCGCTGTCCACGACGAGCGCCGCCCGAGGGTCTCGGCGCAACGAGCGGCCCTTCACGGTCTGCGAGTTGGTCATGAACACGATGTCTTCGCCGTCGAGGACGAACCAGATCGGCGCGACGTGCGGCCTGCCGTCGGCCCGGGTGGTGGCGACCTTGCCGGTCCGCCGGCCTTCGGCGAGGAAGGCCCGCGCCTCGGCGTCGGACATCTTCCGGGACATCAACCCGCCTCGGGTTCGGTGGCGATCGCGGCTTCGATCTGCCGCCGGTGCCGCTCGTCGACATGCGGGAGGTACGACGGGTGGCCGCTCACGAAGTCGACGATGAACGGGCAGAGCGGCGTGATCACCTTCCCCGACTCGACCACGTCGTCGAGTGCCTCCTTCGCAAGACGGCTGCCGACCCCTCGACCCTCCCACTGCGGGAAGACCTCGGCGTGCCGGAAGGCCACCGCCCCGTCCTGCAGCGTGTACGTCGTGAACCCGGCGAGCTCGTCGCCGGCGAAGATCTCGTACCGCAGCTCGCCAGGGTTGTTGCGAACCTCGAGCTCGACCTCGTTGCTGTCCGTCATGTCAGGACCATCCCCGCGGTAGGTGGCTGCTAGTCACCGACCGCGGTGAGCGGCGGCGCTGTTGCACCTACACAAGCCTGGCAAAGCCGATGGCATTCCGGCGTCGGTACGTGGCGACCGCGCGGTGGTCGGTTCGAGATGCCGACGACTGCGATCAACGCCGCGATCCCGCACATCACCGCAGCGATGATGCTCGACGTCCGGAAGCCCGCGGCGAAGACCGCAGGGTGCAGGTAGGCGTCGCCGGAGATGCCGCTCACCACCGGAAACACCGCGACCGCGAACAACCCGGCGGCTCGCGCGACGTCGTTGTTGACCGCCGATGCCATCCCGGCGTGCTCGCCGGGCGCCGAGCTCATCGCGGTAGCCGTGAGCGGCGCGACGGTGATGACGAGGCCGACACCGAAGACCAGAACCCCCGGAAGGACACCGGTGACGTACCGATGGTCGTCGGTCAGCCGAATCAGCAGGAGCAGCCCAGCGCCGATGACGACCGGTCCGAGCGACATCTGCAGCCGTGGACCGAGCCTCGTCGCAAGCCGTCCCGACCGCGCGGAGAGCGCGAACATCAGGGCAGTCACCGGCAGCAGAGTCAACCCCGCAGCCAGTGGCGTGTACCCGGCGACCTGCTGAAGCGTCACCGGGAGCAGGAACAACGCGCCGCCGAGCGCGCCGTACATCAGGAAGGTCACACCGTTCGTCGCCGCGAACTGTCGCGCCAGGAACATCGAGGGTGGCAGCATCGGCGCGGCCGAGCGGCGTTCTGCCACACCGAACCCGACCGCCGCGGCCACGCCGACCGCAAGCGAGCTGACGACGGCCGGGCTCCCCCAACCCCGACCAGGCGCCTCGATCAACCCGTAGGTGAGCGCAGAGAGCGCCACCACCGCCCACACCGCGCCCGGCACGTCGATCGGGCCAGTGGCGGAGCCGTCGGTGGTCTCCGGCACATGCCGGAAGCTCAGCGCGAGGACGAGTAGGGCAAGCGGCAGATTCAACAAGAACAACCAACGCCACGAGGCGACGGACAGC
>Ga0213876_10000831_pt1 | contig 20811 bp, 19 predicted proteins | sample BarmaccomBMRX_R9_FD_160113 | JGI IMG/M metagenome (GOLD analysis project Ga0213876, IMG submission 160113) | Root-associated microbial communities from Barbacenia macrantha in rupestrian grasslands, the National Park of Serra do Cipo, Brazil - RX_R9 | ecosystem: Host-associated > Plants > Roots... | reverse complement strand
AAACAGGTCCTGACACTGACCTGGAGTGTTCTGATTTCAGTTCGCTTTCATTTCACTCACTCACTTTCTTCATGCGGCTTCACGTCGCACGGTGATCGATTTCAAAGGCGTGCGGCGGGTGCGCGGTGATGCCGTACTCCCGGTAAACCGCCTCTTTTACGGACTGGGGCACGTTCCGGACCTTGCGCGAGTAGTCAGGCGTGCAAACGTCGTCGGCCGTCACGTCGAACACGTCGCCGGGGGTCAGCTTGGGATCCGGGCGGATCGGCTGCGGCTGCTGCGCAAAGAGCGGCAAACCCAAGCTGAGAGAAACCAGAACGACCCAAACGAGGCGCATCGTCTTGATCCAACTCGAACCGACCTACTGGAGTCAATCGGGTATGAGGTAACCGTTTGCCGCAGAAGCCGCCTCACGCCAGGCGCGAGCTTCGCCAAATTAACCACTGGTCATCCTCGCTGGGGGCGAAACCCAAATCCACCAACCAATCGAACACCAGGCCGCGGCCCGGCTCCAGCGCGTGCAGCAGGCAACACTCCACTTCATCGACTCTCCCGCTTTGGAGGCAGCGGCCTACCGCCTGGAGCAACTTCGCGGTCGGTTCGCCATAAAACGCGAACGGGGTGATCGTGATGCACGGGAAACCGGCCAGGTAATCCAGCGTGGCCACCAGCGGGGCGTCGGGCGCCGGCGCGGCCCTTAGGCGCAAGGGCCGGGGCCGGCCCGCCATGGCTTGGTCCAGCCCCCACAGGATCAGCCTCGCCAGGGTTTCCGCCGTCAGCTCGTGCCGCATCGCGCACCGGTTTAGCAATTCCTGAGCCTCAGGGACAAGGAAAGTTGGGGGAACTGAGCGCCGGCCAAAGCCCCGGCGCTCGACGTTCCCCTGGCCTCAAGTGAAACTTCAGGCCGCGCAATGCTTTCTAGAAAGAAAACGGGCTCCCTGCCACCGACGGGAGCCACTCATCCTTCTAAACCCGCACCCACGCAGCTTCCATGCTTAGCGCGCCCTTTAACGCATCGTTTCCAAACCCCTCACGACGGGCCAAGACCCCCCGCCCGCTTCGCTCAACCCTCCTTCCCCTTGGCCCCCTTTGCGCGGCGGCCTTGGCCGGCTTGGCGGGCTTTAGCCCCGCCGCGGCATCCACCCGGGTGTGGCAAGCCGGCACGAACGGCTCCTACGCCGCGGGCGCCAACTGGGTGGGCGGCATCGCGCCCGGGCCGGGGGACACCGCCCTGATCACCGGCTCAACGCCCTGGTTCACCGATTCGGAGGCCACCAACGGCGTGACACTCGCCCAACAGGTCATCGATTTTCAGGCCAACCCCGGCAACCTCCTCGTCGGCATTCTTGGCCAGACCACCTTTGCGACGGACGCCACCATGAATTGCGCCGGCGGGGGGCTGAACCAGCAAGGCACGTGGCTCAAGGCCTATCATGACAACGCCCTGAACGGGACCATCAACGTCGGCAGCGCCGCGGCCACCGCCCGGCTGACCCTCAACGTGCTCGACGAGGGCTGGGACCTGTACTACACGCCCACGACCCAGAATAACGGCACCATCGCCATCGCCGGCGGCAGCGTGTTGCACATCTACCCAAGCGCCGGGGGCTACACGTTGGTCTATCAACCCGGCGGGCCCCCGGTGCCCGTCCTCCTGTCAGGCGATCCGGGTTGGGCCAACTTCACCAACAACGGCCTAATCACCGTCGCCCCGGGCGGCACGCTGGTCCACAATTGGGAGACGGCGGGCTCCGGCCGCTACCAAAGCACCCTGATCAACAACGGCCTCATCCGCGTCCAGGGGGCCGAAGGGCAGCGGACCCGCGTTCAGGTCGACGCCAACCTTAGCGGCGCCGGCTCCATCGTGCTGGACGGCGGCGACGCCGTCCAGCCCAGCGAGACGACCCTGAGCCTCTCGGGCAACCTGCGCGGCCAAGCCATCCAGGCTTGCAACGCCGGGGTGGAGGTCGTCAGCCCGCTCGACGAGGCGCAGCTTACGGGCGGCAGCATCACCTTTTTTGGGCAGGGCAGGTCCTACCTGTTGGTCTACCCGGCATCCGGCGTGGACCAACCCGGCGCTCCGAGCACGGTGCTGCCTTTCGGCCTGCCCATCAAAGGGTTTCGGGCCGGCGACGTCATCGCCTTCTTTCGGGAGTACCCGCTGGGGACCGAAACCTACACGCCCGTTTGGGACCAAGCCAACCAACAGTTAACCATCTGGGTGACCAACAGCCTACACCCGGAGAGCAGCGCGCGCCTGGCGGTGTTCACCCTGGAGGGAAGTTACGGACCCAACGATTTCCAGGTCACCTATGCTGATGGGGCGTCCGGCCGCACGGCGCAGGTGGACCTCATCACGACGAACCATTCGCCACGCGAGCCGTAAGGCGAGCTCGTCGGGGGGTTAGGGCAATCGTCATCCGGGGGCGCGCGAGGATGATCCCTGCGGGCGCCAGAGGTCAAGTGCCTCGCTTACCGCTGCCCGAAGCCCGTTTTTGGACGTTTGAATGGCGCCAACCCGGGCGCCATCGTCTCAGACTAAAACCCCGCCTGAAGGCGCTGCGAGCGCCGGCGAGAAGGCGGTTTCGGATGGAGGAGACGGAAGTCGAGCGGGCGCTGACCGAGCTGCTCACCGGTCACGGCGGGCGACCACACGACGGTGGACGGGACCGAATGCGGGTACCTGCTGCGGGTCTTTTTTCAGACGCAGCCGGTGATGTGGGAGGTGGAGTTAGTCGACGTGACTTACACCGACGCACAAGGCAAGGCCGTGATGATGCCGTGGCTTGAGGAGGAACAGGAACCTTTTGCGCAATCTTAATGGACGCGTTTGCGGTCACGACGGCCGGACGCCACGCGCTGGACGAAGGTTGCGCCGTCCCCCATCGTCGATGAAACTTCGCCGCACGCGTTTTCCGATGAAATGGGTCCTTGAACTCCTGGTGTTTATCGCCCTGTCCGTCCTCGGGTTGAAGCTGATGGGTGCGGTGGTTACCCAACGCGACGCCGAGGTTTGGTTAAGGCAACCCGACGGTTCGCCGTTGCACCTAACAGGGGTAGACGCCTCTCACCCGTTCTTTGGCGGCCTGCAGGTCCGCACGCCGGACGGTCGCCTGACGACCTACCCCGACACCGCCCTGGTGATGATGAAGTTTCCCCTCCAGCCGTACACCTGGCCGGAAAAGCTCACGATCGCGGGGATATTTCTGGCCGTGTTGGCCGTGTGGCTCGTGATCACCTGGCCCGACCTGCGGTGGCTCTGGGAACGTCTAAACCGGAAACGCTTCTAAAGCCGTTGGAGACACCGGCGTCGGCGGGGAACGCCGGCGCCGACGAGCGTTGCGGCTTGCTTTGGCTTGGCTTTGAGGCTTTGATGGCCTTCCCCATGCCGCCCGCCCCGCGCCTCAACGCCGAGTTCTATTGGGAGTGCCCGACCTGCCGACGCGCCTTCTCTCGTCCCGAAAACGCGGCCCGCTGCCACCGGCTGTGATTTCCAGAAGTTGATGCAAATCTACAGAAGTTGATGCAAACCAACAGAAGTTGGTGCGACTCGCCTGGCTCACGAGACGCCAGTAGGCGCTTTGGGCATCAATCAACGTAGGCTCACCAGCTTACGTGGGTCAGGGCGTAGGATTGTCCAAAGAAAGCCGGCTTGAGGCCAATTCGTTACCGCAGCACGAGAAGGAATAAGGAATTATGAAATTGCCGACTTGCCTGATGGCGGAGGTCGGCTTGTTTAGACCCATCTTGTGGCAAGCAAGGACGTCCTGGTCTGCGGCACCCTCAACCTGGAGACCACGCTGCCGGTCAGCGGCTTTCCGCTGGCGTACGAACCGGTGCGCTACCGGCGCTTTGAACTGCGCAGCCAGCTTTCTGGCGTGGGCTTCAACGTCGCCCGGGCGCTGACGGTGCTGGGCAACCGCGTCCGGTTGGCCTCCCTGGTCGGCACCGATTTTTTAGGCCGAGCGTTACGAGGCGCGTTCCCTGACTATGGGCTCTCGGCCGAATGGGTGCTGCCCCTATTAACAGAAACGCCCCAGTCGGTGGTCGTCTTCGACGACGCGGGCCGGCGCATGATCCACACCGACCTCAAAGATCTCGGCGAGCAGGCCTACCCCGCGGAAGCCTTCGAGCGGGCGCTGCCAGGGTGTCCCTTGACGGTGATGACCAACGCCAACTTTTCGCGCCCGCGGTTGGCCCAGGCCAAAGCCGCAGGGGCCAGTGTGGCGACCGACCTGCAGACGGCCTCCGAAAGCAGCGGCGCTTACGACGCCGATTTTCTCCGAGCGGGTAACGTCCTTTTCTTAAGCCACGAAAAGCTCGGGCGCTCGGCCGAGGCCTTCGTCGCCGGCCTGTGGGAGCGCACCGCTGCTCAGGTCATCGTGGTGGGCCTGGGGGCGGCCGGCGCGCTGCCGTGCTTGCCCGGCCAACCCAACCGACAACTGCCCGCCGTCGAGGTGCGGCCGGTGGTGAACACCGCCGGGGCTGGCGACGCGCTGGTTGCCTGTTTCCTGCACTTTTATTGGGACGGGGACGCCCCGCTTGCGGCCTTGCGCAAAGCCCTGGTGTTTGCCGGCTACAAGGTGGGCGAGAACGGCGCCTCGCGCGGGTTCCTGCCGGAAGGCCAGCTGCTGCGCGTGGTGGCCTTGATGAGCGGCGAGGGCGAATAAAAGGCCGGTTCTCGCCAGCTGATACGCTCTTTCCATGTGGCTGAGCCCAGCCTTTCACCTTTAAGCAACGACATCCCCCAACGCGGACGCCACCGCGGCCGACCGCTCTGCGCCCTAGTGGCCGCGTCTTTAGGTGTCCCGGCTCGGCTCATTGGGTTCACCTGCACGGGCGATGAACTTCCGGCACTGCCTCCGGATGGCCGCATCGCCGGTGTTCGGGCTGTAGAGGCCCGCCGCCTTCAGCGCTTGGGCCAGCAGGCGTGGCCGCCGCCAGAGTTCCGGGTGGGCGCGCACGAAGCGGATGCGTCGCTCCTGCGGGGCGGAGGGATCACTCGGGGGGTAGCGCCGCGCACACCGGCGGTAGGCAAGCCGCTCGCGCAGCGCCCGCGCCCGACACGGCCAGGGTGCGTTTTCACACCGCCACCCGTCATCCGGATCGCGGGCCAAGGCGATGAGCTCTGGACACCGCTTCAGGACGTCGCGGTAGGGAGTCTGCGGGCCGTACAGGCCGTCGGCCTTCAACGCTTTGGCTAGCGTTTTTGGCCGTTCCCAAAGTTCTGGGTGGTCGCGCACAAACAAGATGCGTTGCTCTTGTTCGACCAGCCGTTTGCCGGTCCACCGCTGGGCGATTCGGTTGTAGGAGGTTTGCACGCCTTTGGCCCGCGCCGACGTGCGCCAGGGCGCGTGAAGGACGCGGAGCCGCTCGGTGATCACGCTCCAGTACCAGAACGGCGGCCGGTCCATCCCCTTCAACAGCGCCGTGGCGTGGATGCGCTGGCGTCGGCAAACCTCCACGAAGCGCTCCGGCCAGCCCTCGAGCAGCCAGCCGGCCATGGCCAGCAACTCGCCGCGTTCGCCGCCCGCGAGCCGCTCGAAGGCTATCCCTGGCCGAAACGGCGTCGGCCTTGGTTCAAGGCCCAGGCCCTCACGCGCGGCCACCGCAAGGCCGCAGGCGCGGCGGCCCGCGTTGAGCAAGCACACCAATTGGTGGACGACGTCAAAGAAAAGGTGCGAGTAGATCGGCTTGTCGTCCGGTTCTATGACCGTCCAGCCCCGTTCGAGGGCCGCCAGCAGGCGCTTCTGAAAGGACAAGGCGGTCGGCAGCCAGGGCCACTCGCCCGCATCGGCCGGGTCCTCGCCGCGGCGCAGGTCGTGGCCGCAGGTCCGGCAGACGTGCGGCCACTCGGGACGCCGGGGGCCGGGGGGGCGCGCCCAAAGGCGCACCGGCGCGCGGCAACGCGGGCAGGCGGTCTGCAACGGGCGGCCATGGACCTCGCAGGCCGTCATAAAGGCAACCCGCCAGCGGCGACGGAAATAGGGCGGTGAAGCCTCCAGGCAGGCGGGGCAGAACTGCAGGCCATGGCCGTGGGGTGGCTGGCGCGAGGCCGAAAGCAGCCACTTGGTTCGCTGTTCCGTGATAAAGGTCTCGTAAAGCCGCCCGGCGTAGGCGGCCAGTGTGGTGGCGCGCACCCGCTCCAGGGTCACGCACGCTCGAGACGCCAAGCTCTCAAGCACCTCCCGATCGGCGCGGCGGTCGAGGTCGGTCACAAAGATCCGACGGCCGGGCCACGTCACCGCCGCAAAGGTGTGCGTGTCCTGATGGTTGGCGTGCGCCAGCCGCGTCAACCAGGAAGTGAGCAGTTCATCCTCCCGCGGTGGGGGGTGCACCGGCCAAGGCGGCGGCCGCTTGCCTCGGCCGAAGCCGCGTTCAGATCGGCCGGACGGGTCCATCGGAGGGGCGTTCTGGCTCGGCAGGCAGTTGCCGTCTTTCGGCCGGCGCAGCCCAGCGGAGGGCGTCCAACGTTTTGCGGTCGATTCGCTCGGCCCCCGTCTGGATGGCTTTGACGGCGGCCTTGGCCAGCAGACGAGCCAGTTCGCCGATCTTGCCATCGATCATGCCCAGCAGCTTTAACGCCGTGCGCTCCTCAACCAAATGCGAGGGGTGACGTAACGGCAAAGCCTTCTCAAAGCTGGCCAACAGCCGTAAATACTCCTCCCCGTACTCCCAAGAGGGCAGCACCGCGGGGTCGAAGCGGTTGGCCAGTTGCGGGTCGCTCTGCAGCGCGTGGAATGCCGCCCGGGTGCCGGCGCCCACGATGGGCAGCTGCAACTCGTTGGAAAGGTGCTTGAGGACGTTGAGCATGTGGCGGTGCCGTTGGGTGGTGCCTGCCACCAAGTGCTGGAGCTCATCGATGACCAGCACGCGCACGCCGACGCGCCGCATCAGCGCGAAGGCCTGCGCGCGCTTGAGGTCCGCGTTGGCGCTGATGCGATAGGGCGCAAAGAGCGCGTCAAGGATGGCGGCAAAAAAGCTGGCCTCAGAGGGTCCGGCCGGGGCCTGGAACATCAGCACCGGCTTTTCGATGCCTTCCCCATCCGGCCGCTCACCGCCGGGATGCAGGCCGGCAAAACGGTCAACCAACACGGTTTTGCCGTTGTTGGTCTCGCCGACGATCAACACGCAGGGCATCCGGTGCATCGGCGGATGGGTCAATAGGTCATTCAAGTCCTCCAGAATGGCCTTGGCGCGGGTGTAACCGATCCAATGGATCCGCCGGCAGTAGTCGATGCGCTCGGCGTCAGGTAAGGTCAGCGCACGGGTGGCATGGACGCCCAAATGGGCCACGGCTTCAGGGCCATCCGCTTGGCCGTCAACGCCGCCCGTTGCGGGCGTGCAAGCCTGAGGGTCTACGCTCATTCCACTTCCTCGAAGGGCTTAATATCCGTTCGCGACAAGCCCTCCGTTTGAGGAACCGGCGTTGCGTCGGGCGCCTGCGGCCCTTTTTGCGGCCGCGCGGCATGGGCCGCTCGGCGCGCCCGCTCCCGGCGCGTCCGCTGCGTCTGGGCCACGGCGTTCTCGACGATGGCCCGCTTACGTTCAAGGGAGGCAAAGATGACCGCCTCGTTGATCTGGCGGCGGTTCTCCGCCCGCAGGGAGCGCCGCACCTCCCGCAGTTCCCAGACGCTAACCGGGGGCCAGGAGGTGTTACGGTAAGGCACCGGGTGGTAAGTGTCGGTCTCCGGATCAAAGAAGTGGATCATGCTGAGGTCGCGCGGATCACGCCGGAAAATAAACTTCCGCTGAGCTGCCCCGCGACCGCTCGGTTCCGGGACGGAGATGTAGCGGGCCAGGACGTCATCGTAGTAGCGGATCTTGTCGACAACGACCCCGGTGGGTTGGATGGTGCGTTCCACGTAGGGCAAAAAGTCGAGCAGCAGCCGCTGCTCGTCGGCAATGCGCTGCGGCACCCCACAGCCGGGCCGCTTCGCGTCGCCTAAAATGCCTTCTTCGTAACGGCGCAGGGGGCTGCTGCCGAGCAGCGCGGCGTGCCCGCGCTGGTGGTAGACGCCCGCCACGTGTACCGCCAACCAGGACTCTAGCTCGCGCAGGGTCAGGGCCGCTCGCTGTGCGGGCTCGTAGGCGCCCCGGTCTTTAACGCTGGGAAAGGTGGTGCCCGGCAAGGTGTGGATCTCCTGAAGGAGCGTGCCGGTCAGGCGCTCGATGTGCGCGCCGTAGCGCGGCTTTTTGACCGGGCGCCATTCCAACCCAATGCCGTATTGCTCGCAAGCGCGCCGTAACGGGTTGCCGCGGAACTCGTGCGCGTTGTCGGCGTGGACCGCCGTGGGCACGCCCCAACAGGGCCACTTAACCTCGAGGTTGTGGCGCGCTAGCCACACGTCTTTGGGTAGGATGGCGTGCACCATGCAGAGCGCGATCGAGACCGTCCCCGGCGGGTCTAACGACACGTGGTAGCCGGCCACCATCCGGCTGTAGACGTCAATGGCCAGGGTGATCCACGGCCGGCCAATCGCTTGGCGACTGCCCTCATCAACGAGGACCAAATCGAGTTCGGTGTGGTCAATTTGAATCACGGCCAAGGGAAAGTCGGCGCCCGGAAACTCACCCGGCACGGCGTCGAGGGCCTCGGCAGCCCGCCTACCGTGACGCGCCTTGAGCCTGTCCCGCTGGCGGAGGCGCGCGATACGCTCGCGCACGGTGTTCTCGTGCGGCGCTTCCAACCCCGCCGCTCGGCAACGCCGGACTACCTCTGCGTAGGTCTTGCGCGCCGAGAGCCGTTGAGCGGTCAAGTACACCTCCTGGATGGTCACTTGGGTCAGGGCCTCCACCTCGGCCTTGAGCCGGCCCTTCCCTCGACCGCCGTCCCTCTGGCTCGGCAACAACGCCGAAGTCTTGCCTTCCAGCTCAAAACGCTTGATCCAACGATAAAGGGTCACCGGATGCACCCCGGCCGCGCGCGCGCGGGCCCGCACGCCCTCGCGCGTACGCTCCGCCGGGCGCAGCAAAGGCCCGATGAGGGCCAACCGGCGTTGCGCTTCCTGCCAATCCTCGTCGGTCACCGTTGCTAAATCCTGGTGGACCTTGCCCGGGCACCCTTCAGGCATCGAGGTTGCTGGGCCGATGTCCTTGAGGGCCGCCCTGACGGTCTGCCCGCTGCCATGTTCGCGCAAAAGCGCCTCCTGCAGGTCGACGACCCCAAGGACGGTGCAGTGGCGTCCCCGATACGCGACGAGCATCCCAGGCTCGACCTTAACGGCAGTAGCACGGGCACCGTTCATCGTTGCGCCCCCCGCGTCCGGCCCGCTAAACGCTGCCGCAGAGTCGGTGAATTGGCGCTCACGTCGTCCCCCTGCTCGAGGTCAAGCGACCAGAGACAGGAACGCATTGTCAGGGGTAAACTAAGGTCGAGGCCTACCTTCCGGGTGGCCACCAAATGCCAAAGCGTCGGAATCAACCCCGCGCGCTTCCTTAGGTCGCGCGCCAGGGTGCCCAGTAGCATCTCCGGATCACTCTCGCGCAATTGATGGAGCGTGGTTAAGATCGAATTGACCGAAGCGCCGTCCCGAGCAAGGCGCCTATAGGGCGAGAGGAACTTAGCGTTCCGCAAGTAGGGGGTACGCACCTCGACTTCGGTCAGGATCCGAAACCTCCACCCCCGCGCGCGGCCCTCCAAGCGCGCCGCCCGGAAGCGCGGCTTTAGATCCGCCCAGTCCTTCCGGAGCGTAGCGCGGTACTTCACCTCCGCGAGAAGCGGCCGCATGCCGCTCGCAGACACACCGTCACAACGCCACCGGACAAGCACATCCGGGGTGTAGCGGCGGCGGCAACCGCCGGCATCGACGTAGTCGATCCGTACGGGTTGCTCTTCGTAGCAAAGCACCTCGGGGTCAAAGTCGAGCAGGATGAGCAGGTCGCGCTCGAGGCTGGACTCAAAAGCCGCCCTACCCCCGTTCAGCCCCGAGGCGACTCGCTTGGTTGATGCCACCTGGCCGGTCAGGCTGCAATAGTTTTTCGGAATGCGGCGAACGGGCATCGTGCGACGGCCGACGCGAAGCGGACCGCGCCGGACCGTTCCTCCTGCGCCACTCTCAAGAAGTCTCTTTCGTCAGGACGGGGCCTTCGCCCCGTCCTGCGGTGCACCTGCCGCTCGGAGGGCTCAAACGCGGTGTTGCGTCTGTGCCATCCAGTTGCACCAACTTCTGTAGAATCAGGGGTCGTTCGCATCAACTCCTGTCGCCGTTTGCATCACCTTTTGTGAAAAACCGATGATTTTGCCCCTTTTGTTTGCATCAACTTCTGGAAATCACACCGGCCGCCCGATGATGAGCCGACCACGGTGGCCGCCCCGCTGGTGCGGTGCTTGGACCTCGCCATGTTTGACGGGCATCCCCTCGCGCTGACTTAGCTGGCTGGAAGCCGACCAGGCCGAAGTAACCGTGCTGCACCGCCCGGAAGACGAAGGGGCCTTACGGGCCACCGCTTACCGCTTCTGCGCCCCCCGGGCCGGCTTGGAGCCAATAGGCACGTTCGCGTTTGTGCGCGCCTAAAAGCCCTTGGGTTTCCTGGTTCCGCCGACCCGGAGCTTCGTAGGGGCGGCGCGCTTTGGCTTGCGGGGTTATTGACCCCATTTGCCCGCGCGAAGGCGCGGGGCGAACAACACGGGGCGAAGTGGAGGCGGAGCCAACCGCCGAGAATGGGCCTCACCCGAAGCTCGTCGGAGGCGGTTGTCAATAACCCCTCCTCGTCGGGTAGCGACGGCGGTGCGAAAACCTCCGGTAAAGCGATCCGTGCACGAGCAGTTGCCGCTGCACCAGCGGGCTGGGCGCCGCAGGGCACGACGCGAAGTTGATAAATCGCACGGGAGGAGATGGACGGTTCAGGCATGCGGGCAGTTTACCCCCGTCCAGAGGTACGGTCTTGCCCCTGCCCCCCGGAATCTCCCGCTCTCCCGGCGTACCGCCGAATAAAGGCAGCCTTAGGATCGTCAGTCGGTACTGAAACTATGAGGCGAATCTTACTTTTGGCTTTGACTGGGATCGCGCTTCCTGTTTTTCTGTCGTCACCGGGGAAGGCACAGGTGATCGAATTGGAGCCGGGAGGGGTTGTCATCCATCGGCACCATCACCATCATGACTGGGATCGGGAGCGGGAGTGGCGTGAAAGGCGTTGGCGTGAACACCACCGCGATTGGGCTCGGGAGCGGGAATGGCGTGAACACCATTACTGGCACCACCATTATCATTACGACGAAGAATATCAATAGCCACTGACCGGTACCAGAGTTACCGGCCGAAGTCCAAAATGCCCCGGTTTGACCGGGGCATTTTTTCGCTGCCGGGCCGGGCATTCGCCGGATTCGGCACGGGGGTTTGTGCCATTCCGCTTGGCAACCGCCGGCCTACGGCATTCTCTCCTTCTTACTCGCCTGCACGCGTAGCTCAACCGGATAGAAGGCACACGCGGCGGGCTTCTTCATGCGCGTAAAGCGGGAACAGGCGATTGCTGCCCTGATCGAAGCGACCGGGGCAAACGACGCGGTCGCCCTGGGCAAGCTGAAGAAAAGCGAGCTGGCCGCCGAGGCCGAAAAGCGGCTGGCGGACTGCCGGTGGCTCCCGGCGATTTTTAAACCCTAACTTCCCTAACGGGGTGCGGCGCTCCGGGCCGCACCCCTGGTTCCTAACGCAATGGATAGCGATTGGGCACTCGCCCTCCTCGAGTTAGGTTTCGCCGCCGTCGCGTCGGCGGGTTTCTACCTGCTGTCGCGCAAAGGTCGGATCGCGAAGAAAATGGGCATGAGAAAAGCCGAAGCGCGCTGGATGGCCAGCGGTCTGGCGGTCATGTGCCTGCTGTTGATTTGGACGAGCCATTGGGGCGAACGCCTCACCGTTCACACCCTGTTCCCGCCGCGGTTGTTCATGGCGGCCTGGACGTACGGCGGCTGGATCTGGTTTCGGACCCGGCAAGCCCAGAAGGTTTTTCCCCGTCGAAGAAGCCAGCCGGAGGTTGGGCCACACGAACCAATGCCCACCCTCCGTGTAGGCGTAGCCCTCGTCGGCTAGCCAACCCCCGGGAATGGACCCTGTGAGACGCAGAATTATTTGCAACTTGAGCAATACTATTTGCAACTGAAGCACAATGATTGCAGGGTGATTAGCATCGCCGTTGGTCCGAAGAACGAGATCTGGCGCTTAGCGGATTGGTCTCGCACTTAGGAAGCTGCGCCAGACAAACATCGAGGAGCGGTTCGCTTGGAACGCTCGAGTTGTAACGAACGCCGCCAATCCATTCGATACGCCAGAGCAGGTCGTCATCAGGAAATTGGTCTATCGCATAGATGGCATCCCCCATTGGCAGATGGTAAACCGAATTGAATCGCGGCACGCTGTTGCCCGACCAGGGGGTTCAGGAATTCATGATCTGCAAATAGCGCTGATCCATTTGCACTTAATTCTGCTCAAGCAGCCCGTATTTGCAAATAATTCTGCGTCTGACACCTGGTGACGGTCACCAGGTGAGGTTTACCTCCGCACCGTCAGTCACCTAACCGCATGGTCAATCCATCGGGGCGGCTGAATCCCCCGAAAGCAGGCAGGGACAGAGCTGGCGGAAGGACCAAGCAGCTCCAGGAGCGGCACGATCGAAGCGCAGTACGACGTCAAAGCGCGCGCCATCCCACTTTTTGGGCATACCCGGTAAGGCCTGACCATCGGCGATGGTCGCCAAGAGGGTGCGAACGATCGCCTTGTGCTCCCACGCGATCAGCACCACACCGGTTTGGCCCACAACCGTGGTAGCAAGGTCAGTTTCTTGCCCGAGTGCGAATCTCGTGTTCGGCGTCAAGCCCAAACGAGCGGCCAAGGGAGCAACCGTCTCTAAGGGACGTTGGCTCGGTTCGTTGCCGGCCGTCAAAGTAGGGTCTGCAGCGTAGATTGCAGAGGGCGCCGGATAGTCCGGACCACCCAGACCCGCACCGAAGAGGGCCGACCAACTGCCGGCCCGTTGCCAACCGCGGATGACTAAAGATTTCTTGTCGGGAACTCCGTCGGGCGTCAAACCGGGACCCGGCCAGGACTCCTCTGGCTTCTCGGCGTGCCGGATGATTAGAACAGTGAGGACGGACATGATTTGGTTCCTGATCGATTCTGGGTAGACTTTACGCGTTGGTGGAATGACCCGGTTCAAACCCGCCAGTCGTTGTGTGACAAAGGCAGTGGCGGCTAGAGCCAGTCGCCTGCCGTCGGTGACGTCGCGGCATTCAAAGGGTCTTCCTTCCGCTGGCCGGGTGATGTGGTTTGCCGCGCCGGGCTGCCACTGAATGCGGCCCGATCGCCGGCGTGATTCCGCCGGTCGCCGCCTGCAGGGCAGGTCGGGCACGCGCCGACGCGGTGTCGTTCGGCGTCGGCACCGAGTCCGCGGCCGACGTGGAACCCAGCCAGAAGCCCAGTTCGGCGGATTTTATCTGGCTGTCCGCCGAGAAATAGCCGTCCTGCCAAGCGTCATCAGCCGCCAGGAAGTGCCAAGCCTTGTCCTTGTCGTTGCTGAGCCAGTAGCGCCAGGCATAATGGTCGTACACGTCGAGGCAATGCGCCGCGTAGGCCTCGGCGATGGCGCGGTGGCCACGGATGATCGCCATGTTTTCGTCGTTGTTATACGAAGCCGCATAGCCAAGGTTGTGGCTTCCGGTGATCACGGCGCAGTTGTCGGAGAAGGGATCGACGACCACGATTTTGTCATGGATGACCGCGTGACCGGCTTGGTTCAGTTCGGCTTCCCATTGGCCGAAGGCATCGTCCTTGCTAACGCCCTGAGCGCGGATCACCCGGTAGTCTTCGGGCAGCGGCGGATCGCCCTTCTGGCGCTTGGGCGGCTTGCCATCGGTGCCCCCGCCATGAATGGCGGTGTAGAATCCGCCGGCCGCCTCCGAAGCGGTCACCGCGCCGCGCACGAACAGCGAGGGCCGGGCCTTCAACGCATCGGCCACCGCCTCAACGATACTGGGCGAACCCGGCTCGAAAGCGAGGAACAGCACCGCCTGCTGCGCCTTCGCGATGGCGTCGAAGACTTCGGCCAGATCCGGTGGGACCTGTTCGCCCTGGCCATGCGCCTTCCCGCGCGCCCTTGAGGTATTCGGGGAAAACCACAAATCCACGGTGCCGCTGCCGTCCTCCAACGTGATCGTCGGACGGGCCTTGGCGTTCTCGGCGCGAAAATCGCTGGCCTGTTGCGCCTTGCCGCCCTCGCCCGGCGGATCGGTGTCGGCCCTTAGGCGGTTCCAGTAATCCATATAAGCGGCCGCCACCCCCGGCGAGCGGGCGAGGAGGGCGTTGTTCGTTTGCGCGCACAGCGCGTTTGAGGTCCAATTGGTCGAGCCGAACAACACGGCCTGCGGCCCATTGTTGTCGAGCACCTGAAATTTGTTGTGGCCGATATGACCGCTTGGCATGAAGCGGTCGATCACATTGGCGCCGCTGGCTCGGATCCGTTGGCGCTGGCCGGCGTAGGTGTCATTCGTCTTGACCCCGTCGGTGGCACCCGGCATGTTGGACAAGATCACGTTGGCTTTGTCCTTCAGCTTGGCCAAGTGATCGATCAGCTCCGGATCCTGAAACTCATAGAGCGCGCAAAGCACCTCGCCGCCGTTTGCAGCCTCATCCGATAAGGCAGTGAGCGCCTCGATCATTTGGCCGGCCAGATCCAAACGCAACGGATCGCCTGGCTGGATGATGCGTGCCTTGAGCTCATCGACCATCGAACCTGCCGGCGAACCATCCGTAAGCACATGCGCGGTGGCCTGGGTGGCCAGGATCCCGCGGTTGAAATAGGCCGACAGCGAGCCGTAACGCGGGCTGAGTTGGACTTGGTTGGAGATCAACGGGCCATACGGCATCGGCTGCAGACTGCCGGGGGCGCCCGTCATCGGTACCACCTTGTATTTGTAAGTGCCGCCCCGTTTGGCGTAGACGTCCTTCCAGAAGAATTTCTGGACCGGATCGTCAGCCGTGGTGCGCCCAGGCGTGGCCTGCTGACCGGAGAACGTCGCCATGGCCGGCAGGCAAGTCTCGGTGCCCGCGCGCACGTCGATACGGTAGACGGCAAAGCCAAGGCAGCTGGGTAGTTTACCACCAAACGTCCATGCGATGATCGCGATATCGTTATTTGCGAACGCGAGTGCCTTCATCAGAACTCTCCCGTGATCTTAAAAACCAAAACCCCCGAACTTCCGCTTGCCGTCCAATCGAAGTGGCACACGTTAGTTGTGCAGCTCGGGCCGGTTTCAGAGGGACGCGATTTGTAGCCTAGTTAGCAGAAGTCCAGGTGCACGTCTGTACGCATTAATGCGTAGATGACTGCGCGGACCGGAGGTACCTATGAAGATAAGAGCCGCCCTTGGAAAGAAGTCCGCCTCTTCCATGGCGGCCGCTACTGCCGGGTGCGTTACAAAGAAGTCAACGAGGTGCTCTGGCGTCGGGGTGGCCTCAGGCGCCCCTTGCGGCTGTTCGTGCTGGCGCCCACGGCCTACCGCACAACCAAAGCCGGCCGGCGCTACTACCGCGAAAAGGCCTTCCTGCTGTGTGATGACACGCAGTTGCCGGTCAACGCGCGGTTGCAGGCCTACTTCGATCGCCGGAAAATTGAAGTCAACCATCGGGACGAAAAGAGCATCCTGGGGGTAGGCCAGGCGCAGGTGTGGGCCAAGTTGAGTGCGCCGCGGCTGGTGGCGGTCTACAGCCTGCTGCTGTTGAGCGGGCTGCAAGCGTACGGGTCGCAGCGCACGGGGGCCTATGAGGCGCTGCCCAAGTGGCGCCGGCCGGCCTGGCGCCCCTCCTGCCAGGATTTGATGAGCCCGCTGCGCAAACAGTTGGCGGCGCAGCCTGAGGGCCGGCGCTCTCGGCTCGCGGACGCGCTGAGCGGGGTACTACGGGCGGCGGCTTACAGCGTTTCTCATACGGATTAACCACAGTACCCGCAATGGGCAAAGTAGCCCTGCGCGTCGGACGAGCTAATGGCTGCGACCGCCTCGCTCAAGGCTCGGTGTAAGGCTTTGGTGGTGCGGGCGGCCGCCGTTCGCAGGTAACTTTTGAGCTTACTCCACGCCAACTCGATGGGGTTGCGGTCCGGGGAGTAAGGCGGCAGGTAGACTAGGCGCGCCCCCACGGCTTCAAGGGCTTCGCGCACCCCGGTTGCCTTATGGGTGCTCAAGTTATCGACCACCACCACCGCCCCGGGCCACAGGACCGGCGCTAACGCCTCTTGCACAAACCGCCGGAAAAGCTCCCCATCGATGGCGCCCTCCACGTGCACGGTGCTCAGCGGACCTCCTAAGCTTAAGGCCCCCAGCACCGAGACATTCGGGCCGAGCGTTGCGCGGGGCTGAACCGTAAGCCCGTTGGCCTTGAGGGCTGCGGGCATACAAACGCGTCATGCCCCGATTAACCCCGGTCTCGTCCACGAAGACCAAGTCCTCCGGGCGCACTTGGGCCAACTGCTCCTGGTAGGCGCGCCGTTCGGCTTGCACCCGCTTTTGGTCGCGCTCGGTGGCGTGGAGGCTCTTTTTTTTACCGTCAGCTTCAGCCGCAAGGCCCGGGCCAGGGTCGCCCGACTCATTGCCGGTCCCCCTTGGGCGGCCAGTCGCTCGCGGTGCTCGTCCAAGGTGTCGTCGGGCCGTTGGGCCACCATTTGGCCTAAGCGTTCCAACACCGGGCCTTCGGCCAAGGGGGGGCGCCCGGCCCCCATGGGGCCGCGGCTCAATGGAGCCGCTCTGGCGGTAGAGGCGCAAGAGGTTGCGCACAAAGGTCAGGTGGACCGAAAAGCGGGCGGCCAATCGGCGCTGACTACCTTCCCCGCGCTGCCAAGCGTCCAACACCCGCTGTCGCAGGTCCAACGAATACGGCTTCATGCGCCGGCGACCCTACCCAAAAATGTGGTTTACGCAACAGAGAAGTGCTGTAAAACAAAACGCGGCTGGGTTGGGGCTAAGATTGATGCCTCGGAAATGTCCAAACTCCAGAGCCGGTATCCCGTTAACGGGATACCAGCTGGATGTGGTTAGTACGCGAAGTTGCAAACCAGAGAACATCTTCCGTTACCCCCTTCCGGATCCAAGCCGGCCGCAGAACGTCCAGCACCCGCTGCCCGTCCAACGCAACCGGCCCGAGACCCGGACCTGGACGCTGAGCCCGAGGAAGACCAGATTCTGTTCTGATCTAAAGCGCGCGCCTGGCTATCCGGCGCCTCGCTAATTACCTTAAACGGGGTCGATGCCCTAAGCCCGCTGGGCCACTTCTGCGGCTTGCGCCTTGGTGGGCGCGGTCTTGGTCGAGCCGCCGGTCCATTTGCCAACCGCCGTCCCGAAGTCCCCAATCACCGTCGCGATAGAGGAGCCGATGAAGACAAAATCGGCCACGTCCTGCATCAGGCGGTTCTGTGGGTGCTCGCCCTGCCAGACCTGGATGGCCACCACGTTTTCCTTAGGGCCAAATTGCGGGATGGAGTTCCAGTCCATAAACCAGAGGTCCGTCCGGCTGCTAACCTTTCCCGGTATCCATTTGCCGTCCACACCGAAGGTCTGGATCGGCGCGGTGTGCCCGATGATGTTGCCGCTTGCGTCGGCGAACATCACCCAGACGCCTCCCGTAAAGCCGGTAAATTCGTTGTTGCACCAGGTCTGGGTCTGACAGTTGATCGTGCCCGTGTTGGAAAAGTTGACCGTGGTTTGCATGTGCTCACCACGCTTGAAATTGCAGTCGCCCGTGTCGAATAAGATGGGAAAACCCATGATGGATGCTCCTTTGCTTAGTTATTGTGAGGGTAGGTTGCAGGGGCTACTAATCACTCAGCCCCTACAACAAACGTGAGGTTTGTAGCAGACTACTAGTAAAAATGACTCCAACGGTAACCCGTACGAACATTAAGGGTTCCATTAACTGGTTGCTTCCGTGCCTTCTAAGATTATCAGCTTATGGCTTAGTGCCCTAATTAGGATAGATCGGGTTAGCTACTGTGCTACCTCGTGTTAAACAGGCGCTTATCGAGCAGAAACATAGGCAAAAACCGTACCTTCGCCATCGAACGAAAACCTAAGCCGCGTTGCGTGGAATACTCCTGGCGTTAGGATAGGAGGACTTCGGACGGTAAAGGCTCGCGCGAACAATCCACGCTAGCTTATCGGGCGTTAACCATCAACTGCCGCCCCAACCTGCCGTCGCGCGTAATACGTACCTCGCATGATCTGTTCTAACGGATTGGCCTCGCCATACTAAATCTCTCCTCTATTTGTAGCATCCTTTCAGTTTGTAAAGTTTTGATGCTAACATGCTGATTTATCCGCTGAGCGGGCCAGCGAACCTTACAACTCGGCGCTAATAGGCTTGCAAACTGCAACTACCTGATCCGTGTGACGCCTAAGAATACCAGCGTTGGGGGGTCGAGGAAATCGCACGGTAAAGTTTGTACGAACGCAAAATGCAACCATAAATCATTGCCTTTTGCAAGCACAAAGTTGCTGCCTGGCCGCGGTCTGATATCCAGTACTGTACTTCTGTAGTGAGTCGTAAATCGTATCATCTTTGAGAAGCATTTCTCAGGACTGATTACTATTGACGGGTATCAGGGATGTCGAAAGCTGCGATAAGGAGGGCGTGAGGTTTCGGGAAGTCAGAGGCGAAGCAAAACCCGTGGGCTTCGGTGATGTGCCCGTATGCCTGAACCTTCCGTATCTTCCCCCAGCGATTTATCAACTTTGCGTCGTGTTCCGCGGCGTGAGCCCGCCAGTATCGCGGTGACTACTCATGCACGGACCGCTTGCCGGAGGGGTTGGCACCGCTGAGGTTACCTGAGAACAGGGGGAGAGCGGGAGATTCCCGGGGGTCAGGCTCAAGGCTGTGCGGACGGGCTTGGTGTAATTTGAACCGTTGTCGCCGCCTCGAAGATGGTGACTTTCGATGGATGTTTTTGTGGAACAACGAAGGTGTGCTTATACTCCACCGTGGTCGGGGTAATATGCTGGGGCTCGATCCCGCTCGGGGGCACCACGGTGAGGACCAGTAAGAGGGTGTCGGGGTCACTTCCCGGCACATCCACCGGGGTGAGGGTTAATTTGTAGCCGGGCGTCGGCTCCTGACACACTCCCTTGACGGTGAGGTTGACGGTGTCGAGCCCGGTGGTCGTTGTCGCCGTCCACTGGCAAATGTCGGCGTGCGATTTGTGTTTTGACATCTCGTTGTATGAGGCTAACCGAAACCCTCCGCTATTACTCAATGGGGTAAGAGGCGCGTCCCCTTTGTGGGGTGAAAGTTGTAGTACCCGGGAAGGGGGTTATTGACAACCGCCTCCGACGAGCAATTCGCAAGCGGCCCATTCTCGGCGGTTGGCTCCGCATCCGCTCCGCCCCGTGTGGTTCGAACCCGCGCCGTCGCGCGGGAAAGTGGGGTCAATAACCCCGCAACCCAAAGTGCGCCGCCCCTACGAAGCCCCGGGTCGACGGAATCATACGCAAGGTCCGCCCTCCAGCCCCAAGGGGCTTTCAGACGGGCACAAACGCGAAAGCGCCCGTGGGTTCCAAGCTTTTCCGCGGCGCGCAAAACCGGTAGGCGGTGGCCTTTAAAGCCCCTTCGGCCTCCGGGCGGTGCAACAGCGTCAGTTCGGCCTGGTCGGCTTCCAGCCAGCTCAGTCAGGGCCAAGAGATGGCCGTCGAACATCGCGTGCCGACCACAGCCAGCCGGTATGCCGTTAACGGCATACCGGCTGGCTGTGGTCGGCACGCGTTTCTGACATCAAATGTGGTCGACCACATTTGATGTCGGGAAAGCCGCATGTCCGGTTTGATGAGCGGGATCTGGAAACGGAGCCTTCGGGCCACCGCGCCAGATCTCGACTCTACCTGGTCTCCCATCTTGCCCCCGGTCGGACCGCCGCAAAACTCGGGTGGCGCCGCGCCGCGGCCACCGAGGCAGACCGGCAGGGGATCCTGTTCAACCCCTTCCTGAACGTCGAGTACGCGGAGGTCCCATTCCCAGAGGTCCAGGAAATCGTAGCGGTAGAGAAACTTCTCTTGGCAATGCAGGCGAAACGCTCGTAGGGGCTGAGCGCGTGAACGACGCCGCAAGCTGTTGAACTCCTGACCGTGGATCCGAAAGGCGTGGCCCAGCTGGCCGCTCCAGCCCAATACCTGCTGGAAGATCTCGTGTAAAGCGGTCAGTTCTGTGTCGTCGCTCACCGACAGTAACCGAACGACCATCGGGCTTACGCCGCGTAGAACCGCTCGCAGCATCAATCGCTTGGAAGGTACCGTAGCAGACATCCCTCAGTCTACACGGATCGCCGACCCCCGACCTTTTGACGCTCTCCTGGCCACGAGCAGTCGCCGCCACACCAGCGGGCTTACGCTGCGGAGCACGACGCGAAGTTGATAAATCGCAGGGGACGATACCGAAGGTTCAGGCATGCGGGCACTTTACCCAAGTCCACACGTATGGTCTTGAGCCTGACCCCCCGGAATCTCCTGCTCTCGGATCGCGGCGCCCAAGGTCGAACCTTAGCGGAAACCAGCGGAAGCTTACGCCGTTGTCTGGCGCGTTCGCTTCGGCTAATCTGGTCGCATGCAGCTAACCCAGGACGAGGTATGGCAACGATTCGCCGTTATGCGCTGCAGCGCATAACGGCGAATCGTTGCCATACCTCAGGTAGGCCTGGCTCGTTCGCCGCCTGCTCGCGCGGAAGCAGAAGCCACCGAGAAAGGTACAGATTAGGTTGGTCTTGGTGAGGGTTGCGGCTTCGGAACCCCATGCGCCGCAATCGTGAAATTCAGCGGGCCGATCCGCTGCCCTTCCGTTCCCCGGAGGG
>Ga0213876_10000830_pt1 | contig 20830 bp, 22 predicted proteins | sample BarmaccomBMRX_R9_FD_160113 | JGI IMG/M metagenome (GOLD analysis project Ga0213876, IMG submission 160113) | Root-associated microbial communities from Barbacenia macrantha in rupestrian grasslands, the National Park of Serra do Cipo, Brazil - RX_R9 | ecosystem: Host-associated > Plants > Roots... | reverse complement strand
TCGAGCGCACGGCCGTTGAAGCGGTTGAGCACCGATTTGGAGCGCCAGAAATCAAAGGAATGACCGTGCTGGCGCTGCAGCGCCACCCGGACATTCTCGAGTGCCGTCAGATGCGGAAATACCGCCGAGATCTGGAACGAGCGCACCAGCCCGAGCCGGGCTACATCGGCCGGCGCGACGGCGGTAATGTCTTGCCCTTTGTAGAAAATCCGTCCCGCCGAGGGCTGCAGAAACTTGGTCAACAGGTTGAAACACGTGGTCTTGCCGGCCCCATTCGGGCCGATCAGCGCGTGAATGCTGCCACGGCGGACCTTCAATGTGACATCGCGAACCGCAAAGAACCCCGCGAATTCCTTGGTCAATCCGTGGGTTTCGAGAATGAACTCGTCGGCCAAACAACCTCCCCCTTCCGGGCGCGACCGGCGCTCGGCTCCCTATCCTCTTTATCCTCCGACCGGCAGGCCGCGCGCACAGGACGTCTTGGGCCGTCCCGCGACCAGCACCGGTCGGCGCGGAATATGCCGTCATTCGAGGGAGTTAGGCAAGGCGGAAAGCTGCGCATGGGCGCGGACGTCGCACCCGCGACAGCTGCTCCCGCCACCGGCTCAGCACGTCACCCGAGGCGGCCTCGCGCCGCTGCAATCGGAGCTGCACGCGCAAGGGTTGATTGACTGTCATTCGGCTACTTCGCCGCTGACGCGGCCGCAGCGGCACAACCGGGCTGCACGTCATGCGAGCTCACCCGCGTGGCAGCTTCTTGGGCTTCACGTCCCGCTCATAGATCTCCGGCTTGAAGCCGACCACGAGCTTGCCGCCGAGATCGAGCACCGGGCGCTTGATCATCGACGGCTGCGCCAGCATCAACGCAAGCGCCTTCTTCTCGTCAAGACCTTCCCGGTCGGCGTCGGGCAATTTGCGGAAGGTCGTGCCGGCGCGGTTGAGCAGCGTCTCCCAGCCGAGCGCATCGCTCCACTGCTTCAATCGGTCCTTGGCGATGCCCGCGGCCTTGTAGTCGTGGAAGGCGTAAACAACACCATGGCTGTCGAGCCAGGCCCGCGCCTTCTTCATGGTGTCGCAATTCCTGATGCCGTAGATCGTGATGGTCATCGCGCAACAAGCCCGTCTTGCCGCTCAAGGGCGCTTCGGAATGTTCAGGCCGCGCTCGACGGCGGGCCGCTTGAGGCCGCGTTCGAGCCAAGACGGCACATGGTTCAGGTCGTCGAATGCCACGAGTTCCCGCGCGCCGTAGAAGCCGATCAGGTTGCGCACCCAGCCGAGCATCGAGATATCCGCGATGGTATAGTCGTCATCCATGATCCATTGCCGCCCGGCAAGGTGCTGCTCGATGACATCAAGCAGGCGCCTGGACTCATTCACATAACGCTCGAGCGGCCGCTTGTCGGCGATCTCCTTGCCTGCAAATTTGTGGAAGAAACCAACCTGGCCGAACATCGGCCCGATGCCACCCATCTGGAAATGCACCCATTGGATGGTCTGGTAGCGGCGCGCCGGATCCCGCGGCAAGAGCTGGCCGGTTTTTTCGGCGAGGTATTGCAGGATGGCGCCGGACTCGAACAGCGGAAGCGGCCGTCCGCCGGGCCCGTCGGGATCGATGATGGCGGGAATCTTGCCGTTCGGATTCAATGAGAGGAATTCCGGCGTCTTCTGGTCGTCCCTGCCAAAGTCGACGAGATGAACCTCATAGGGCAATCCGATCTCTTCCAGCATGATCGACACCTTGACCCCGTTCGGTGTCGGCAGCGAGTAAAGCTGCAGGCGCTCGGGATGCGCGGGAGGCCAGCGTTTGGTAATGGGAAAGGCGGTGAGATCGGGCATGGCTCTCTCGGTTCCTGACAGAGGCAGTCAATGTACGACGAGGAACCGGCGGGGCAAGGTCGGCTTCGCGCGGAATTGCATGGCGCAAATCCGGTTCATCCACAATCTCGATCCGGACTTGCGCACGCCACAAGTGCCCGTCTCGCGCGTGGAAAAGCCCGACTTCGGTGCGGAAAATCAATCTGCAACAGTCCAGTTCCAATGCTTGAAGGAGCAAGCTCAGCAGCTTGCAACTCTGTGGTGGCTATGCTTAGTGTCCGCCAAATTGGGGCCTGCCATGCGCGACAAGAGTTTCGGCTCGCACGAATTGCTGGTGCGGGAAGAGGTCGTCAAGACGTCGTCGAACAAGAGTTTCGGGCTCGTGTTTGCCGGCGTATTTGCGCTGCTCGCGCTGTCGAGCTATTTTTTCAGCCATCACGAGCGCTGGCCGCTCTGGCTCGGCCTGTCGATTGCCTTTGCGGTGGTTGCTTTCGTGGCGCCGCAAATTCTCAGCCCCCTCAATCGCTGGTGGACCAAGCTCGGGCTGTTGCTACATACCATCGTCAGCCCGATCATCCTTGGTTTCATCTTCTTCGGCTGCATCGTTCCGATCGGCTTTTTGATGCGGCAGTTCGGGAACGATCCGCTCAAGCGCCGTTTCGAACCGGAGACCAAGAGCTACTGGCTCGTGCGCGAGCCGCCCGGTCCGACGCCTGAATCATTCAAGAGGCAGTACTGACATGATAGCTTTCCTGGGCGAGTTCTGGGGTTTCCTGCGCGTCCGCAAGAAGTTCTGGCTGCTGCCGGTGCTGATCGTGATGGCGATCTTCGGCGCGCTGCTCGTGCTGACCAAGGGGTCCGCCGTGGCGCCCTTCATCTACACGATCTTCTGATGGCTCCCTATCGCGTCCTCGGCATCTCGGCGTTCTATCACGACAGCGCGGCGGCGCTCGTCGAGGATGGTCGGGTCGTCGCAGCAGCGCAGGAAGAACGGTTCACGCGCAAGAAGTTCGACGCCAACTATCCGCGCCGGGCGATCGACTATTGTCTCGACGCCGCGGGCACGAAGCTCGACGACGTCGATTGCGTCGTATTCTACGACAAGCCCTTCATCAAGTTCGAGCGCCTGCTCGAAACCTATCTGACCATGTCGCCGCAGGGTTTTACGTCATTCCGCATGGCCCTGCCCCTGTGGTTGCGTGAAAAGCTGTTCCAGAAGTCGCTGCTCGCAGACGAACTCAAGGAGGTGGCCCCGGAGTTCGACTGGCACAATCGCCTGACCTTCTGCGAACACCATCTGAGCCATGCGGCGTCCGCCTTTTATCCGTCGCCGTTCGAACGCGCGCTGGTGCTCACCCTCGACGGCGTTGGCGAATGGACCACGACGGCGGTCGCGCTCGGCGAAGGCGACAAGCTCGCGATCCACAAGGAGATCCATTTTCCGCACTCACTCGGCCTGCTCTATTCGGCCTTCACCTACTATACCGGCTTCAAGGTCAATTCGGGCGAATACAAGCTGATGGGGCTCGCACCCTATGGCACGCCGAAATACGTGAACGTGATCCGCGACAAGCTGATCGACGTCAAGGATGACGGCTCGTTCCGCCTCAACCTCGACTATTTCAACTACTGCACCGGGCTGACCATGACGAACGCGCGTTTCGACGCGCTGTTCGGTGCGCCACCGCGCAATCCGGAGAGTCTGCTCGAGCAGAAGCACATGGACATCGCGGCCTCGATCCAGGCCGTGCTCGAGGACATCGTGCTCAAGCTGACCCGTAGCCTGGCCGCGGAAACCGGCATGGAGAACCTGTGCCTTGCGGGTGGCGTGGCGCTGAACTGCGTCGCCAACGGAAAAATCCTGCGCGACGGCCACTTCAAGAACATCTGGATTCAGCCGGCTGCCGGCGACTCCGGCGGCGCGCTCGGCGCCGCCCTCGCCGCCTATCACATCCATGCCGAAAAACCTCGTCCGGCGGCGAACGCGCTCGACGGCATGCGCGGCGCCTATCTCGGTCCGGCCTTCGACCAGGCCGACATCGATCAGCGGCTGCAGGCTGCGGGTGCGCATTTCACGACCCTGTCCGAAAGCGAGATGCTGGAGACGACCGCAAAGTCCCTCGCCGACGGTGCGGCGGTCGGCTGGTTTCAGGGACGCATGGAATTCGGTCCGCGTGCGCTCGGCAACCGCTCGATCCTCGGCGACCCGCGCAGCCCGTCGATGCAGAAGAACCTCAATCTCAAGGTCAAGTACCGCGAGAGTTTTCGGCCTTTCGCGCCTTCGGTGCTGCGTGAAAAGGTCGCCGACTGGTTCGCCCTCGACGTCGATAGCCCCTACATGCTGCTGGTCGCCGACGTCGCCGAGAGCCGCGTCCGCAAGATGACGGACGACGAACAGGCGCTGTTCGGTATCGACAAGCTGAACATCGTCCGCTCCAGCATTCCGGCGGTCACGCATGTCGACTATTCCGCGCGGGTCCAGACGGTGCATCAGGAGAGCAACCCGCTCTATTACGGCCTGATCGAGCGTTTCGAGCGCCTGACCGGCTGCCCGGTCCTGATCAACACCTCCTTCAACGTGCGCAGCGAGCCGATCGTCTGCACGCCTGAAGACGCCTTTCACTGCTTCATGGGAACCGATCTTGATCTCCTGGTCGTGGGTAACGCGGTGCTGCACAAGCGTGACCAGGATTCCGCGCTGAAGGTCGTCTACAAGGACAAGTTCGAGCTGGATTGAGCCGCGGCTCCGCAACGCAGCGCGGGACCGCCGCGCGGGCTCAGCGAGCCCGCGTCGGACTCGGCAGGCTAACGGCGAAATCGGAGCGTTCGTCCGCGCCAGCGCCGCTCGACGACTGTTCCGCCGGACCGCTTTCGGCACGCGCACGCGACCGCGCCCGCTGCGCGATCCGTCGCGCCCCTTCCAGGACCGCGCGCTTCGACAGATCCCTGATGCCGCGCAGGCTGAAGTCGATCACCACCTCATGATGCTTCAGCCCCTTGCCGCCCTTCACCGGGCCGAGGTCGCGCACCAGGCAATAATGACCGTCGCTCATACGAGCCAATCGGCAATCTCTGAACATCCGCTCAGCATGCACCGCCAGCCGATTTCGTCAATCTTGACGTTGCTTTTTCGAATCACATTTCCAGCCATGCCTCGAATCCGCCAAAAATCATGCGCCGGCCGTCGAACGGCATCTCGCTCTGCAGCCGGGGGTCGGCCATGACCTTGGCGTTGGCGGCATCGCGCGCCGCACGCGACGGGTAGACCACCCAGGAGAAAATCACGACCTCGTCCTCCTTGGCCTGCACCGCCCTGGGAAACGAGGTCAGCTTGCCGTAGGGCACGTCGTCGCCGATGCATTCGACCATGGCGAGCGCGCCATGCTCCTTGAAGATCTCGCCCGCCTTGCGCGCCAGCGCCTTGTAGTCCTCGATCTTGTCCTTCGATACGGGAATCACAAAACCATCGACATAGGGCATCCGAACCTCCTCTCGATCTACGATGTCGATCCGAGGACGATCGGGGGGCGCGCCATCCGACATCCGCGTCAGGCCACATCAGCGGCGGACTGTCGCGGGGCGGCCGCATCGCGCTACGCCATCTGCTGCAACTTTGCTGCGCGGAAGAGAGAATGCGTTGAGCGGTTTCGATCACATCGCGCGGCCGGGCATCATGCAAGTTTCACGGAAACGATGCGAATTCCACCCAGTTCGGCTTCTTGCCGACCGGATAGGACTGCAGCAGTTTTAGCGCGCCGCTCGCCTGATCGATCGTGTAGACGCTCATGGCATTCGACAGCTCGCCGAGGGCCGCGAGCACGTGGCCGGAGGGGTCGATCGCAAAGCCGCGCGGCTGTTTTTCCGTCGGCACGCTGCCGAGCGGCGTGATTTTGCCGCTCTCGCCATCGACCTTGAAGGCCGCGATCGTGCTCGAGGTGCGCTCGGAGGCGTAGAGGAAGCGCCCGTCAGGGGTCAGGTGGATGTCGGCCGCCCAGGGTTTGCCGTCGAACGGCTTGTCGTCCGGTCCCGGCGGCAACGCGCTCGCCTGCTGGATCTGCTGCCAGGTGCCCTGCGCGGCATCATAGGAAAACACCAGGAGGTTGGCGCTGAGCTCGTTGACGAGATAGACGAACTTGCCGTTCGGGTGGAACACGAAATGCCGCGGCCCGTTCTTTTCCGCGACCTTGATCGCGGCGGGATCGTTCGGCGTAAGGGTGCCGGCCGCGGCATCGAAGCGGAAGCTCAGGATCTGGTCCGATCCGAGATTGGTCGCGAACACGAAATGATTGTCGGGAGAGGGCAGGAACGCGTGGGCGTTCAGACCGGTCGGGATCACGTCCGTCGGCGCCTGCACGATGCCGTCAGCGCCAATCGGGTTCAGCGCGACCTTGTTGCCGCCATAGGAGGCGCTGAACAAGAATTTTCCGGTGCGGTCGGTGGCGATGTTCGCCATGCTGTCGGCCAGCGGACCACTGCCCCGGTAGGTCAGACGGCCGCTCTTGGCGTCGATCGCAAAGCTCAGCACGGTGTAGGGCTGTGCGCGAACGCCGGCAAACAGCACGGCGTGATCGGGGCTGAGCGCGAGGGGTGTCGACGAGCCGGGTTTGTCCACTCCAGGGAGTGCCACGGTCTGCACCGCCTCCGCTTTGCCACTTGCGGGTTCGATCCGGAACACGCTGATGTCGTTGCTGTCGGCATTGCCGACATAGGCGAAGGTGTCGGCGTGCGCGCCGCTCGCAAGCAACGAGGTCATGACCATTGATACTGCCAGACTGAATTTCGGTTTCAGCACCGGTTTCCTCTCCATGCTCGCGTCGATTGCGCACTTGCTGTCGCTTGATCGGATGCTAGAAGCCGGCTGAGGCCATGCCAAGTCGCATTGAGTATCGATCGATGCGCATTCCGCATGAATGCACAACTGCGATGTCAGGCGGGAAATCCGAACGCCGCAAGAAGTCTCTCAAGCGCGCTTCAAATTTTGTCCGCTGACGACCGCGTAGACCGCGCGCTCGAAACCATCGAAGGCATCGAGCACGATCCTGTCGGCGAAGGGCAGGATCTGCGTCATGAACACGCCGGCGACGCCGCTCGCCGGATCGAGCCAGAAATAAGTGTTCATCAGCCCGGCCCAGGCGAGGCTGCCGGCCGCCCGGCCGCCCGGCACGGCGGCGCCGTTGATGAGAAAGCTCAGTCCCCATTTCTTTGTCATGCCAGGCATCAGCTCGACGGGATTGGAGAGTTGGGCATCTCGGTTGGCAGCGGCAGCACATTGAGCGCCCCCATGTGGTTTTCGCCCATCGTGGCGACCGTTTCCGCCTCGAGGATACGCACACCGTCGAGTTCGCCGCCATTGAGCAGCGCGCGCAGCAGGCGCAGATAGTCGTGCGCGGTGGAAAACAGGCCGCCGCCGCCGGGGAAGAACTCGCGTGTCGCCTCATCAAGCGGCGGGCTGGGGATCGCCTCGAGCGTGCCGTCCGCCCCGCGGGCGTGCACGGTCGCGAGCCGGCTCTCCCATTCCGGGCGCGCGATGTAACTGGTGTCGGCCATGCCGAGGGGTTTGAGGATGTGCTCCTGCAGATGGGTTTCGAGATCACGGCCGCTCACCGCCTCGATCATGCGACCGACCATCTCGATGTTGACGCCATATTCCCAGCGTTCGCCGGGGTCGCTCGCGAGCGGCACCGCGAGCGCCCTGAGTTTTGCGCTGCGCATCGGCGGCAGCCCGTTCTCGCGCACGTAGCGCGCGATCTTTGCGTTCCACGTCTCGTAGGCAAAGCCCGCGGTGTGGGTGAGCAAGTGCCGCAGCGTGATATCAGCACGCGGCGGCCGCAGCATCGGCCGCTCCGAATCAAAGCCAGTGAGCACCTGAACCTCGCCAAGCGCGGGCAGGATCTCCTTCGCGGGTCCATCGAGCGACAAGACGCCCTGCTCCACGAGTTGCATGGCCGCCACCGCGGTGATCGTCTTGGTCATCGAGGCGATGCGGAAGACCGCGTCGATCGTCATCGGCTCGCTTGATGCGACGCTCCGCACGCCCCGCGCGCTTTCAAAAATCACGCCATCGCGCGTCGCGGCCGCGGCAACCAGGCCCGCAATCCGGCTCTGGCCGACCACCGCCGCGAGCGCCTGTTCGATCGGTTCGTTGTTGCGCATGGGCTGGTCTTTCAAAAAACTGCCGCCAATTTCTTAGCCGCCGCCATTATCGTCGGCAAGGCCGCCCTGAGGCATGGCGGGTCATACGACCGGCCGGGTCTTCGTGGCAGCCGGTCATGCGCTTGCGGTGGCGTGTCCTTTGAATTGCGCCAGGTCGTCAGTGATAGTGAACCAAGGGGCCTTCGAGCCGACAAAGATGTGCTTCGTCGGGCGGATGGTGGGATCGTCGACCAGCGTGCCCATCGCGACATGGACATAGGCGCCGTCGCGCACCACCGAATAGAGCAGCGAGCCGCATCGCCGGCAATGTGTGTTGTTGTTCTGCGCCTGCCCATAAATCATCAGATCGCCCTCGCCTTTCGTCAGCCTAAGCTCACCGCGCTCGATGCCGGCAAAGGGCTTGAACGCCGAACCGGTGGTGCGGCGGCAATTCGAGCAATGGCAATTTGCGGCATAGACGAACGCGTCGGCCACGGCGTATTCCACCGCGCCACAAAAACACTTTCCGGCAAGCATGCGTTCGCTCATCAGCCTGTCCTCCAGTTTCTCCTGCCGCCTGTTGCCAGTTGCGCGCATCCGTGGGCGCCGGCTCCGCCGCGATCTTGCGGAGATCAATGGTCGCGACTAGGTGAAGCGAGCTTGAGGTGACTGATTGCCATAACCAGGGAGGATCGGACAATGGGATTTTCCGGCGGCTGCTCCTGCGGCGCGGTGCGCTACGATATCGCCGCTGCATCGATACGCGCGTTCCAGTGCCAATGCCGGGACTGTCAGAAGGATTCCGGCGGCGGCCATAGTTCGGTGTTCGTGTTTCCGCGCGCGGCGTTCACCATCACCGGCGCGGTGCGCGAGATCGCGCGCGCGAGTGACCGCGGCGCCGTCAAGCGAAAGGGCTTCTGTCCGAACTGCGGCACTCCGATCTACAACAAGCCGGACCAGGTCCCCGACATGATCGGGATCTATGTCGGCAGCCTCGACGACGCCTCTTCTTTCACGCCGCAGGCCATCTTCTACGCCGCGCGCGGCCACGCCTGGGACATGCTCGATCCCGAGGTGCCGAAAGTGCCGGAATGACATACGGATGCGAGGTGAGGTCCATGCCGCCTTCGATCTGCACGCGGCGTTCTGCAGGCTGCCATGACCGGGCCGATCCAGGCGCACCAACACTCCGATATCGAGACTGATCAACAAAAACTCGCATTAACTGGTCATATTGGTCTATCCAGTTTAGCCGCATGGTGCCGGTGCGCAAGGCGCCCTCTTGATGACGGCCGCGGCTCTGCGCTGCTGGAAGCGACGAGCTTCGAACTGAATGGCGATGATGAGGAACTGAGATGGGCCAACGGATCCTGCTTGCCGGAGCAACCGGCGTCATAGGCCGGCGACTGATGCCGCTGCTGCGCGAGGCCGGCCACCACGTCGTCGGCATGACACGGTCTCAATCGAAGGCGCAGGAGCCTTTCAACGGAGCGGAGATGATCGCAGCCGACGTGTTCGATGCCGCCGCGGTCGCACACGTCCTCGCATCGATCCGGCCGGACGTCGTGATCCACCAGCTGACGGACCTGTCGGGACTTGCCGATCCGGCCACCGCAGCGGACGCGATCCGACGCAACGCGCGCATCCGCCGCGAGGGCACGCGCAACCTGGTCGATGCGGCGCTGGCGGCAGACGTGGGTCACATGGTGGCGCAGAGCATCGCCTGGGCCTACGCCCCCAAAACCTTGCCGCATGCGGAGGAGGACGCGCTGGATATTCACGCCGACGAACCGCGTTCGCTTACGGTCGCGGGGGTCGCAGCGCTCGAAGCTGCGGTGCTCGATGCGCCGCCGATGAAAGGCACCGTCTTGCGCTACGGCCAGCTCTACGGTCCCGGAACCGGCAGGGATCGGCCGTCAGGTTCTGCCCCGCTCCACGTCGACGCCGCTGCCTATGCCGCGCTTCTGGCTGTTGCGCGCGGCGAAGCAGGCATCTTCAACATCGCCGAACCCAACGCGCAGGTTCTGACCGAAAAGGCCACATCGAAGCTTGGTTGGCGCGACGACATGCGCCTGCCGGCCGCGTAAGCATTCCGCTCAATCGCATTCAGCCGGCAAGACGAAGGCGGCGCAAGCCCGCCTAAAAAAGACTGTCGTCGCCCGGCTTGGCCGGGCGACCCAGTATTCCAGAGACGGCGGTCGCTCCTTGAGAAGCCGCGGCGTACTGGATACCCCGCTTGCGCGGGGTATGACCAGCGGTGGGTCCAGGTATCATGAAGCAATGAATAACGACGAGCGCAGCTTCGATCCGGCTCGGATCGAACCTCGTTCTATCCCGCATCAGCTCCTGATGAACGCCAACAGGTCCGCATTGATGGTCTCGGCCTCGGTGGTCGGCATGCCATGCGGAAAGCCCTTGTAGGTTTTCAGCGTGCCGTTCCGCAAAAGCTTTGCCGACAGCGGGCCGGAATCGGCGTAAGGCACGATCTGGTCGTCGTCGCCATGCATCACCAGCACAGGCACCGTGATCCTCTTCAGATCCTCGGTGAAGTCGGTCTGCGAGAACGCGACGATGCCGTCGTAATGCGCCTTCGCGCCGCCCATCATGCCCTGGCGCCACCAGTTCAGGATAACGGGCTGCTGCGGCTTTCGCTCGGGCCGGTTGAAGCCGTAGAACGGGCCGGCGGCGAGATCCCAATAGAATTGCGAGCGGCCCGCGGCAAGTTGCGCCTGCAGGCCGTCAAAAATCTCCTTCGGCAGCCCGCCCGGATTGGACGCCGTCTGCACCATCAAGGGCGGCACCGCGGACAGGATCGCCGCCTTCGCCACGCGGCTCTCGCCATGGCGGGCAATGTAGTGCACGACCTCGCCGCCTCCGGTGGAATGGCCGACATGCACCGCATTCTTCAGATCGAGATGGGCGGTCAGCGCTGCGAGATCGTCGGCATAATGGTCCATGTCGTGACCATCGGCGACCTGGCTCGAGCGGCCATGGCCACGCCGGTCATGCGCGATGACGCGAAAGCCGTGGCCGACGAAGAACAGCATCTGGGTGTCCCAGTCATCGGCCGAGAGCGGCCAGCCATGACTGAACACGATGGGCTGCCCCGAACCCCAGTCCTTGTAAAAAATATCTACGCCATCGGTTGTTGTGATTGTCGGCATGATGTCGATCCTTTCCCGATTCTTGTACCAGGCCGGATCGATGTAGAGTGGCTAAGTTGCAATTCCTATGACGCGAAATGGCGCAACTGACCGTCTTCGCGGCAAGTTGATCATGTCCGCCGCCGCGTCGTCACGCCGCGACAAACAGCTCGGCGCCCTCCATCGCGTAGCGGGCGTAGCGGAAATCCCTGATATCGCTGACCTGCTCGCCCGCCCATGCCAGCAGCACGAAATAGAGCACTGCGCGTGAGGACGCGTCCTGCACGATGACCGCGGACCGGCCCTCCACCAGGCCGGGCACCAGCTGCCAATCCTGCCGCTCGCGATAGCGGCCAAAATAATTCTGCACGACGTCGCGGCCGCGGCGGCGAAACCGGCTCACCAGCTCGAGTTGCACATCGTCCGCGAGCAGGTCGCGCAGGCCCTCGAAATCCCGCGCATTGAAGCGGGACACATAGTCCAACAGCCGCGCTCGCTCGGCATCGGCCAGCACCGGAAGCGGCCGCTCGTCCGCCTCGGTCGCGATCTCGCGCAGCCGCGCGCGTCCGCGATGCAGCGCCGCCTTGACCGCGGGAAGGCTGCTGTCGAGCAAGGCGCCGATCTCGCCCAGCGAATAGCCGAGCACGTCGCGCAGGATGACCGTAGAGCGCTGGCTGGTCGGCAGCCGCATGAAGGTTCGAAGGCTCGCGGTGACGGTCAGACGGTCATCGCTCGTGGAGACGGGATCGGCGGTCATGTCGAGAGCCTCCTCCGCAAGCAGCGCATCCTGGCGGGCGCGCCGCCGCAAAAAATCCAGTGCTGCATTGTGAGTGATCCGAAACAGCCAGCCCTCGGCATTGACGATCGGCTCGGCTTCCGAAAAGGCCTCGATCGCTTTCACCAAAACCTCCTGGACGACGTCCTCGCCGTCGATGACCGAGCCTGTCATCCGCGCGCAGTAGCGATGCAGCTTTGGCCGCAGTTCGCCCAAAGCCTGCGCCAGGCTCTCGCTGCTGAGAATGGCAATGGGCTCTTTCATCGCGTTGTTCGTATCCATCACGGTTCCTGCGGTCCGCTTTCCCCTTCGTTTCTCTTCAAGACGATCGGAGCGATCCAAAAGATGCGCGGGCCGGAAAATTTACCACTCTGCGGAGGCGCGCGGGTAACCTGCTCCACAAGATTGACCTTGTCCCGATGCCAAATTGGGCGCACCCTGTCGCCTTCAAATCAAAACACAAAATCGTACGGGAGGATTGGCATGCCAGAGGCAATGGTCGCGGCATCCGCGTCGGACTCAACTGATCGCAGCGCGGTGCAACAGGTCGACGTCGCGGTGGTCGGCGCCGGCTTTGCCGGACTCTACATCCTCCATCGCCTCCGCAAGGCAGGCTTTTCCGCCGTCGGGCTCGATGAGGCCAATGATGTCGGCGGCACCTGGTACTGGAACCGCTATCCCGGCGCACGCTGCGACATCCAGACCGTCGATTACAGCTACACCTTCGATCCGGACCTGGAGAACGCCTGGACCTGGTCGGAGAAATACGCGACCCAGCCGGAAATCCTGCGCTATCTCGGCTTCATCGCCGACCGCTATGACCTGCACCGCGACATCCGCTTCGGCACCAAGGTGACCTCGGCGACCTGGGACGAGGCGGCGCAGCGTTGGCTGCTGACCACCAGCAACGGCGCCACCATTTCCTGCCGCGACTACATCATGGCCACCGGCTGCCTGTCCGCGCCAAAGCCACCGGAAATCGACGGCGTCAAGGATTTTGGGGGGGAGATCTTGTTCACCGGCCGCTGGCCGCATCACGACGTCGACCTCAGGGGCAAGCGCGTCGGCGTGATCGGCACCGGCTCGTCAGGCATCCAGGCGATCCCCAAGATTGCCGAGCAGGCCGCGCATCTGACTGTCTTCCAGCGCACGCCGAACTTTGCCATGCCCGCGCATAACGGCCCGCGAACGACGGACCGCGTCGCGCAGTTCGAGGCCGACCGCGCCGCCTTCCGCGAACAGGCGCGCTGGTCGCTCGCCGGCGTGCCGATCGCGCAGAACACGTTCTATAGCTGGGCGCTCAGCGATGCCGAGCGCCGCGAGCGTTTTGAGAAGGCGTGGGGCGAAGGCGATCTCGTCTTCATCCTCTCGCAGCTCTGGGCCGACCAAGGCAACGACGTCGACGGCAATACGCTGGTGGCCGATCTGCTGCGCGAAAAAGTCCGCGAGATCGTCAAGGACCCGGAGACCGCGGCGGCGCTGAGCCCGTTCGATCATCCGTTCGGGGCCAAGCGGCCCTGCCTCGAAACCAACTACTACACCACCTACAACCGCGACAATGTCACGCTGGTCAATCTGCGCGACGAGCCGATCAAGGCGATTACGTCGACCGGCATCACCACCGACAGGCGCACCTTCGACCTCGACGTGATCGTGTTCGCGACCGGTTTTGATGCCATGACCGGTGCGATCCGCGCCGTGCATCCGATCACCGGCCGCGACGGCAAATCGCTGTCGGACGTCTGGAAGAACGGGCCGCAGACCTATCTTGGCCTCACCGTCGCCGGCTTCCCAAATCTGTTCCTGATCACCGGTCCGGGCAGCCCGTCGGTGCTGTCCAACATGGCGGTGTCGATCGAGCAGCATGCCGATTGGGTGGTCGATCGGCTTATCGAAATGCGCGACAAAGGCCTCACCACGATCGAAGCGACCGACGCGGCGCAGCAGGGCTGGGCGCGGCACATGGCCGACTGCTCAGCGCTGACGCTGCACCGGCTCGCCAACACCTGGTACACCGGCGCCAACGTGCCGGGCAAGGCGCGGGGCGTGATGCCCTATACCGGCGGTGTCGGCCCCTATCGCAGCATCTGCAACGAGGTGGTGAGTCGGGGGATGCTCGGCTTCCGCCTCACCGGCCCTGACGGCGCCGAGCAATGCAACGATGGCGAGATCGTGCGCCTGCAGCCGGACGTGCGGCTGGTGCTGAACATGCTCGCCGAGATGAACCTGCCGCCGATTGAATCGATGGGCGCGCAGGGCGCGCGCGACTTCGTCACCGAGTTCAACAAGGGCCGCCCGCCGGGCCGGCCGGTCGGCGAGGTGTTGGACGGTACCATCCCCGGCAATGAGCGGCTGCGCTATCGGCTCTATCGTCCGGGAACGACGGGGCCGCATCCGATCGTGGTGTATTTCCACGGCGGCGGCTGGGTTTTGGGCGACGAGCAGTCCGACGATCCGTTCTGCCGCGACATGTGCCGGCGCACCGGCATGATCTTTGTCAGCGTCGGCTATCGCCACGCGCCCGAGCACCGCTTCCCGACCGCGGCCGAGGACGGTTTTGCCGCGACGCGCTGGATATCCGAGCATGCCAGCCATCTCGGCGGCATACCGGGGCCCGTGCTGGTCGCAGGCTGGAGCGCCGGCGGCAACATCGCGGCCGTCACCTGCCAGCTCGCGCGCGACCGCGGCGGCCCGCAGATATCAGGCCAGCTCCTGATCTGCCCGGTCACCGACTGCAGCTTTGACCGTCCCTCCTACGCCGAGAACGCGATCGGCTATTTCCTGACACGATCGCTGATGTACTGGTTCTGGGACATCTACTGCTCGCCGGACGACCGCACCGATCCGCGGGTTTCGCCGCTGCGCGGCGAGCTCCGTGGCCTGCCGCCGGCCTATGTGGCAACCGCCGAGTTCGATCCGCTGCGCGACGAGGGCATCGCCTATGCCGAAGGCCTCGCGGCGGCCGGCGTTCCCGTCGAGCAGCTCAAAGGCAGCGGCCACTTCCACTCGTCCTATGTGATGGTGGACGTGATCATCACCGGCGCCGCCTGCCGCGCCAAAATGGCGGAAGCGCTGCGCCGCTTCGCGGGGCTGCCCGCGGCGGCCAGTGACGAGCGGGCAAGGTTCGAGCGCAAACCGCAGCCGGCCGAGATCAACGCCGCGGCGGGGTGACGCGCCACGAGATGAGGTTCGATCGGTACCACATGGGTGGCGCGCTCCCTCCCCCGTTTGCGGGGGAGGGCTGGGGTGGGGGCATCTGAACGACGCCGCGATGTGCGGGGCTTGCCCCACCCGCTGTCGCACACCGCCGGGTCACGGCCGCTTTTCGAAAAACAGCAGTGTAGGGTGGGCAAAGGCGCGCTTGCGCCGTGCCCACCATCTCCCAGCGAACCGCGACCTCGATGATGGGCACGCTTCGCTTTGTCCACTCTACGGCTTGGTCGGCCGTGCGTGCGCCCGCCGCCGCTTTCAAAGCCGCTTTTCGAAAAACAGGTCCGGATAGGGATCGTCATTGAAGCGCGCGATCTCGCGCCAGCCGCTCGTCCGGTAAAGCTGGCCCGCTTCGGGAAGCGCGCTGTTGGTGTCGAGCCGCAGCACGGTGATGCCGAGCGCGCGCGCCGCGCCCTCGGCCGCATCCATCAGGCGCCGGGCGAGCCCGAGGCCACGCGCTGACGGTGCGACCCACAGCCGCTTGATCTCGGCGAGGTCGCCGTCCGTTCCCTTCAGTCCGACGCAGCCGATCGGCAGGCCGTCGGAGATCGCCACCAAAAACGCGCCGCGCGGCCGGCGCATGTCGGCGGCGTCGGGATCGCGCGAGCGCGCGACATCAAAACCTTGCGCAAAGCGGCGCGCGAGCTCGCCATAATATTCGCCGAGGCAATAGCGCGCCTCGGTGCTCGTCGGGTTCATCTCCTGCACGGTGGCGCGGCTCACGCCGAGCGCCGAGCCGATCATGTCCATTGCCGCGAGCAGCGCATCCGGTCGGGCGTGCCGGGCCAAGAACGCCTCGGCTTGCGCGTTGGAAAGGGCCTCATAGGCCTTGAACTCGCGCCGGCCGGCGCGTGTCAGCGTCGCGACGCGGCGGCGTGCGTCATCGGCATGCACCATCGTCTCGATCAGTCCCTCCTCCTCGAGACTGCGGAGCAGGCGGCTCATCAGGCCCGAGTCGAGGCCGAGATAGTCGCGGATCTCGGCGATGTCGGAACGTCCCTGCCCGATCGCATTGAGCACGCGCGCCGCGCCGAGCGGCCGGCCGCGCCCCAGAAACGAATTGTCGAGCGCGCCGACCTCGGAGGTGACGGCGCGGTTGAACCTGCGGACGCGGGAGACGGCATCGAGCATATATCTGACTTAAGTCAGATAATAGCCATTGTCAAACAGGCGAGGCTCCGCCCTTTCACGGCCGCATGGCTGCGCCGCATCGCCGGCCGGCCAGAGACGAGCGGGCGCGCTTCTGTCCCAATGTACCTGCCCCCCATAGATAGAATAGCCGGGGACCCGAGGCGTTGTGGTGGTAACGATGACGGCGAGCAATAAAGTGTCGAATCCAAACGCAGGGAATTGGCCCTTGCCAAGCGCCGGCTTCATTATCTTCTTACCCTGGCTTACCTTGCCTGGTTGTGTCCGGGTCGACCGCTTTCGTTTCTGTCCTTTGCAGATTACGGAAATTGAATCAATTGTCGGGCGCGACATTGCACCAACGGTCGAGAAGGTGCTCAAGTGTTATGTCGGCAAGAGCGGTCAGCCGGTTAAGAGCTGCACAATCGTACTCCGAGCGCGTCACCCGCATGCTTGGAACATCCCACGCAATCATTGGGACCTAGTTGCACAGGCAACGAAAACGCTGGCGTTAGCTTGCTTGGCTGAGCAGCGGTTTTTCGAGGGACACTTCAGTCCACACTTAAACTCAACCATGTTCCGAATTATCGGTCAGGGGGTTGAAGCCGGATCAGACCGGATCTCGCCCTTTTTTCCAAGGCGTGGCGGCGGTCTGCAGATTGGGGGCATGCGGTACAAAGACATTCAGTTCCAGCGGCCGGCTCAGATTGAAGGGACAGAGTGCCACGTCGTCAACCAGCATTTGATCAAAGCGATTGCAAAAGCGCGACGTTCAAACTGTTCAATAATCCCGGCACTAGAATTGTCGCTGGACACCTTCTTGCTGGCTCACGCCGAAACTTCAGAGCTGGATTGGAAAACTTGTGTGCTCTTATCGGCGATCGCATTTGAGCAAATACTGGAACCAGCCATCCCAAATGCACAGGCCGTGGCGGCAGCGTTCACTGATTGCTGGGCAGCTTTTGCGAGACGGACGATTGCGAAAGCGAAACGGATAAAGCCCGATTCAAAATATGTTGAAGCTCAAAAGAATTGGCCAATTCATCGAAAATGGATGAAGGAGCTCTACGAAGCACGCAGCTCGATAGTCCATCGAGGCCCCAAGTCGGAATTCAGTCAGAATTGGACAGATTGGCAGCATCTCGTAATAGCCGCGTTCACTTATCCGCTGATCGTCAAGTTGCGACTTGCTAAGGAGGGTCTTTATGGCCTGAGTGATCGCGAAATCGGCGCGTGCGAAGCACTCGATGAATTACTTGATAGCAGTTGGGGTAAAGGTTGGAGAAATCCGCCAGAATGGCCAACCATTCTGGGGCTTGCAGAGGGACATCGAGAACTCCAGACCACGATAGCTCGCGCGCTCGAGTCCAAAGCGAAGGATTCTTAAGGCCCAGCAAAATGCTCGTCTAAGCAACGATTTTGGCGCGGTAGCGCCATTGTCGGCTTTGAAGATTGACTCGCATCCACATGCGTGTCGACCAAAAGCTGCACCGCGGTTGAGACCTTCCCACTCGGAACATCCTCTGCACGCCCTCAGATTACTGCGGCGGCCACACCAGCAGCCAGGCGCCCGCGGCTAGGCATCCAATACCGGCGGCACGCGCGATCCATCGTCCGAACGGGGTCAGTTTCTCCAACAGGACAAGCAGTGCCAGCAGCGCAATCCAGAGCACGTTCATCACCCCGCCGACGAACAACAGCGCCATCAGGATCCAGCAGCAGCCGACGCAATAGCCGCCGTGCCGAAGCCCTAGCAGCAGGCAGCCTCGCACGTCCTTGCGAAAGCCGCCGTTGCGCATCAGGAACAGAAACGGCGACTGGCACTGCGCGAGACAGACGTTCTTGAGCGGCGTCCATTGATAGGCCCCTGCCGCGATCAGCACGATGGCGCCGAGCACGCTGCTCGACATCACCATCTTCGAATCCAGCAGGGCTGCGCGCTCGATCCCCCATTGCAGAAAAGTTGCCGCCAGCGAAAAGGCGCTCCAGGCGATGAGATAGCCGGCCGCAAACCAGCCGGTCGCAGCGAACGGCTTGCCCTGCGCCCTGCTCTGCCTGCCCACGCGGGCGTACATCAGGATCATGGGCGCTACCGACGGGCCCATCATCCCGACCATCATGACAGCCCACATCACGAACACATAGCCGAACTCGATCGCGCGCCATGGCTCGCTGGCGGGCAGCATGAGACCGACTCCGGCCGGGATCATGCGAAAATCAGTCATGTCCATGCCGCCCATGTCCATGTCGCTTGCGAGCCAGAGCACATAGAACCATGCCAGCGCGACGATGATGGTGATCGCGCCGCCGACGATGAAGCGGTCGCGGCGCAGCACGGTTTCAAGGGCGCTGTCGGTCATTGCGAGTGATGTGGCCGGCCTTGTCGCAGGGCCGGATCAGGCGTTCGACCAGCTGATCGGCGCGTACAGGCCGTTCTTGCCGGAATTGTCCCAGCGCATGCCGTGATCGGTGAAAACATTGCCGGCGGCGCCGACGGCCATCACCATCCTGTCGGGGCTGACCGGATGGCCGATGTTGGCCCACATTTCCCCGCTCGGATGCATGGTCGGCAGCGGATCGACGGACATGTGCAGAATGTCAGGGATTTCCGCGGACCGCGTCTTGCCCTCGATGTGGAATGTGATCGGGACCTTACGCACCCCGAGATTTTTGCTGATCAGCGGCGTGAATGCGGCCATCGGACCGCCGGCGGCGCCGGTGAAGATCGCGGCCAGCGCCTCGGTCTGCGCATCGTCGGCGCGCTGATCGATATAGGCGGCGACCGACCAGTTTCCCTCTGCCATGACCCCCGGTGCGTGGAGGATCACCAGAACGTTCAGTCCATCGAGCGCGACATCGCCATAGCGGCCGCTTTCGACGTGGAAGACCAGCGGCACGTTGCAAAAGCCCTCGGTCGGTCGCGCGGTCAACGGGGCGGCCGCTGACACCAGGCACGGACACACGATGCTGCAGCTACAATTCTCAAAATAGTCACCGGAAAGGTGCCATGCGACCTGGTCCGCCATCGCTCTCTCCCGCTAGGCCGCAGCCAATCGATTGCTTTCGAATGAGCAACTTATGGGCGAAAGGTACGCTGTGCGGGGAGGAACCGCAAGCCGATACCGTTGTGCGGGGAAATCCTCGGGATGTGCCCCACGGATATATCCGTAAGATTGCGGGGATGGGCGAATACCGGCCAATTTGCAACCGCACTGGCATTGCGGTTGCACAGGCAGCGTCGAACCCGACGCCAGCCCCCAGGCGTCCCACACCGGAACAGACCCATGAAGCCGACATCCCGTTTAGAGACGCCCGTAAGCAATCCCCGCACCACGATGAAACTGCAGGCGCTGATCGCCGACCTGCGCTGGCAGGTTCACCTGCTCGAGTCCGATATCCAGGACGAGCAGAAGCGAACGGGCATTTTTGACGTCACCAGCGTCGCCTACCCCACCCTCGCCCGCAATCTCAGGGCCAGGCGGGACAATCTCCTGGTCACCATCGCCTTGCTGGAAGGCCAGTTGCCGGGGGCGGAGATCGCCGCTTGACCGACAGCCGCTGCGGCGACAATGTTTTTTGCGATGGACGACCGCAGTCATATCGCCAACCTCATCGGTTCCCTCGCTGTCCACGTGGATGGGCAGCATTGGGACCGGCTCCTCGCCTTGTTCGCACCGCGGGTCGGCGTCGACTATAAGTCGCTGTTCGGCGGCGAAGCACAGGCGATGACGCGCGAGGATCTCATCGGCGGCTGGCGAAAACTGCTTCCTGGCTTCACGCGGACCTGTCACGTCATCGGCACGCCTGACGTCGCGATCAGCGGCGACACCGCCCGGGCGGCCGCCTCCGTCGTGGCCTGGCACTTCGTGAAGGAGGTGGAATTGGCCGGACGGGACCTTTGGCTGGTCGGCGGCTGTTACGACATAAGTTTTGAGAAGATCGACGGGGTCTGGCACATCGCCTCCCTGACGCTCGCCCGCGCCTGGGCGGAGGGCAATCTCGATCTGCCGAGAATTGCCGGCGAGCGGGCCACAAGGTGATCTCGCCAAAATACGCTTTAGCGGGTAGCCTTATGATGGCCGGCGACCGGCCGAAAAAAAGACATATCCGACACTGCGTCCGCCGAAGAAAAACAGTCCCATGCTGGCCGATCCACGCTCCATCCTCAAATCCGTATTTGGCTATGACAGCTTCCGCGGACGGCAACGTGACATCATCGAGCATGTGACTTCAGGCCACCACGCCTTCGTCTTGATGCCGACCGGCGGCGGCAAGTCGCTCTGTTATCAGATCCCGGCGCTGGTGCGTCCAGGGATCGGACTCGTCATCTCTCCGCTCATTGCGCTGATGGAAGACCAGGTGGCGGCGCTCAGACAGGCCGGCGTGAAGGCCGCGGCGCTCAATTCCCGGCTCTGGGGCGCGGAAAAGGATCTGCTCTGGCGGGATATCGCAGAGAGCGAACTGGACCTGCTCTACATGGCTCCGGAAACGCTTCTGAAGGGCGAGAACCTCGATCGGCTGAAATCCGCGCCACTCTCTCTCATCGCCATCGATGAGGCGCACTGCGTTTCGCAATGGGGCCATGATTTCCGGCCCGAATACCGGGCCCTCAGTTGTCTCGCAGACC
>Ga0213876_10000829_pt1 | contig 20840 bp, 11 predicted proteins | sample BarmaccomBMRX_R9_FD_160113 | JGI IMG/M metagenome (GOLD analysis project Ga0213876, IMG submission 160113) | Root-associated microbial communities from Barbacenia macrantha in rupestrian grasslands, the National Park of Serra do Cipo, Brazil - RX_R9 | ecosystem: Host-associated > Plants > Roots... | reverse complement strand
TTCTGGACGCCCGTATTCGCGGGCATGAGCGAAGGAGACGACTATCCGGTTCCTTCGGCTCGTTGGTCCGCTCGGCCGCTTCCCTGACGCATCCTACCCCGGCAAGTTCGCGGGTGGAATACGTCACCGGGGTGACATTTCGATGTCACCAGGGATCAGGCAACTCGGGTGCGCGAAGGCGCCGATCGAGGATGGCTTCGGATCTTTCGAGATGAGGCGTGGAGGAGGAGGAACGCCGAATTGGCGCACCGTCTGTAATTCAAGCCGGAAACCAGCCTCAATTCGTTTCCGGACTCATGCTCGTGAACAGCTCGATCAGGCAGACCAGGCCATCGGGCTCGAAACGCCGCTCGATACGTGCGTCCGGGAGGCCGCGCTCGATCAGGCTGGTGCCGAAGCCGCGGCGTGAAGGTGGCTTCACGGGCGGACCTCCGGTCTCTCGCCAGGTGAGCGAGAGCCGCTCGGCTCCCTCCGTCTGGCTAACCACCCAGGAGAGCTCGACGCTGCCGCCGGGCGTCGACAACGAGCCATACTTCGTCGCATTGGTGGCGAGCTCGTGAAGGGCAAGACCGAGCGGTACCGCAAGCGATGTGTCGAGCGTCACTTCCGGACCCTGCACATGCACCCGCTTCTCGGCGCCGGCCGAAAAAGCCGCAAGCTGGCTCGCGACGAGCTCGCGCAAGGAGGCGCCCTCCCAATGCCGATCGGTCAACAGGTCGTGTGAAGCCGCCATCGCGGCGAGGCGGCCGCCGAACGCCTCGGCGAAAGCCTCGGGATCGGGCGTCGAGCGCTGCGTCTGTCGCACGATCGATTGGATCACCGCGAACGAGTTCTTGACGCGATGCACGAGCTCGCGCGCCATCAGGCGCTGACGCTCCTCCGACAAACGGCGCTCGGTGATGTCGCGGATGGTCGAGGAAAAGCCGAGCAGCCGGCCGTTGGGCCCGAAGATCTGGCTCTTCGTCACCACGCAAGGAAACACCGTTCCGTCCTTGCGCCTGCGCTCGCTCTCGGTGGAGATGAGGTTGTCTTCGCCGAAGCGGAGGGGTTCGCGCAATTCGTGCATTCGGTGCGCCGGCATCAAGATGGCGCGACTCTCGCCGATGATCTCGTCCGCACGATAGCCGAACAGGCGCTCGGCGCCGCTGTTCCAACTGCCGATGATGTTCTCATGGTCGAAGCTGTAGATGGCGTCCTGGGAACTGCGCACGATCGCGGCAAGGCGCGCATCCGTCGCGGCGGCATGCAGGCTCTGGGTGATGTCCTCGACCACCGAGATCAGGTAGGCGGGCTCCCCCTCGTCGTCTCGCACGAGCGCCGAGGTGAGCCGGATCCAGACGATGGCGCCATCCTTGCGCAGATAGCGCTTTTCGCGGGTCATCAGATTGCGGCGGCCGGCGATGAGCTCGGTCATCTCGGCGAGATCGAGATCGAGATCGTCCGGGTGGGTGATGTCCTGAAAGCGCTTCCGCAACAGCTCTTCGCGCGGATAGCCGGTGATGGCGCAGAGCTTGTCGTTGACCGCGAGCCATCGGCCATCGAGCCCTACATGCGCGATGCCGATCGCCGCCTGCTCGAAAGTGGCGCGATAGCGCGCTTCGCTTTCATGTAATTCCTGCTGAGCACGCCGACGCTCCGAGACATCCTGGATGATCGAGAGCCGGTTGATCACCTCCCCCCTCTCGTCGCGCATGAGAGACGACGTCACGCGAGCCCAAAGGCGGGTCCCATTTTTCCTGACGTAGCGCTTCTCCCAGACGTAGCTGTCGACCTTCCCGGCATAAAGGCGCTTCTGGCGCCTTCTCTCGCCCGGCAGGTCGGCCGGATCGGTGATGTCGACGAAGGTCATGTTGAGCAATTCCTCGCGCGAATAGCCCAACATGACGCAAAGCTGGTCATTGACCGCAAGCAGCCTGCCGTCGAGCGACGCCTGCTCGATGCCGACCGCCGCCTGCTCGACTAGCAAACGATAGCTGCGTTCGCTGGACTCGAGCTGCGCCTCCGCTTCGCGGCGCGCGCTCACGTCGACGAAAGCGACCATGCCGGCTGTGATCTTGCCGGCCGCGTCGCGGATCGGCGAGGCGGAAACATTGGAGAAGGTGCGCACGCCGTCCGGCCGCGTGATCTCGAACTCCTCCCCGGTGAAGCTTTCCCCGCGCAGCGCCCGCGTGAGAGGAAACTCGGCGGAGGTCAGCAGGCGTCCGTCGGCGGCTCTGAGACGATAGGCCGGCTCTTCGCCGAGCGGATGAAGCGCGCGCACCCATTCGCCGAGATGGGCGGTGGCCGCATCGTTGAAGAGCGAAATCTTGCCTGACGGCGCTTCCGCGATCACGACGCCTGCCGGCAGGTCCTTCAAAATCGCGGCGAGCCGTGCCCGTTCGGTATCGACCTCGGCGAGCAGGCGATCGCGATCGGCGAGCAAACGCTTATATTCGGTGATGTCGCTCGAGACGCCGACAATGCCGACAACCGAGCCCTTGTCACCGAAGAGCGGCTTCTTGTTCGACGAGAAGAAGCGCGTCCTCCCGTCCTTTGCGGTGAAGGCTTCTTCGACGACCATTCCGGTCCGGCTTTCCATGACTTTCCGGTCGTTCGCGAGAATGGTCTCGGCCTCTTCGCGGTTTGAATGCCAATCCGGAATCCTGCCGAATGGCGAGCGGCCGGTCAGCCTTTGCATCGCCGGATTGGCAAACAACAGGCGGCTCTCGCGATCCTTGACGTAGATGAGGTCGTCGGTGACCTGAGACACATTGTCGAGAAGCTGCGTGGCCCGCTTCGCCTCTTCCTCGATCTCCTTGCGGCTCGTGATGTCGAAGATCACGCCGCTCCAGCTCAGGTCTGGCCCAACGGCCCGCCGGCCGATCGAGGTGAGCCAGCGCGTCGATCCATCCGCCGCCTGAACCCGGAACTCGATGTGGTGGCGGTCTTTGCCGATACGCGCGTAACGCATCGCGGCCTTGAGGCGGCTCTGATCGCGCGGGTCGATGTGCGACAGGAACGCTTCAGGCGTGAGCCCGCTTTCGGCGAAGGGAACGCCGAGAAGCTCGCACACTCTCTCATCCGCGAAGATTTCGCCTCCTGCCGCATTCCACCACCACATTCCCATCGCCGCGGCATCGAGCGCGATGCGGCGGCTCTCTTCTGCCTGGCGCAACTTTTCCTCGTCGCGCCGGCGCCGCGTCACGTCGAGGAAAGTCACGACCAGCCCGTCGACCTCGCCGTCCTTGTCGAGATAAGCGAGAACGCGGCGCGTGAGAAAGCGCCCATCTTGCGCCCGCACCTCCTCCTCGATCGGATCCGTGCCGACCGAGGAAGGATCGGGCAGAGGCGGCGGATCGACGAGCACATGCGTGAAATGCGCGAGCGGCCGGCCGATATCGGCCGTCTCGAGATGGTAGATGCCGCTCGCCGGCGGCGTGAAGCCGCGGATCGCACCGTCTCGATCGAGGAAAATCGTGGCGATCCGGATCGAGCGTAAGTGATTGCCGAGGTCGAGATTGGCGGCCCACAACGCTTCGTTGGCGGCCTGCGTCTCCTCTTTCGAGGTTTCGAGCTCTTCGTTCGCCGATTGCAGCTCCTCATTCATCGAGAGAAGCTCTTCGTTCGACGACTTCAGCTCCTCGTTTGCCGCTTCGAGATCCTGGACCGTGCGGTCGAGATCTTCGCGAGCGCGCAGCAGCTCCTGCTCGAGATGCTCGATGACGCGATCGGCATCGGGACGGGCGCTCGGCGGCTCCGGACGGCTCGAGGCGGAGGCCGCGCCAAGGCCTTCGAAGACGATCATGTAAAGCCCTTCCTCGAGCCCGAGTTCGGGCATGGGCTGGACCGTCAGTCGTATCCGCTCGAAACCTTCCGAGCTGTGCATGGAGAGCTCACGCACCGCCATCCGTCGATTGCGCAAGGCTTCCGCGAAGGTCGTCCTCAGGCCGACACCGAGGCCGCGGCGCGCCATGCGCAGGATGTCGTTGGCATAAGCGCCGGCGGGGGGCTGCAGGAATCGCTCGACGCCTTCGGACAGATAGGCGATCTGCCCCTCCTCGTTCACGATCGCATAGCGCGGCGAGAATTCGTCGAGGATGATGCGCTGGGCGAAGCTGCCGAGATCGACCCCGGGACGCGCCTCCATGTCGCGCCAGCCGGCCATGCTCCCAAGGCGGGTTCCGCGAATCTCTCCGGGCGTGCGCAGCACCGTTTCCTTGCGCTGCACGAGACGATGATGCGCATCGACGTCGCGAAACAGGTCGCCATGCCCGCTCAGGCTTTCCGAGGCGCCGAGAAACAGGTAGCCGCCGCGGCGCAAGGCGTAGTGGAAGAGCGGAATGAGCTTCTTCTGCAGATGTCCGCCGAGGTAGATCAGAAGGTTGCGGCAGGAAATGAGATCGAGCCGCGAGAAGGGCGGATCGGCGATCACATTATGCGCCGAGAACGTCACCATTTCGCGCAAGTCCGGCGCCACCTGGAGACGGCGGCCGCGCTTCACGAAAAAACGCGCGAGCCTTTCGGGAGAGATATTCGCCGCCGCCCCTGGCGGGTAGAGGCCGCGCCGCGCGACCGACAAGGCGCGTCCGTTCACGTCCGTCGCGAAGATCTGGACCTTGGGCGGATTCTCGATTTCGTCGAGAATCTCGCGGATGAGGATGGCGATGGAATAGGCCTCCTCCCCCGTCGCGCAGGCGGCGACCCAGATACGCACCGTATCGGCCGACGAGCGGTTCTCGAAAAGCGGCGTCAGCGCGTTGCTGGCGAGGGACGCAAAGGCTTCAGGATCACGAAAGAAGGCCGTGACGCCGATCAGCAGCTCGCGCACGAGCGCCTGCGCCTCCCGAGGCTCGCTGGTCAGTCGCTGGACATAGGCGTCGGCCGATTCGAGCCGCAGCACATGCATGCGCCGCTCGATGCGACGCAACAACGTGGTGGTGCGGTAGTGCTTGAAATCGATGCCCGCCTGCTCGCGCAAAAAGGCGCAAATCGACACGAGCTGCTCCTGGATGCGCCGGCGCCTGAGCCATGGACGCTTGCCCTCTTCGCTTTCAGACCAAAAGCGCAGATAATCGAGAATGGCGCGCGCGATGTCCGCGGCGGGCAGCACATGATCGATGCAAGCGGAGTTGGCGCTCTCCGCGGAAGCCGGCGATGCATCCGGGCCGCCGGAAGCTTGCGCCATCGTCATGCCGCCGGCCGCCCCGATTGCCTCGAGGCCGATGAAGCCGTCCGCTCCTTCAAGCAGAACCCCGATGGCGCGCGGGCCGAAATTCCGGGCGATCGAGCGGAAGATCGCGTCGGCCGCAAACCGGCGCTCTGCAGTGTTGTGGGCGACTCTCAGGCGAAATTCACCTTTGCGCATCCGCACGACCGACCCGGTCGGAGCGACATAGAGGTGGCCGGGAAGGACAGGGCCACCATCGACGATGGACGCCACCGCGAATTGGGTGTGCTCGGCGAGATCTTCCGCCTTGACCTCGCCGCCGTCAGGCCTTTCCCGTTGAACGACGATGCAGGCCAATCTCGGGTCGCTTGGAAGTGCCGCCAGAAGAGCCTTCAGGGCCGGCAAGCCCTCGAGCGACGCCGCGATCGCCACGATGAGCGGCCGCGCCGCCGCCGGCTCGGGCGTCTCCGGGCGCTGCTCTTCGGTGATCGTCATGTCTGGCCCATAGCGCGTGGCAACAGGCTTTGCGACAAGATCATCCTCAAATCCATGAGTTGGACCCGAAACACCGGCGAATACTGCCTCGCTTGTGCAAGACTATCCGCAATATCGTCAATCCTATGCCGTCGCATGATGGGCTGGCGACATTGTGGTGAGGCATGGTGAAGCGCACACTCCGTTTGCGCTGACCCGTAAGCACCGTACATCGGGGTCAGCTCCCGAGGAACAGGACGGATTGCTCGGCACGCTCGAGGAGCTCGTTCGCGAGCATGCCGAAGATGAGCGTGTCGCTTTGCCTCTTCGTCGCGCCGACCACGATCAAGGTGTGGCCCGCGCGGCGGGCCTGGCGCAAAATGGCGTCGGGAGCGGCGTCCGCCACGCGCACCACCGTGCGAATGGCGATCCCATATTGGTCGGCAAGCGTCGTGATGTCCTTCAAGATGGCATCTTCGTGGCGTCGCGACAGAAGGGAGCGTCCGAGCCGCCGGCTCTCGCCGGGTCGCCTCTCGGCCGGCGCCACATACACCACGGTCGCCACCACGTTCTCGATGCGGGCAAGCGCAAAAGCGAATTCCGCGGCGCGCCGCGAGGCATTGGAGCCGTTGACCGGGACAAGGATGTTGAGCCTGGAACGCAACGGGCGCTCATGCAAGGCGCCGCGCGCGACCACCACGCCCACGGTGCCCTCGAAGCTGCGCGCCACCTCGACGATCTTGGAATGAAAGCCGCCGGCCGCGGCGCGGGCCGGCTGAAGCCCGACCGTGAGGAGATCGTAGCCCTTGCGCGCCTCGCTCGCGACGGCTTGATCGGGCGGCGGCACGGCGGCCTTCGGCGCCGGCGTGTTCGCGGCACCCGGTCCCAAAAGAGCGGTTGCGGCCTCCGGCCCTGCGCCGACGAGGCTTTTGCCTTCCACATGCAAGGTCGTGGTCGGGAGCCCGCGCGGTCCGGCGACGAGGCCGGCGAGCCGCCCCGCGAGCCGGCCGCTCGGACTATCATCGACCGTGAGCAGAATGCGTTCGATATTGGCCACGAAGCCGTTGGCTTCGAACTCCTCGCGTTCGAGGCGTTGCTTCTCCTCGGCCCGGATCGGCAAGCGGCCGAGCGCCCAGCGCAAGGTCGGCGGCATCGCCATCGTGGTCACGACCGCCATGGCGACGATGATGGTGTAGAGATCCGAGTTGAGCGCGCCGATCGACAAGCCGATCGAGGCGATGATCACCTCGGTCGAGCCGCGCGCGTTCATGGCGATGCCGAGCGCCAGCGATTCGCGTTTCGTGAGGCCTCCGATTTCGCCGCCGAGAAAGGCTCCGCCGAACTTTCCAACACTCGCGATGAGGATGATGCCAATCGCCATCAAGAGGAGATGCGGGTCGCTCAGGATGGTGATGTCGGTGTTCAGGCCGGCGAGCGCGAAGAAGATCGGCATGAACAGGGCGGTGATGAGCCCTCGCAGCTCGCCTTCGATGTGGCGGGTGAGGATCGGCGATTCGCCGATCAGCACGCCGGCCACGAAGGCGCCGAGCACGGTGTGAACGCCGATCAGATGCGTGACGAGCGCCATGATCCCCATGATGGCGAGGATCACGGTGATCACCGGGAGCTCGCTCACCAGCCGATCATTCGCCCAGCGGATGAGGGCATGCACGACGGGCCGGCCGAGCGTGAGGCTCGCGATCAGGAAGAGCGCCGTCCCGCCGACGCTGCGCGCCAGCGAGCCCGCGTCGACCTTGCCTTGTGTCGCGAGGCTGAAGGTGATGGCGATGACGATCCAGCCGATCGAATCCTCGATGATGGCCGAGGCGATGATCACCTGGCCAAGGTCGCGACGCATGAAATTCATCTCGCGCACGACCATGGCGACGATCTTGATCGAGGAGATCGACAAGGCGGTCCCCAGAAACAGGGCGGTCACGAGACGCCGTTCCGGAGTGGGCAAGAGGCTGTCGGGAAGCAGGTATTCGCCCGTGAGAAAGCCGAAAGTGAAAGGCACCGCGATGCCGGTGATCGAGACGCTCGCGGCGGCGCGCTTCACCTTCGAGACGAGCTCGAGATCGGTCTCCATCCCGGTGAGCAGCAGAAGCATCAGCACGCCGAGCTGGCCGACGCCGTCGATCATGCTGTGCTGCGCGTCATTGTGCGGAAACAAGAGTTTCCCTGCGCTCGGCCAGAGCGACCCCAGCACGGAGTTGCCGACCAGGATGCCGGCGAGGAGCTGACCGATGATGGCCGGCTGGCCGACGCGATGCATCAGCTCGCCGAGGCCGCGCCCGACGATCAAGAGGATGACGATCTCGGCAATGAAGATGGCGTCCGAAGGGGCGGCTGAATTTTCAGCGCCTGCGGCGAGCGCGGGTCCGATCGACAAGGGCGCAAAGGCGAGCGCGCCCAGAACGGACGCGAAAATTACCCTCAAAGGCGAAAGTCGATGTCCGACGAGCCGCCCGTCTTCACCGGCATCCCTACGGGCGCGGCGGCTTCCCATCCGATCTCTATCCCTCCCTGCGCCAGGCTCGACGCGAGAACAGAGGCACATTTGCGCAAAATGCGATGATTTTCGATTCCGAGTTCCTCGGCCGCCTGAGCTGCGAGACTATGGTCGGTCGCGCCCGCATGCGCAATCAATCTCATCAAGGCCTGTGCATCCGGCCCCGGAAATCCGGCCTCGTCCTCGTCGAGCGAGAGGCCGCCAGGCAAGCGGAAACGGATTTCGTTGTCCATGACGAGCGCGTCCGACATCACCTGGTCGGCGTGATGCTCAGGCATGTGCCGGCGCAACGTGGCGAAAAGCTCGTGCAGGCAGGTCTCGTCGTAATCTATGCGGAATTCCGCAAGCTTACGGAATATTTCGAGCACAAGGTGAGCGTCCGACGATTGCGTCGTCGATTCATTGAGCGGGTGGATGATCATGCACGGTCCCGTCGAATGTCGCCCGCCGGACCATTCGGAGCTTCCCCGACTCCATGCCACTCGGGACCCATCCGGCCAAGGCTTCCGCGAGTGCACGGCAAGGCGTTGGCGAAAGCTCGCTCCGACCTGGCCGGCAAGAGAACGCCGGATCGAGGCAGGGGGTTCCCGAAAAACGGTTTTGGAAATCTCAACCAGGAGCGCGTTCGGCGCTGTTGACCACCGGCTTGCTGCGCAATTGCGCCAAGATCGCGGTCAAATGCTTGAGATCCCATACCGAGATGTCGATCGTCATTTCGACGAAGTCATCCGTGCGCCGCGTCATCGTGATATTCTCGATGTTGCCATCGTGCTCGGCGACCACGGCCGCCACCTGTGCGAGCGAGCCGGGCTCGTTGATCGAGACCACGACGATGCGAGCCGGGAAACGCCGTGCGTTCTTGCCATCGACATCCCAGCGCACATCGAACCATTGATCGAGGGCATTCTCGAAGCGGGCGAGCTCCGGGGAATCGATGCGATGCACCGTCACGCCTTCGCCCGGCGTCAGGATGCCGACGATCCGGTCTCCCGGAACCGCCCCGCCCTCGGCAAAGCGCACCGGCAGATCCGCGTCGAGCCCGATCACGGGAACATCGCTCATCGGCTGCGCCTTGCCGGACGATGAGGCAGGCTTGAAGATCAGGCCCAGCGACTTCGGGAAAGTGAACCAGCCTGGATCCTTCGGCGCGGGCTCCGAGACGACATGGGCCCGCTCTCCGTGATAATCGGGGTAGAGCGCACGCAACACGTCGCTCGACGCCATTTCGCCTCGCCCGACCGCGGCCAGCACGTCCTCGACCGAGCCGCGGGCGAGGCGCGGCAAGGCGGCTTTAAGGTTGTCGTCGCTGTAGGCCCGGCCGGCGCGCTGGAATGCGCGCTGGACGAGCTGCCTTCCGAGCCCGCCATATTGGCGGCGCACCGCGATGCGCGTGGCGCGCCGGATCGCGGCGCGCGCCTTTCCGGTGACGACCAGCGATTCCCAGGCCGCCGGCGGTGCCTGGCTTTCCGTCGAGAGCACCTCCACCTCGTCGCCGTTGCGAAGCTCCGAGACGAGCGGCGCGAGCCTGCCGTTGATCTTGCAGCCGACCATTCCGTTGCCGAGCTCGGTGTGCACCGCATAGGCGAAATCGATCGGCGTCGCGCCGCGCGGAAGCGCGATCAGGCGGCCCTTGGGCGTGAAACAGAAGACCTGGTCGTGGAAGAGCTCGAGCTTGGTATTCTCGAGGAATTCCTCCGGGTCCCCCTCGGCGAGATTGGCGATGGTCCGGCGGAGCCAGGCGAAGGCCGAGCTTTCGGCCGCGAGACGCCGTTTGTCGGGCGAGAGCCCATCCTTGTAGAGCGCGTGGGCCGCGATGCCGAGCTCGGCGATCTTGTGCATCTCCGCGGTGCGAATTTGCAGCTCGACCCGCTGGCGCGCCGGACCCACGATGGTCGTGTGCAGCGAACGATAGTCGTTCTGCTTCGGCACGGAGATGTAATCCTTGAAGCGGCCGGGCACCATCGGCCAGCTCGTGTGGACGACACCGAGCGCGCGGTAGCATTCGGCCGTGTTCCGCACGATCACCCGAAAGCCGAAAATGTCGGAGAGCTGCTCGAGCGCGATCGATTTGGCATTCATCTTGCGCCAGACCGAATAAGGTTTTTTGAGCCGTCCTTTCACGTTCGCGGCAAGACCCTGGGCCTCCATGCTGCGCGCCAGCGCGCCTTCGATCTCCTGGATGAGCGCCTCGCTCCGGCCCGAGATGTCCGAAAGGCGGCGCACGATCGTGTCATGAGCCTCGGGCATCAGCTCCTTGAAGGCCAGCTCCTCGAATTCATCGCGCATATCCTGCATGCCCATCCGACCGGCGAGCGGTGCGTAGATGTCCAAGGTCTCTTGCGCGACCCGTCCGCGTTTGTCGGCCGGCACGAAATGCAAGGTGCGCATGTTGTGGAGACGATCGGCGAGCTTAACCAGAAGCACGCGCACATCCTCGGCGATGGCCAGCAGGAGCTTGCGCAGGTTCTCGGCTTGCGCGGCGCGCTTCGATACGAGGTCGAGGCGCTTCAACTTGGTGAGGCCTTCGACGAGCGTTGCAATCTCGTGCCCGAAGAGCTGATCGATTTCCTCGCGTGTCGTCGCCGTGTCCTCGATCGTGTCGTGGAGCATCGCCGCGACGATCGTGGAATCATCGAGATGCAGATCGGTGAGGATGGCGGCGACTTCGAGCGGATGGGAGAAGTAGGGGTCACCGGAGGCGCGCTTCTGCGCCCCATGCGCCTTCATCGCATAGACATAGGCGCGGTTGAGCAGGGCCTCGTCCGCATCGGGGTTGTAGCGCTTGACCCGATCGACGAGCTCGTATTGGCGCATCATGCGGGCGTGTCCTTACCCGGCGTTCAAATGACCCTTGACGAAGGAAAGGTCGAGCGAAGCTCGCGCGTCCACTTCCGCCGCCACGAGGCCTTGCGCCTTGTACCAGGCGATTTGCTTGAGAATATCGGCGACATCGAGCCGCGCCTGCGGATCCACGTAGAAGGCCGAGGCCTCGACGAGCATCGCGGCTTTCGCGGCAGGCTCGCTCGGATAGACGTATTTGGCGATCTGCGCGGCGGCCTCAGCCGATTTTTCCTCGAACACGCGTCTGCCTTGATCGTCACGCCTCAACAGCGCCGAGAAATAGTCTTGTGAGCCCTTTTGATAGGCCCGCACGAATTTCTCGAGCATCGGGCGCCTCGCCGCGATCGCCTTCGGCGTCGTGAAGAGGCCGCCGAATTGATATTCATCGATGTCGGAATAGCGGGCGATCGCTTTCGCATCGCCGTTTTCCACCATGGCGTGCGCCAGATGCGGCGCGATGATGAGGGAATCGACCTGGCCGGTTTTCAGCGCTGCCGCCATGGCCAGAAGCGATTGCAGCGGCCGGATCGTGATGCGCTTGAGATCAATGCCTTTCGCCGCGGCGATTTGCCCGATCTGATAATGGAAGGACGAGCCGATCTGCGTGATGCCGATCGAATGGCCCGCATATTCGCTCACGTCGCGAAAGCCCTTGTCCCACGCCGCGTTCGAGACGAGCACGATATTGCCTTCATAGCCTTTGGCTTCTCTAGCCTGCGCGGCGATGATCTTGAGCGCCCCTTTCCCCGCAAGATTGAAGAAGCCGGCCGTGAAGGCTGTGACGCCGAGATCGAGGTCGCCGGACGCGGTCGCCACAGCGATGGGCTGCGCCGCGTCGAAGAAGCTCGGCACGACATCGAGGCCTTCCTCCTTGAAGTAACCGCGCTCGAGCGCAATGAACACGGCGCCCGAGGAGACGAAGCGCAGCGAGCCGAGCTTTACCTTCTCGAGGTTTTCCTGCGCCCGACCTCGCCCAAGCGGCATGAGCGCGGCAGCACCCGCAAGCAGCGCGGCGCGTCGCGAGGGAAGCTTGAGCGAGGAAAGCATCGGCCTCAATTCTCCCAGATCGTCGTCAGGAGCGACAGATTAGCATGCGCGCCAAAAGCGCGAAGGATGCGCAAACTCGATTTTGCCGGCGGTGAAAGATCAGCCCCCGGGAAACCACGCATGCCGGCTTTGTGGGGCAAGCATGCTAACCGGACGAATATCTGAGAAACCCTTTTGAGGCTTCGGAGCGTTCCTTCCCTTCCGCGAAACGCGCGGTCCCTTCGTCGTAAACCCGCAAGCGCGCCGCAACCGCTGCGTCCGGGCTCGCTCCCTCGTCGATCTCAATCAGCCACCAGCCGGGGCGGTGATTGCGGTTCGGGCGGGCGGAGGCCGAGGGCGCCCCGATGACCGGGATGGGGCCATCTGGACCCGGCACCGAGGCGATCGAGGCTCGATGGTTATGTCCATGGAGCACGGCCTCGCAGCCCCGTCGCGCGAGCGTTTGGCGCAGACGCGCCCCATCGGTGAGCTGGCGCAAGCGCGGCGCTCCCCCCTTATGGGGCGGATGATGGATAAGGACGATGCGGATCGCCCTTTGGCGTCCGAGCGATGCCAAGAGCGCATCGAGCCGCTCCATTTGGGGTGAGCCGAGCCGTCCGGCAGCGACGAAGACGGGCGTGGGCACCCCGGTTGACAGGCCGATCAGCGCCACCCGGCCCCGACGTTTGAGGAACGGGAAGCCCGCCTCGCTCGTCGCATCGCTCTCCATCCAGGGTCCGATCGCCGGCGTGAGCGCCGCGGCCGAGCCGCTCACATAGATGTCGTGATTGCCCGGAATGGCGCTCACGCGTTGGGGCGTACCGAGGCTCTCCAGGAAGCGTCGCGTCGTCACGAATTCGGAAGCGAGACCGATATTCGCGAAATCGCCGGTCACCGCGATGTGGTCGGGGCGATGCGCCTCCACGTCCGCGATCAGCGCTGAGAGAATGCGCATGTCCTGCGCGTCCGCGCGGCCGAGCCGCCAATTGGCATATCCGGTGAGCCTTTTATTCATGAGATCGCGAAGCCGCACGCGCGGCAAGGGCCCGAGATGCGGATCAGAGAGATGGGCGAGGCGAAACATCACGAAGCTGTCGGTCCGCGCGGCTTTGCCGGATCATAGCGGGCGCGAGGCCGGGCGCTAGCTTTGTCCCAGAACGCCGAAAGCGCTGTCCCTGGGGGTGTTTCGGGATTCTCGGTCGCGGCGCGGCTGGCCGAGGCGCGGCCAAGCACCAACAACCTCCTCATAGTGATCGAACCGTGCACGCTCGCCTCACCGGCTGCTAGGCTGACTAAGGCCAACATTGTGGCAACCGCGCTCTTCGGGGATGGTGCCGCGGCCCGCGTGTTGTGCCGGAGAGGGCGACCTCGCCGACATCGAGACCGCGGGCGAATATACCTGGCCGAAATCGCTCGGCCTCATAGGTTGGGACGTCGACCCGCAAGGTTTCGGCGCGATCTTCGCTCGTGCCATCCCGCCATTCGTCGAGCCACATCTACGCGTCGCGGTGGATGACGTGCTCGCGCTCGCCGATGTCGACCGGTTCGTCTGCCATCCTGGCGGCGCCAAGGTCGTCACGGCCCTCGAGCGCGCGCTTTCCCTCCCGCAAGGCTCGCTCGACCATGAACGCGAGGTGCTGAAACTCTAATCGTATACCGCATTGACGGGCGTCAATTGATGCGGATCGCTTCGCTGCTAACATTTCCGCGTGGACGGTCCGGGGGCCGTCAATTGCACCCTCTGAAGGAGGGAAAATGGACGAGGCAGCTACGATTACACGGATCCCCCGTGCCGCTCAGGCGCCGGACACGGGCGTGCTGTTCCAGCCGTATAGGCTTGGCCCTTTCGACCTGCGGCATCGCATCGTCATGGCGCCGCTGACACGCTCGCGGGCGCGCCACCCAGGCAATGTGCCGAGTTCCCTTGCCGCCTGCTACTACGCGCAGCGCGCCTCCGCGGCGTTGATCGTGAGCGAGGCAACGCAGGTTTCGATGCAGGGCCAGGGTTACGCCTGGACGCCCGGCATTCACAGCCGTGAGCAGGTAGAGGCGTGGCGTCGGGTTACCCAAGCGGTGCATCAGGATGACGGATTGATCTTCAATCAGCTTTGGCATGTGGGGCGCATCTCGCACCCCGCCCTGCAGCCAGACAATATGCTCCCGGTCGCCCCCTCCGCCATTATACCGGAGGGCAAAGCCTTCATCGAGAATGAGCGCGGCGAGGGCGAACTTGTTCCGTTCGTACGCCCGCGCGCGCTCGACATCGAAGAGATGCCCTACATCGTGGCGCAATATGAACGCGCTGCCACAAACGCCCGGGCCGCCGATTTCGATGGCGTGGAGATCCACGCTGCCAACGGCTATCTGCTCGATCAGTTCATCGAGACCGGCACCAACCGGCGCACCGACACCTATGGCGGCCCGGTCGAGAACCGAGCGCGATTGTTGTTCGAGGTCGCGGAGGCCTTAATGCGGATCTGGGGGCCTGATCGCATCGGCGTGCGGCTGTCGCCGATGGGCAAGATGAACGACATCCACGACGACCAACCGGAAGCAACCTTTGGCGATATCGCCGAGCGCATCAGCGACTATCGCTTTGCCTATCTGCATATCGTCAACCCCGCGATGGAGCAGATGCAAAGCGGAAAAGAGCCAGATCCGCGGGCGCTGGGCATGGTCGAGATGATCCGGAAGAAATTCAAGGGAACGCTTATGGTGGCGGGCGGCTTCCAGGCCGACACCGCGGCGCGGTGGCTTCTCGAAGGCAAGGCAGACCTGATCGCCTTCGGCCGCAAGTTCATCGCCAATCCCGATCTGCCCGAGCGGTTGCGCGTCGGCGCGCCGTTCAATGCCGACGATCCGACGACGTATTACGGCGGCGGCGAGAAGGGATACACAGATTACCCGTCTTTGGCACAGGATCGCGGCGAACAACCAAAGGCCTGTGTCGACCAGCGCTGGCGGTGAGCCGCGACAGCTTGCTGTTGAGAGCGGGAGCTTGCGCCACCGCGCCCGCCAACCGGCGCTCACTGCACCAGATTGGAAAGAAGGTAGATCATGGCAAAAGGCACCCTTGAAGGACTCAATGTAGCCATCTTGGTCACCGACGGCTTCGAGCAGGTCGAACTCACCGAGCCACGCAAAGCTCTGGGTGGAGCCGGCGCCACGACCAAGATCGTATCGCCCAAATGTCCACGCGTACGGGCCTGGAATTTCACGGACTGGGGCATAGAGTTGCCGGTCGACGTGGAGCTCGATCAGGTCAAGCCGGAAGATTTCGACGCGCTGCTGCTACCTGGCGGCGTCATCAACCCGGACTCGCTTCGCATTGAGCCAAAAGCGGTGGCCTTTGCGAAGGCGTTCTTCGATACCGGAAAACCGGTCGCAGCGATCTGCCATGGCCCCTGGACCGTGATCGAGACCGGCGCGGCGCGCGGTCGACGCATGACCTCATGGCCCTCGCTCAAAACCGACCTCAAGAATGCCGGCGCGGACTGGGTGGACCAGGAAGCGGTCGTGGACAAGGGCTTGGTCACGAGCCGAAGACCCGATGATATCCCGGCATTCAGCCGGGAAACGATCAAACTGTTCAGCGGCGCACGAGGGCGACGTCATGCCGCGTAATGCCGTGCGCAGTGCGCCGACCAGCGTCCAAAGGCGGCGGTTCGGTCCGCTGCAGCGCGAGGTCGGCATCATCGGTCAGGGGACCTGGTACATCGAGGAAGGCGACCCCGCCTCCGCGATCGCCGCCTTGCGACGAGGCCTTGATCTCGGAATGAACCACATCGACACCGCGGAGCTGTATGGTGCCGGCGCCGCCGAGGAGCTGGTCGGCGCCGCCATCGCGGGCCGGCGCGATGAGGTGTTCCTGGTCTCCAAGGTGCTGCCGCAGAATGCCTCCCGACTGGGGACGAAGATCGCTTGCGAGAGATCGCTCACCCACCTCAAGACCGACTGGCTGGATTGCTATCTGCTGCACTGGCGCGGACCGCATCCGCTGGAGGACACGTTCGCGGCTTTCGATGCGCTCCGCGAGGAGGGCAAAATACTCTCCCATGGCGTGAGCAATTTCGACGTGCCGGATCTTGAAGAGGCATGGGAGATTGCCGGTGCATCGAACATTATCTGCAATCAGGTGCTCTATCATTTGCAGGAACGCGCGATCGAACACGCCGTGTTACCCTGGTGTGAACAGCACGATCTGGCCGTCACCGCGTATAGTCCCTTCGGGCACGGCGATTTTCCGAGCAAGCACACGTCGGGCGGCCGCCTGCTTGCGGCCATCGCGCAGGCGCATGATGCGACCCCGCGCCAGATCGCGCTTGCATTTCTGACGCGGGCGCCTTCGGTCTTCGCGACCCCCAAAGCGTCCAGCGTCGAGCATATCGAAGAGAACGCCGGCGCGTCCGATATACAGTTGTCGCAGGCCGATATTGCGCGGATCGATGCCGCCTTCCCGCGCGGTCAGCGTCGCCGCGGGCTGCCGATGATTTGAAGGTCAAACCAGCATCGTCAGGGCAATGAGTGGCGTCGAAACGAATCCGGCAATACCGTCATCGTGGTGGAGCATGACATGCGCGTGGCCGCCGACAGCGACCGGGTCATGGATATCGGCCCTAATGCAGGTGACGAAGGCGGTCATGTGGTAGCGTTCGGCACGCCTGCCGAGGTCGCTGGATCGTCCATAAGCCGCACCGCGCCATGCCTGTCGCGGTTCAGGGCCTGGCTCGCAGCCGACGCCTCAGCGTCCACTCGCCTCGCCGCACCGCACCTCAATAAAATCGCGGAATCGGCCCCAAATGCGGTGTGGGTCGGCCGGAAAGATCGAACATTACTTCGTCGACGTAACACCAGCCCCACCCTTCCGGCGGATCATAGGCCTCGATGATCGGATGTTTTGTCGCATGAAAATGTTTTGTCGCGTGTCGATTTGGCGACTGATCGCAACAACCGACATGGCCACAGCTGCGGCAGACCCGCAGATGCAACCAGGGGTCGCCCAATTTCAGACATTCCTCGCACCCCAGGGCGCTCGGAACAACGTCACGGATTGCCGAGAGATGTTTGCACGATATCGTCATTTTTTCCCGACGCGCAGTCCGCGCCGCCTCCGTTTGTCTCGATTCCAAATCTGATGGCGAAGCTACGCTTTGCCATGTGCTCGGCGAACAAGCCGTAAGCTCAGAATCGACTGCCATGATCCCGGATTTCTCGGCATGACCATCGACGCGCTCACGCGGGATAATAGGCAGTTGAGGCACCCGCATTGCTCTTCCCAGTGGAGACGCGCGTCGATGTGCCGTAGAAACTGGTTGCAACGAGCGTCTCGCCAATCCTGGCTCGGCGGGATGCGATAGATGTAGGCTAAATCGTAAATGGGATTTTCTCCCCTGATCTACGCCTCCAAGAACCTGTATCGTGCAATGGCGCGTGCGGCGTTGACCGATATCAAAACATCGTCGGCACGAGATCGCTCCATCAGATGTGGAAGAGATCGAAGGGGTTGCCGATCATATCATGCTGCCCGGCATGACGCAGCGACTGAAGGTCTCGAGAGTTCCCTTGAGAGGCGCGCGCGCTGGCGCGCAGCCGGAACGGGGCCCGGGTTCGCAGATGATTACTGAGTGGCGCACCAATCGTAATAAAACCTCGAACTTCTATATAATTGAAGCAGCATTCTAAATTCTCATCGTCGCCATCAGTAATTCGTCATAGGTTCAGTTCTTGCGCTTGACAGCCTTCTTCACTGGCTGAAGGCCGTGACCTATACGCGACGGTACGGTGAGAAGACGAGCTGAGCGGTGCTCACGGCACCGCGTGGAGTGCCCCGCACGACCATCGGCTACGGCATCGAGGAGGCGTGAGCAGCATGGCTAATAGTATTGCGAAGCTGATCGTCAAGACACTCGCCGACTTCGGGATCGAGCGTATCTGGGGCGTCACGGGCGACAGCCTGAACGCCGTCAACGCCGAGCTGTCCAAGGACGGCCGCATTCGGTTCATGCACGTCCGGCACGAGGAGGCGGCGGCGTTCGCCGCGGGGGCGGACGCGGCGGCCAGAGGCGGGCTCGCCGTGTGCGCCGGGTCCTGCGGGCCGGGGCATCTGCACCTCATAAACGGATTGTATGACTGCCATCGCAACCACGTGCCGGTTCTGGCCATCGCCAGTCACATCCCATCAACCGAGATCGGGCTCACCTATTTCCAAGAAACCCACCCGATGGAGCTCTTCCGCGAGTGCAGCCACTTCTGTGAAATGGTGACTAGCCCGAAGCAGATGCCAGAGCTGCTGCACCGGGCGCTGCGCACCGCCATCGGGCGGCAGGCTGTCGCCGTGCTGGTGCTGCCGGGCGACGTCTCCCTGCGGGAGGTGGAGGGCGACGTGTCTGCCTTCGTGCCGCCGTCGCACCCCCGCCTCATGCCGGCGGATGCGGAGCTGGATGCCGCGGCGGCCCTACTGAACGCGGCGAAGCGGGTGACGATCCTCGCCGGCTCCGGCACGGCGGGAGCGCACGCGCCAGTGGTCGCGCTGGCGCGGGGGCTGGCAGCGCCGATCGTTCATGCCCTTCGCGGGAAGGAGTACATGGAGTGGGACAACCCTTGCGACGTCGGCATGACCGGGCTGATCGGCTTCTCGTCTGGCTACCACGCGCTCAAGGAATGCGACGTGCTGCTGATGCTGGGCACGGATTTCCCGTACCGCAACTTCTACCCGGAAGGAGCAAAGGTCATTCAGGTAGACCGGGACCCGACGGCCTTGGGGCGGCGGGTACCGCTTAGCCTTGCGGTGACGGCGGGCGCGGGTGAGTTTGCGGCGGCGCTGGCGCCGCGCATCCGCGAGGGACGAGATCCGCAATTCCTCCAATCGGCGCTGGACCACTACAGCAAAGCGCGCCGCGGCCTGGACGAGCTGGCGCAGCCCGCCGGCAAGGGCCGGCCGCTGCACCCGCAATACGTTTCCCGTATGGTGAACGACATTGCGGCGGAGGACGCGATCTTCACCGCCGACGTCGGCACGCCGGTGATCTGGGCCGCGCGCTACATCATCACCAATGGCAAGCGGCGGCTGCTCGGCTCGTTCAATCACGGCTCCATGGCCAACGCACTGCCGCAGGCGCTGGGGGCGCAGGCAGCTTCCCCAGGGCGTCAGGTCATTTCCATGTCGGGCGATGGCGGGCTCGCCATGCTGCTCGGAGAACTGCTGACGGCAGTGCAGCTCGAGTTGCCAGTGAAGGTCGTGGTGCTGAACAACGGGACGCTGGGCTTCGTCGAGATGGAGATGAAGGCGGCCGGTTACCTGGGAACCAACGTGGATTTACGGAACCCGAATCTGGCGCGGCTCGGAGAGGCCGCCGGATGGAAGGGCACGCGGGTGGAAAGCTCGGAAGAGCTTGAAGGGGCGCTGCGAGACGCCTTCGCCCATCCCGGCCCGGCGCTGGTAGATGTGCTGTCCGCCCGGCAGGAACTCGCCATGCCGCCAGCCATCCAGGCCGAGCAGGTGAAGGGATTCAGCCTCTACACGCTGCGCGCCATCCTGTCCGGGCGGGGCAGCGAACTCGTTGAGCTCGCCCGCACGAACCTATTTCGCTGAGGAGGTGAGCGAATGCGCGTCCTTCAAATCGTGCTGGAACGCGGCGATGCGGGCTGATCAAGCCGAATTCCATGCCGACCGAGGACTGCGGCAAGCGGGAGTTCATGGCCGCCAACGGCCTGGGGTGATCGAGACGGACCTCGGATGTCGCGGGGGAACTCGTCAGCGTAAACTCAGGTGATTGTGGTGAGGCCACGCAAATTCGAGTTGCCACCGCTGGCCTCCTCGAGCCGACGTCAGGTTAATTTGTCAATCGCGGATTCGCTCGGCCTGAAGTTGCTTCCGCTCGTGTTGAGTATGATCGCCGCAGCGTGGATGTCACAACCTCTCTCGGACTTGGCGGTCTGGCGAGGATGACCAGATTGCCCGTGATATGCGCGGAGAAGACGCCCAGGGACGCCGTCGGGATTCCATAAGATTGCTTGTCCTCGTTGCAAGGCTCTTGCGCACACTTCAAGAACGACGATCGCGTATGGGAATACGCAACACGCGTGAACCATTGGCTCGACCGTTTCATCAATCGTCACCGGCCACGCATTCATTCCGTCTTATCGCGCAGCGAAATCCTCGCTGAGGTTCATGACGATTCGCGCCTCCGCACCCCCAAACGCAACCCGTTTACGAGTGAGCAGGCGCGGCTCCCTTTGAGGCGGTCCGTGGCCTCGTGGATGAAATGCCGAAAACGCCAAGAGCCAAACGCGCGGCCGAAAACCCGTTCGCCTCGCTCGGTCTGGAATTATCCATTGTGATGAGATAGGGGCTCGCGTTCGATCCTCCGCGGGCGGGGGCCGTTGCGTCATCTGTTCAAGAGTTGAAATGCCCAAGATCGATACCGTCATTTTCGACGTCGGGAACGTCCTGCTCGATTGGAACCCGCGCCATCTCTACCGCAAGCTTTTCGACGATGAAGAGCGCATGGAGTGGTTTCTCGCGAATATCTGCACGTCCGCCTGGAATCTCGAGCTCGATCGCGGAGGCGCCTTCGCCGAGGCCGTGCGTGAGCTCGTCCTTCGGCATCCGGAATGGGAGCGGGAAATCAGGGCGTTCGACGAGCGCTGGCACGAGATGATCGCAGGCGAGATCGCGGGGAGCATCGAGCTCTTGGCGCGATTGAAGCGCCGCGGGGTCGGGCTTTTCGCGCTGACGAATTTCTCACGAGAGAAATATGACGCAACCTTTCCGCGCTACCCCTTCCTGCGCGAGTTCGACGGTGTCGTCGTCTCGGGCCATGAGGGCGTCTTGAAGCCGGA
>Ga0213876_10000828_pt1 | contig 20849 bp, 16 predicted proteins | sample BarmaccomBMRX_R9_FD_160113 | JGI IMG/M metagenome (GOLD analysis project Ga0213876, IMG submission 160113) | Root-associated microbial communities from Barbacenia macrantha in rupestrian grasslands, the National Park of Serra do Cipo, Brazil - RX_R9 | ecosystem: Host-associated > Plants > Roots... | reverse complement strand
TGAACACACCGTCAAGACCTACATCAGCAATGTGCTGCAGAAGCTACAGATGACGCGGCGCTCGGAGCTTGCCGCCTTCGTCACAAGGTTGCGGCAAGAGCAATAGCCGCCCGCCCGCCCTCGGGGCTGCACTCCTGCGGGACATCACTCCGTGGGGGACTTCACCTCGGACGGGACTTCACCTCCCAGATGGGCATCACTCTGTGGGACATCACTCCGTGGGGGACTCCACCTCGTGGGGGACTTCACCTCCGTGGTGGGAGGCGTCCGGTCGGCCGCACCGGTATGGACGTGTGGCGATTACGGCAGTTTGGGGTTGAGCGGGATGCTGATGGCGCATGGTGCGCGTTGGCGTGTTCTTGCTCTTTGCTGTGTTGAGCACGTTGGCTGGCGGCTGTGGGATGGTCGCGGGTAACCCAGCGCGGCAGGTTGGCCAGGGCTTTGCCGATGCGCTCGACGGGCGCTCTGACCTAGCAGCCGACAGCTACCTGGCGCCGGATGCGACCGTGTACCTGCAAGGCGGCGCACCCGTCTCGCGCCAGGTCTTCCGCGACTACCTCGAGCGCATGAAGACCAACGGGCAGGTCTTCCATCGCATGAGCCCCGTCTACCTCACGCCGAGTGGCGCGGGCTGGTTGGTCGGAATCACCCGTCCGGGGACGGAAGCATCCCCGTCGTTGTGGTTGGAGGCGGCCATTACCTCGGGGCACGTTACGCGGGCGTGGGTCCACTTCACGGTCGAGACACTGCAGGCGCTGCATCAACCCGTAGGCGTGTACGCAGCCAACGTGGCGGCGCAGGGTTTGCCGCTGCCAGAAGGGTGGGCGGAGGGAACGCCGGCGCTGCTCGCTGCGGCCGAACGGTATGACGCCTCGGCCGACGCGGCGCCGCCCTCCGTAGTCGACGCAGTCGCGGTCCTTGGCATCTTGGCGGCGATGGTCGCAGGCGGCTGGCGGGTCATGGCCATACGGGCCGGGGCCGCTGACGCCAAGATGCTGCGCCGCTACAACGGTCGGCTGCCGCGGACACGGACCGATGTCGCAGGGCAGAAACCCGCAGGTGCGGTGGTGCAGGACCGAAACGGTCGGGGCGGGCAGGACCAGGGCCTCACGGTGGTGCAGGATCGCAATGGAGCGCTGCTGGGTGCGCTTCGCGAGCGGCGGCAGGGCGTAGGTACCGGCACGTCTATCCCCGTTTAGGGATTGTCTGGCGCGCCGGCCTCGGGCGAGACTGCGAATCGCGTCGCGCCACCGGCGCACCCCCTTTCGAAGAGGGCGGCCCACTGCCAGGGGCCGCCTTTTTCACGCCCTGGGTTCTCGTCCATGCTGTAAGAGAATCGCGCGGGGCGGTGTTTGTGTGGGTGAATGGCGACGATGACGATGGCCTCAGACGCGGCGGAGCCCGTCACCCGCTTCGACGCGCTGTTCGCTCAGTTCTATCCCGAGCTGTTTGGGCTCGTGTATCGCATCCTGGGCGATCGCATGGAGACGGAGGACACGCTCCAGGAGGCGTTCCTGAAACTCGCCGACGAACCCGACTTACAGGCACGTCCGGATACCGAGGTGGCGGCCTGGCTTCGGCGAGTCGGCATGAACCTGGCGTTCAACCGCATTCGGTCAGCCCGAAGAGCCCGCGCCCGACTCGAGCGCGTCGGGCGGCTCGAACGCACGGACAACGAGGCGGCTGAACGCGATCTGAGCGGTCCATCAGACGTGGTCGTTCGCAGCGAAGAACGCGCGGCAGTCCGGCGCGCGCTGGCGGAAGTACCCGAGCGCCAGCGCGAGTGCTTGCTGCTGCGTCACTCGGGTTACTCGTACGTCGAAATTGCCGCCACGCTCGGCATCGCCATCGGCTCTGTGGGCGTGCTGCTGGCGCGCGCGGAGCACGCGTTTCGCGCGCACTATGGGAGGCTTGAAGAAGAGCGATGAACACCACACCCCAGACCTGCCCTGACGTCGGCACGTGGCGGGCTTGGCTCGACCACGAGATCGACCTCCCGGATGAAGCGCAGCACCTGGATGCCTGCCCCGGCTGCCAGCGTCTCGTCGACGAGCTGCGTTCTGACGCCACGTTCGCACGCGCCGGGCTGGCGAGTCTGTCGCCACTCGAAGTTCCATCCGCCGCGGAAATCTCGGTCGCGCGCGAGCGCGTCCACTGGCGTCACGCGGCAACCCGAAAACGTTCAGCGACCGAGCCGCTCGGTCGACCCAGACTGGAGCCCACCCCCATGTTCTTTACGAGATTTTCAACCCCATGGCGCGTCGCGGCCGGAGGTATCGCGGCTGCGCTTGCGCTCGCGCTGGTGGTGGCGTTCACCCCCGAGGGCAGCGCCGCGGCGGCAGGGTTCCTGGCGCAGTTCCGCAGCCAACAGGTGCAAGCCATCGAGGTGACGCCACAGTCGCAGGCAGACATCGCACGTGTGCTCAAGTCGCTTGGCAACCTCGGCACGATCCAGGAGCCATCGATCGCGCAATCGACGAACCCGGCCGTGGTGGCGCGGTCCGAGGCGGCGCAGTCGAAAACGGTCACTGCCGCTGAAGCCACGCAGACCGTGGGCTTCACGCTTCTCACGCCCGACCCGTCCTCACTACCGGCTGGAGTTGCGAAGGAGCCGTCGGTTCGTGTCAGCCCTGCATCGCAGCTCAAGTTCACCTTCGACAAGAAGAAGGCGCAGGCGTACTACCAGTCGACGGGCCATCCCGAGGTGTCGCTGCCTGACAAGTTCGACGGCGCATCGCTGACGGTGTCGATCCCATCGGCGGCGCTGCTTACGTACGGCGGCGGCCAGGGTTCGCGCACCGAGCTGGTCGTGGCTGAAGCGAACGAGCTTGTCGTCGACACGCAGGGCAACGTCAGCTTGCCCGAGATGCGCGACTTCTTGCTCACTTTGCCAGGTCTGCCGCCGGCCATCGTCAGCCAACTCAAGCAGATTCAGAACTGGAACGACACGCTCCCGATCCCCGTGCCGGTCGACCAGGTGAACTGGCAGCAAGTGCCCATCAATGGGAGCCAGGGCCTGCTCCTGAACGACAACTCGGGTGTTGGCAGCGCGGCGGTCTGGCACGCCAACGGTCACCTGTTCGGTGTCGCGGGCACGCTCAAAGCTAGCGACCTGCAGAAGGTCGCGAACACGTTGGCTGTCCGCTGAATACGCCAGCTATCGAAACGGTCGGGCTGCGCAAGGAGTACGGCCGCAAGATCGCCTTGCACGGGCTGGATTTGACTGTCCAGCCCGGCGAGGTGTTTGGCTTTTTAGGCCCGAACGGAGCTGGCAAGACAACCACTGTCAAGATTTTGCTCGGTCTGGTCGCGGCCACCAGCGGGGATGCACGTTTGTTTGGCAAACCTGTGGGCGACGCCGAGGCGCGCCGTCACGTGGGCTATCTGCCCGAGAACTTCCGATTCCACGATTGGCTGACGGGCTTCCAGCTCCTGGAATTCCATGCGCGGTTGGCTGGCGTTGGGGTGGCGGAAAGGCGTGCGCGTATCCCCAGAGTCCTGGACATGGTCGGCCTCAGCGGCCGCGGTGGCGATCGCATTCGGAGCTACTCGAAAGGCATGACGCAGCGCATCGGGCTGGCACAGGCGATCATTCACGAACCGGACCTGGTGCTGTTGGACGAGCCGACATCTGCGCTCGACCCGGTCGGCCGTCGCGAGGTGCGCGATTTGATCCGTTCCCTACGCGCACGCGGCATGACTGTGTTCTTGAACTCGCACCTGCTGAGCGAGGTCGAGATGGTGTGCGATCGGGTGGCGATCGTGGATCGCGGGCGGGTTGTTCGTTCGGGTCGTCTCGAGGAGCTATTGGGCGGGTTGCCCGAGCTGCGCATCACCGTCGATCGCATTGACGAGCCGCTGCTGGAGTTGATGACTCACCACGGACGCGTACAAGAAGTGCGCGAGGCGACGATCGTCCTGGAGGTCGAACGCGTTGAGGTGGCCGCGCAGTTGAGTGAGGCGCTCGTGCGCGCTGGCTATTGCCTGTACGCCATGGTGCCGTCGCACCAATCGCTGGAAGACCTCTTCGTCAGTTTGGTTGAACCGACGTCGGACCGTTAAGCAGCAAGCTTTTCTTCGGCAGCGAGCGGGTCGGTGTCCATCCAGACCACCTCGGGCGGGCAGCCAAAGCGCAGCGGAATCGTGTGGCCAAGCCCGGTGGTGATGTGCAGCAGGCCGGCTTCCAGTTTCTGGAAGCCCGACGCAATCCCGATGCGCGGGTCCAGACGCAGCGAATAGGGCGCGCCGATGAGGGGCAGGCGGATCTGGCCGCCGTGCGTGTGCCCTGCGAGGACCAGGTCGGCACCGAGCGCTTCGGCGTCGAACGCGAGGTCGGGCTCGTGGATCAAGGACAGGCAGGCCTCGCCAGGTCGGCGGCCACGCATCGCGGCCTGCATGTCGGCATGGCCCGCCCAGGCAGAATCGCAACCGGCGATCCAGACGCTGCGACCGTGCTTATGGACGCGCACGCCCTCGTTGTGCAGGACGGTGATGCCCGCGGCGCGCAGCGCTTCCGCCATGGCGTGCCCTTCCTCTTCGCCGTCGCTCGTGATTTTGGGAGCAACCAGGTGCAAGATGGCCCCGATCAATCGCCAGATACCGCGTTTTTCGGCCTCTCTGATCTTGTGCGGCGCATGCGCGTTGTGCTCGTGGTTCCCGAGGACGACGAAGGTGCCGAGCCGCGGCTTCACGCTCCTGAGGACGTCCACCAGAAGTGGGATGTCGTCCACCTTCTCGCAGACGTCGCCAGTGACGCACAGCAGGTCGGGCGTGGGCAGGCGACCCAACGCTTCGCGCTGCACGCGCAGCAGGCGCTGATCGAGCCGACGGACGTGCAGGTCCGAGATGTGCACGATGGACAGGTCTTTGGGCCAGCTGCTCGGCAGCGGCAGACGATGCCGCTTGAAAATAGGACGGTACGGCTCGCCGAGGACGGCGTACGCCAACGTCAGCAGCGACAGCGGCAGCAGCGAGAGGACGAGTCCGAGGATGACCACGAGCTTGCGCGATTATGGTGACGCCTGGGGTTCACCCCAGACCAGGAATGGTTGAGAACCCGTATCAAAACCATGGACGGCGGTGTTCTCTCTTAGAACGACACGATGCGACCCGGCTACATCCTTCAGATCGCGCGCTTCACGCTGCAGGAAGCCGTCAGCCGCAGGCTGATCCTGGCCGGCGTGCTGATCAGCTTCGGCTTTATTGGCCTGTACACCCTCGGCTTTCACTTCGCCTACGACAAGTCGCTGGAAACGAGCACCACGGCTGAGGAGCGGCTTTCGCTCGGCGTCGCATTCGCGACATTAACGCTGTTCGGTGTGTACGTGGTGAACTACCTCGCTAGTTTCCTGGCGTTGTTCCTGTCCGTCGCGGCGGTTTCTGGCGAAGTCGACTCGGGCACGCTGCACGCCGTGCTGGCGAGGCCGCTCAGACGGTCAGAGTTTGTGATTGGCCGCTGGCTTGGCTACGCGTGCATGATCGGCGTGTACATCCTGGCGATGACCGGCCTGGTCCTGCTCGTGGCCAAGCTCGTCGCGGACTACGAGGTCCCCAACCCGGCCCCAGCACTGCTATTGATGTTGCTCGAGGGTGTGCTGCTGCTCACGTTGAGCCTGTTCGGCAGCACGATCATGCCCACACTTGCCAATGGCGTCGTGGTATTCACGCTGCTGGGGCTGGCGTGGTTGGCCGGGGTGATCGAGTTCGTCGGCCGCCTTCTGAGCAGCGCGCCGAACTCGCAGGGCGGTGACGCGTTACTGAACATTGGCACGGCGGTGAGCTTGCTGTTGCCCAGCGATGCGTTGTGGCGCGGCGCCTCGTACTTCCTCGAGTCGCCCTCCATGCTGGCGGCGCTTGGCGCTACGCGGGGCGGCATCCCGTTTTTCTCGACGCTGCCACCGCCGCCCGCGTTGATCTGGTGGTCATTGGGCTATGTCGCCGTCACCCTGGGCGGAGCGGTACTGGCGTTTCGCGCCCGCGATCTATAACCGCCAGTTATCCACAGGCGAGGTTCGAGTTCTCCCCAGAGTTATCCACAGGACCATCGGCCGGCCCGCACAGTACGCACCGCTCTTTTTGGAGAGATGGCAACTCTGAGATACATAGGGCATGTCCTCGCTGAGCCATCCCGACACCTGCCGCTGCAGCCTCCACGCGCAGCTCGCCGCCCGCCGCCATGAATGCTACCGACAGCTGGCCAAAGCCATTCTGGGTCCAGCCGCGCCACAGGAAGACCTGGCCCTGGCACGCGCCCTGGCCGAGCACGCCGTGACGATCGGCGCGATCAAGAACGTCACGCCGATCCACGCCCGCCGCGCAGCATAGGATTCAACCGTCCACGTCCTCGCCGCTCGAGGTCGGCATCTGAACGGAGCCGGCGGCGATGACCTCGCGAACGCCTCGAATGGCCGCACGGCTGGGACCGTCCCTGGCGATGTCGCCACTGATCAGCTTGACCCCATGCAGCACCGTGGTGTGATCGCGATTCAGCAGTCGTCCGATGTCCGGCGTGGACAGATGGGCATCTTCGCGGAGCAGGTACATCGCAATCTGGCGCGGGCCGACCACGTGTTTGTGGCGTGATTTTCCCTTCAGTTCATCTGAGTTAACGCCGTAATACCGCCCGACGGCAAACAAAATCGCCGCGGGAGTAACGTTGCGGCCGCTCGGCCCGGGCGCAACCAGGTCGCGCAACGCCCGCGCCGCCAACTCGACCGTTACGGGCTGCTGCATGTGCCGTGCGTGGGCCAGCAAGCGGTTGAGACTCCCTTCGAGCTCGCGGATGTTGCTCTGGACTTTTTCCGCAATGAAGTCCAGCACGTCCGACGGTACCGAGCCGATCACCGCGGTGCTCAGTTTCGACCGCAGAATGGCGATGCGAGTCTCGTAATCCGGCGCCTGGATGTCGGCGGTCAGGCCCCATTCGAAGCGCGAGCGCAGGCGATCTTCGAGAATGGCCATCGCACGCGGCGCGCGATCGCTCGAGAGCACGAGCTGACCGCCCGACTCGTGGATGGCGTTGAAGGTGTGAAACACCTCTTCCTCGGTGGATTCCTTGCCGGCAATGAACTGCACGTCGTCGATCAGCAGAACGCGCGCGGTGCGGTACTTCAGGCGGAAGTGATCGGTGCGCCGCTGGCGGATCGCCTCGATGAGTTCGTTGGTGAAGGTCTCCGACGAGACGTACAGGACGTCGCTGCCGGTGGCGGCTATGGCGTGGCCGATCGCATGCAGGAGGTGAGTCTTGCCGAGTCCGACGCCACCGTACAGAAACAGCGGGTTATAGGCGTTGCCGGGGCGATCGACGACGGCCAGTGAGGCCGCGTGCGCCAGGCGATTCGAATGGCCGACCACGAAGCTGTCGAAGGTGTACCTTGCGTTCAAGGGAGAACCCGCGGTGAACTGCCCGTTTGTACGCGGGCGTCCGGTTGGCTCGGATGGCGAGTAGTGATCGATCAGGGGCGGTGTCTGGGGGCGAGTCGCTTCGAGCTGAGCCAGGAGCGGCGCGGGCCGTGGGCGGCGGGCCTGAAGGGTGGCGTCTGGGGGGTCCTGTCCGGGGCAGAACTCGACGCGAATGGGAGAGCCGAGCAGGTCGGCGACGACGGCATGGATGAGCGGGCTGAGCTTGCCTTCCAGCCACGGGATATGGAAGGGGTTACTGACAGCGACGCGGATGACGCTGGCGCCCGGGTCATAGGCCACACCACGGGTGCCACGCAGGTAGGTGTCAAAATGGGCTTGCTCGGCATGCAGCTGCAGGCGAGACAAGATGCGTTGCCACAGCTGAGTCGGATCGAGGGGCTCGGTATCGAATCGAGTCGAGGCAACCACTGTTGAGGCAGGGCTGGACATTGGATGGGGCCGGATTCTAGGGACCCCCGGCGCCATTTGCCGGGGCCGGGCGCTGCCCGAATGGCTCAAAAATGGGCTCAACCGACGGACTGTGACACCGCGGTGCGGCCCGTGTGATCGGCCTGAATTCGACCGGTGTCTGGCGTGTGATCATTAGCCGGACATGCTTCGCCGGCATACCCGCTGCCTGACGTCCGACCTCGAGGGGATCCGCACCGCGGCCGAAATTTTGCGTGCGGATGGCCTGGTCGCACTCCCGACCGAGACGGTCTATGGCCTTGGCGGCAACGCACTCTCGGCTTCCACCGTCCGCGCGATCTTCGAAGCCAAAGGCCGGCCCGCGGACGACCCCGTCATCGTTCATCTGGCGTCCGCATCTGCGTTGGAGCGCGTCGCGGTTGCGAACCAGGTCGCGGCGAAACTCGCGGACGCGTTTTGGCCCGGTCCGCTCACGCTGGTGCTACCAAAACGACCTGAGGTGCCACCCGAGGTCACCGCGGGGTTGGACACGGTCGGCGTCCGCGTACCGTCGCATCCGGTTGCTGCCGCGATCTTGCGCGCGTGTGACCTGCCGATTGCCGCGCCGAGCGCGAACCTCTTCGGCCGACCTTCGCCCACGACGGCACAGCATGTGCTGGACGACCTTGACGGACGGATCGACGCGGTTGTGGACGGTGGACCTGCCACGGTTGGCGTTGAGTCCACCATCGTAGATGTGTGTTCTTCGCCGGCGCGGTTGCTGCGGCCGGGAGGGGTGGCCGCGGAGGCGATCGAGGCTGTTCTGGGCGAACGGCTGGCACTGCCGGAGAAGCGCACGGGTGCCCAGCTGGCGCCAGGCATGCTGCCGGTGCACTATGCGCCGCGCACACCGCTGAGTCTGGTGGTTGGGTCTCATGCGCGCGACCGCCTTCGCCTCGAGGTTGCCAGCGCACTGGACCGTGGCGAGCGGGTTGGGGTCCTCGCGCTGTCCGATGACCTGACCTACCTCCCCGGCGGTGTGCGCGTCGAAGTTGTCGGCGGGTGGAGTGAGCCGCGGGTCTCCGCCGCGCGGTTGTTCGATGCGCTTCGAGCGCTAGACGCGGCGGGGTTGGACGTGCTCTTCGCACGAGACCTGGCCGACCCTGAATTGGGCCTGGGCCGTGCCCTCGCCGACCGGTTACGGCGGGCTTCAAGGCAAGTCCTTGACACCCGCGATTAGAATCGCGGCCACATGCGGCTTTCACAGCGCGCCGACTATGCGGCCCATGCGATGGTGGAAATCGCCCGCGCCTATGGCGAGCGGCCGGTCCACGCTACGGAGATCGCGCAGCGGCAGGGCATCCCCGAGCCGTACCTGGAGCAGCTGCTGTTGGCCTTGCGCCGCGCTGCGCTGGTGCGCTCATACCGTGGCCCTGGCGGCGGCTACACGCTGACGCGACCGCCGGCCGCGATCAGCCTGGCCGATATTGTCGCTGCCCTGGAAGGACCGTTCGTCCCACCCGAAGAGGGCCTACACGATGCCGAGGGGAACGACCTCGACCCACTCACGTGCCCGATTCGTGACGCCTGGCATCTTGCAACGGCCACTATGCGTCGCATCCTGGAAGGTATGACGTTGGAGGTGCTGGTCGAGCGGCAGCGCGAAATCGAGCGCAAGCGCGCCGACCAGGCAAGCGGCACGCCGGAGTCCCTCGCGGCACCACTCTCCGCCTGATTGCCGCGGCACTTCTTGGACCAGTCACAACGACGTGAGAGGTTCGGTTAATATCTTTGAGTACTTTTTCTTCTAAAGACAGGTGGTTCAGAACGGCCGCGTCGGCGCCGATGCTTGAAGGGGTATCGGCCGTGGCGACAACTTCTTCTGAACCGATCCGCATAGTCTCCCTTAACCGGAGCGGCAAATCATGCGTGCAACCAGTCACGCCTCTGAGGAGCGTGAAGCTGTGAGCCTGGCATCGGGAGACCCGGACGCATTTATGCCCAAAACCGCTGAATTTGCTGAGTCGCGTATGGTGACTGAGGGCTCGGCCCGGGTACGGAAAAAACGAGACGATCTGATTCCCTTGCTAGAAGACCTGGCGTTCAACCTGCGCTGGTCGTGGGACCCACCTACTCTCGACCTGTTCCAGCGTCTGGCGCCCGACCGCTGGGCAAAGACGCACAACCCCATCGTCGCAATGAAGGCTGCCGCCAACGAGCCCGACCGCCTGGCCGAGCACGCCGAGAGCATCCTCGAACGCCACGGTGCCCTCGAGCAGTACCTGAATAGGCCGCCCCACGTCAAAGACCTCCCGCGAATCGCATATTTTTGCGCCGAGTTCGCGATTACCGAAACGCTCCCGATCTACTCGGGCGGTCTAGGCGTCCTCGCCGGCGATCATCTCAAGGCCGCTAGCGACCTGGGTCTTCCGCTCGTCGCGGTTGGCCTGCTGTACCGCTACGGCTACTTCCGCCAGATCATTGACGACACCGGCTACCAACGTGAGGCCTACGACAGGCTCGACACCGACGCGGTCGCCCTCAGGCCAGTGCTCAACGCGCAGGGTGCGCCGGTCATCGTCGAGGTGCCCTTCCCTGGCCGCACCGTCTTTGCCCGCGTCTGGCTCGCCCAGGTCGGTCGTGTGCCCCTGTACCTGCTGGACACCGACCTTGCCGACAATCGCGAGGACGATCGCTGGATTACCGGCCATCTGTACGGTGGCGACCAGGACACCCGCATTCGCCAGGAGATTGTGCTCGGCATCGGCGGTCTCAGAGCACTCCGGGCAGTGTTGCCGGCAGAGGCGCAACCAGAAGTCCTGCACATGAATGAGGGCCACTCGGCGTTCCTTGCGCTGGAGGCTGCACGCGAAAGAATGGTCTCAGGGCAGGCAGCCAATTTTGACGATGCCCTGCTGCAGGTCGCGCCGCACCTGGCGTTTACTACGCACACGCCGGTCGCTGCCGGCCACGACGCGTTCCCGTCCGACCTGGTCGAGGCCTACTTCAGTGGCTACCGGCAGCAGCTCGGACTCAGCCACGAAGAGTTCATGCTGTACGGTCGCCGCGAACCGGAGGCTGTCTGGGAACGTTTTTCCATGACCGTCCTGGCGCTGCGCAGCGCCGCCCGACGTAATGGTGTCAGTCAACTGCACGGCGCCGTCAGCAAAGATATGTGGGGCGATGTCGGGCTCTCGCTGCGAGATGCAGCGCCCGCGGCCGCCATGGAGGCCATCACCAATGGCGTCCATACCGCCACATGGGTCGGCCCAGAAATGGGCTCGCTGTACGACCGTGCCCTGGGCCGCGAATGGCGCATGTCGCCGGACAAACCGGCCAATTGGACCGGCATGCTCGACGTGGACCGCGCCGCGCTGTGGACGGCTCGCACTGCCCAACGCGCTCGGCTGCTGCAACGCGTCGACGAGATGTCCAGGTTCGAAGGCTTGGGCGGGCTACACCCCGATGTGACGCCTGAAAACGCGCTGGTGCTCGGGTTCGCGCGACGATTCGCTACGTACAAGCGCGCTGGCCTCGTTTTGACCGACCCCGACCGCCTGGTGCGCTTGATGGATGGTGGGTCCCGGCCACTGGTCATTGTGTTTGCAGGCAAAGCTCATCCTCGCGACGATCCCGGCAAGCTGCTGGTGCAACGCATCGTCCAGGCCTCGCGCGATCCGCGCTTCAAGGGTCGCCTCGTGTTCCTCGAGAACTATGACGTCGAGATTGCGCGCTTCCTCGTGCAAGGCAGTGATGTCTGGATGAACACGCCACGGCGGCCGCAGGAAGCCAGCGGCACCTCTGGCATGAAGGCCACGTTGAACGGCTCGCTCCATCTCTCTGAGTTGGACGGCTGGTGGGACGAAGCGTACGCACCAGGGATGGGCTGGGCGCTCGGTGAGCGGCTGCCAGAGGATCTGGTCGGCGAGGCGCACGATGCGGCCGAGGCTCGCCAGCTCATGGACCTGCTGGAGTTTGACATCCTGCCGCAGTTCTTCGATCGAGACGAACACGGGGTGCCGCAGCGGTGGCTCGACTGTGTGGCACGCTCCATCGAGATGATGGCGCCACGATTCTCAGCGCAGCGCATGGTGGCTGAATACGCCGAACGGTTCTACCGCCCCGCAGGCAAAGCCGCCGGCCACTGAGCAATCACTGTTCTGTTTCTCTTCTGAGGAGGTTCTGTTTCTCTTCAGAAGAGAAATTCTCTGTCACTGATTGAGGTCCGAGCGCTCCAAACCTCGGACAGTAAAACCAGGCAGGAGCCTGGACTCCTAAGGTGCGGGCAAACCGCCAGGGCCTGACCGTCAGGTGCTGAGGAGTGCGGCCACTGGGAAATCTGAGACGACATCGGCCAGCTTCAGGCTGTTGTCCTCAACGCTCAGGGGCTGGCCGGTGAAGAGGTTTTCATAGCGCGAGCCTGGCACGTTGAGTCGCTCGTCACGCCAGACGTCTGGGCCTATCGGAGCAACCTGGCTGCCGCGCAGCAGCGTGGCGATGAGCACGGGCGCCACCACCACCAGTGTCTGCCCCTCGGCCGCACGAGCGAACGCCGCGACGTGCGGGTTGCCGCGCAGGGGTGTGTAGCTGCCACCAACAAACAAGGCAGGCCGTTCGCGGCGTAAGCACAGCAGTCGCTGCGTCACGTACAGCTTGACTCGGCCATCCTCAGCGTGCGCGAGCAGGTCGCGCGCGAGCTTCAGCCGGTCGGCTGAGTGTCCCACTACTGAGGTAAGTAATCGCCGACGGAGGTCGAAGTCCACGGGCCGACGGTTGTCAGGGTCCACGAGCGAAAAGTCCCACAGCTCATTGCCCTGGTAGACGTCCGCCACCCCTGGTGAGCCCAGCTTCAAGGTTGCCTGGGACAGGGAGTTGAACATGCCGAACCAGGCGACCTTCTTGCGCAGCTGTTCGAGGTCTTCCAGAAACGCAGCGCTCTCATGCGGATCGAGGATGGTGCGCGTGAACTGCAGCACGGCTTCTTCGTACTCGATGTTGGGAGTGATCCAGCTCGTGTGGACCTTGGCTTCCTTCAAGGCCTTGAGCATGAACTCGCAGACACGCCGGGTGAACTCGTCGGACAGACCGTCGAAGGGCCACGCGCCAAGCAAGGTCTGGTAGAGCAGGTATTCCTCGTTGCGGTCCGGAGCGGCCCGACCCTGAACCAGGGGCTTCTTGCGGCCATTGAGGCGTGTCCAGCGCGTGAGCGCGGCGCGCCAATCTCTGGGCAGCTCCGAGAGCACGTTGATGCGCGCTCGCACATCCTCGCTGCGCTTGGTGTCATGTGTGGAGCTGGCCAGCAACGTGGCCGGCCAGTCGCGCGAGTTCTGCAGGTTGTGACGATGAAACGCGGTGAGCGATCGGCCAAACGCATCCGGGTCGCCGCCGACCTCGTTCAGCGAGACCAGGCGGTTGTACTGGTAGAAGGCGGTGTCTTCCGTGCCCTTGGCCATGACGGGCCCGGTCGTCTGCTGGAATCGCGCGATGAACCTCAGTCGATCTTCGTGCGCGGCGACGCTGGATTCGTCACGCAATAGCAGCGTGTCGCCGACGAAATCGAAGATCGATGGATCGGTGCGCGGGTTACGCCGTTTGGCCTCGGCCACGGCCTGGTCGATGGCGGTCTCATCCTGCTTGGACGCCTCGCCGGTCCCAGGGTTGATGTAGGTTCGATAAATCCCGAGCGCGGCGATGACTTCGCGGATGACGAAGGTGAGGCTGTTGAGCGTGAAGTCACGATGGCGACGGTCGCCACTGGCGATGTCCCACAAGGAGTACGCGAGCTCATTGATCTCGCTGGCCAGAGAGATGAGCATGACCATCTTCTTGGTCGAATTGGCGAGATCGGTGAAGCGCTGCGCTCCCTGACGCAGGAAGCGAAAGTAGATGGTGCTGAAGAACGGCTCGTTGTTTCGACCGACGAACAAGCCATTGAGGACATTGAGAAAGTCATAGCCGGTCGTGCCGTGGACGACCCAGTCGGAGCGCAAAGTCTCGTTACTTTCGAGGATCTTTTCCACCACCACGTAAAACCGCTCGGTCGCAGAGATGCCTGCCACACCAGGAGCGTTCGGCGTCCCAGAAGCGTTACCTGCCAACGCGCCCGTGGCAGAAGCGCGTCCGCGTGCAAGAGCAGTCAGGCAATTCTCCTGCAGGCGGCGAAAGTATGCGGCGGGGTCGCGCAGGCCGTCCGGGTGGTCGATCCGCAGGCCTTGAATCTTGCCTTCGCCGACCAGGCGCAGCAGGAGCCGATGCGTGTCAGCAAAGACGGTGGGATCTTCCATGCGGACCGCCGCGAGCTCAGTGATGTCGAAAAAGCGACGGTAGTTGATCTCCTCGGCCGCCACGCGCCAGAATGCGAGACGGTAGGACTGCTGATCGAGCAGCGCATCGAGCCGGTCGAAGCTCGACGGACCATCCGAAGTCGAGCCGTTCACCGCGCGCAGCTCCTCGGCTAAGGCAGACCTTAAGGGCGCAAACCCTTCGCACAGGGTAGCGGTGCGCCGCTTCACGATTTCCTTCTCGCGGTTGCGCTCCTCCATCTGCTGTGGGCTGAGCACGCGGCGTGGCGGAAGGTGACGAATTGAGGTCAAGATGCTGGCGAGCTCTTGCACCTGGTCGTTGCGACGGCCGAACTCATCCTCCAGGCGCGCCAGGACCCCGTCGAGGACCAACGGATAGGTGTCGGGCGCCACGGGGAAGCGATGCTCGTAGTAGGCGACCGCGAAGGCGCCGCCGCCGAACTCCACGGACAACTCGCCGTTCTCCAGGACTTTGCCGTACTGGTCGCCGAGCGTGGGCACGACGAGCTTGAACTGGTCCTGCGGCTGAGCCAGCGTCGGTCGCCAGTTGATATCGAAAAAGCGGGCGTAGATCGAAGCCGGGCCGTTCTCCAAGACGTCCAACCAGCGGTAATTGCCGGGGTCACCGATGCCCATGTGGTTGGGCACGACGTCCACGAGCTGGCCCATGCCATGCTCGCGCAACTCAGCGATCATGGCGTCAAAGTCGTCGGCAGAGCCGAGCTCCGGGTTCAGCGAGCTGGGATCGGCCACGTCGTAGCCGTGCATGCTGCCCGAGCGGGCGCGCAGGTAAGGTGAGGCGTACATGTGGCTCACGCCCAGGTCGTGCAGGTACGGCGTGAGCTTTCGCGCATCCTCGAACGTGAAGCCTGCATGGAATTGCAGGCGGTAGGTCGCAGCAGGCGGTGGCGGAACGGTCACGAGGCGCTGCGCCCCAGTATGGCGGCTGAGCGCGGTTGCACAATTGCGCCTTTCGCCCGCGCGTTGGCAAGTCCGAGCATCACGCGCCAATCGGCCCCGAACTGTGTGACTGTGGCGGGTTCGTCTCCGAAGTTCACCAGCAGGAGACGTTCGTCACCTTCGTGCCAGCGCCGCACGGCGAGCACGTCGGCCGAGAGGGCGCGGGCTTCAGTCCGTTCGCGGGCTTGATCCAGCAATACGGGGTCACTGCGCCGCAACTGCAGCAGCGCCGCGTACCAGCCAATGAGCTCAGGCCCCGGTGGTGATGAGGTTTCTGCGAGACGGAGTTTCGAGGCCTCGAAGGTTGAGACCGCTTGCGGATCAGGGATGCGCTCGCGCGTGGCCGGGTCGGCGAAGGCCGAAAACGCCTTGAACTCGCGCCGTCGACCTTCGGTGACCAGCCGCCCGAGCTCGGGGTTGTGGTCGGTGAAGTACTGGAACGGCGTGGAGGCCCCGAATTCCTGGCCCATGAACAACATCGGCGTAAACGGCAGGAACAACAGTAAGGCCGAAGCCGCCGCGAATCGCTCGATGCCGATCTGATGGTGTAGCCGCTCCCCGAAGGCACGGTTGCCGACCTGATCGTGGTTCTGGAGCACGTACAGGAACTGCCACGCCGCCATGCTGGTTGGCGGCCCGTGCCGCAGCCAGCCGTCTTCGATGCAGCGAGCGACCTCTGCCAGTGTGCCCGCGAATTCGGCGTAGTAGCCCTCATGGTCGCCGGCGAGGTACCGCCTCAGCGAATGATGGAAGTCGTCAGCGTAAACGGCGTCGAATCCACGACCTCCGTCAGCCACAGACTTCACGTACACCACATCGTTTTCGCCGGTCTCGGCGATGAGTACCACAGGTTTGCTGGTTTCGGAGCGTGCGGCAAGAGAGGCCTCGGCCAGGATGTGCGGCGACGACGAGTCGTAGATGGCATGTGTTGCGTCGAACCGTAGGCCATCAACGTGGTATTCGCGGAGCCAGTAGCCCACGTTGTCCACGACGAGCTTGCGCACATACGGATTCGCGTAGTTGATGGCATCGCCCCAGGGTGTGTGGTATCGATCCGTGAAGTACTCGGGCGCAAAGTCGCGCAGGTAGTTGCCGTCGGGTCCGAAGTGGTTGTAGATGACGTCCAGAATTACGCCGAGCGCGTGCTGATGCGCGGCATCGACGAAGCGCTGGAGCGCGGCTGGTCCGCCGTAATTGCGCGACACCGCGAAGACGTCGACGCCGTCGTAGCCCCAGTTGCGCGTTCCCGGGAACTCGCCGAGTGGCAGGAGTTGTATCGCCGTGACACCGAGTTGTTGCAGACGGGGTAGCTGGCTAATGAGGCTATCGAGTGTGCCCTCGGGGGTGGCCGAGCCTACGTGCGCCTGATAGATGACCAGGCCCTGGATGCGTAAACCAGGCCAATCTGCGTCATGCCACGCGTAGGTGTTGAGGTTCACGACCTCGGAAGGCCCATGGACTCCCTCGGGTTGGAAGCGTGAGTACGGGTCTGGGCGGCTGATCTGGCCGTTCAGGCGGTAGAAGTACCGACTTCCCGGCCCAGCGTCGCGCACCGTGGCGCCCCAGACGCCGTCGCCGTCGCGCTCCATGGGCATGGCATCGCCCGATGCGGTCAGTTCGACGTTCACCTGCGCCGCGGCCGGCGCCCACACCCGGAAGGCGACTCCGTCGGGCGTCAGGCTCGCGCCGAACTCGAGTCGCGAGGAACTAGGCAGCGGCCCCGTTGGCGGTATCTTCCACCGCCATCTTGTAACCAAACCCGCGTACGGCCACGATCGCCGGCGCGGGCACCGGCCCCTGGCTCAACTTCACGCGCAGCCGGCGGATGTGCACGTCGATCGTGCGGCCGCTGCTGGCGTCCTGATAGCCCCAGACCAGCGTGGCGAGATCATCGCGCGACAGGATTTCGTCAGGCCGCGAGGCCAGCGCCGAAACCAGGCGGTATTCGGTCGGGGTGAGCTGAATCGGCTCGCCACCCAGCGTCACGCGACGTCGCGAGCGGTCGATAATCAACTCGCCGACACGAATATGGTCTGGCGGCGAGGGCGAGGCTTCGCTGCTCACACGGGTCTGCGAGGTGCGCCGCAGCACGGCTTCGACGCGGGCTTCGAGCTCGTAGATATCGAACGGCTTGGCAATGAAGTCGTCAGCACCGAGCTTCAGGCCGAGAATGGCATCACGCTTCTGGGGTGTCGCGCTGCAGATCACGATAGGCACATCGGCGATGGCCTTGAGGCCTGAACACAACACCAGCCCATCCACGTCAGGCAGCATCAGGTCGAGAATGATCAGGTCTGGCCGCGTCTGCTCCAAGAGGGTCTTGGCGTCGGCGCCTGTTTCGGCGAGCCACACTCGATAACCACTGGACTCCAGCGCGTCTGTCAACGTCTGGGCGACCGCGTGATCATCCTCGACGAGCATAATGGTGGTTGCGCCTTGGCCCTTGGGCTGAATGACCACAGTACCTCGTTCCTGGATTGGCTAACTAAACCCTGGATAAGAGTATTACCGAACCGTAAAGGTTCGGGTGACGGTCCGTATCGAGTACGCGGCGCTTTTCAGCACGTTACGTGCCAGCGAATAAAGTCTCACCCGCCCACCCACGTTACCATGGGGGTTGCCGTCCCTCGAGAGAACCCCTGCGTGAGGTTCGTGGTCGAAGGTGTCTGCAACCTTGTGCACTCCGGTGCGACAACGTAAGTGTGCGACGGAACGGTGACTGCGCATGACAACCATTGAGATTGATGTCTCCAAGGTGGCCGAGGATGCGCGGCGGGTACTGGCGGCCAATCGCCAGAAGGGCGTATCCGAGTGGAACGGCCGCGCCTATGACTTCGTCTGCCCCTCACCGCGGTCCTATCCCTTCCAGTGGATGTGGGACTCGTGCTTCCACGCGATCGCGCTGCTGAGCGTTGACCCTGAGCTCGCGAAGCAAGAGCTGCGGTGCTTGTTACAGGGTGCGCAACCGGATGGTTTCCTGCCGCACATGCTGCTGTGGGAGAAGAAGTTCCATGCGGCCGCCTTGCGCGAGTACTCGATCGTGCTGGCCGACCCCTACTACACCGCCACGACGCAGCCACCTGTGCTCGCGCGCGCGGTCTGGCGGGTGTACCAGGCGACCAAGGATCGGGACTTTCTGCTCGAGGTCCTGCCAGCAACGATGCGCTACTTCCGCTGGCTCAAAGCCTACCGCGACCCCGATGACGACCACTTGATCGCACTCATCCAGCCAGACGAATCAGGCCTGGATGCAAGCCCCAAATACGACCGCCTGATGAATCTGCACAACGTCGCGGCTGAGGAGATGGCGGACGCGCTACGCCAGAGCATGGATCGACTGTTCGGCGCGTACGCCCCACACCGCGAGGACCCGGCGCGGCTGCTGGCGCTCGACGTCTTCAACTGGGAGGACGTGATGGTCAACAGCATCTATGCCGACGGCCTGCAGTGTCTGGGCGGGCTGTGTCGCGAGGCTGGATATCCGCCCGCGGAGGCCGCTGAGTTCGAACGGCGGGCGCGGCGCGTCCTGTCCGCGCTGGAAGAAAAATGTTGGGACGAGCGCACCGGCGTCTTCTGGGACCTGTACGGCTACGAAGAGAACCGAGCGCACGTCCTGACGTTCACGAGCCTGTTCCCGCTGATCCTCGATTCGCTCGATCGGCACATGGTCTGGCGCCTGGTCGAGGAGCACCTGCTCAACGAGCGCGAATTCTGGCTGCCCTTTCCTGTGCCGAGCGTGGCCGGGACCGAGCCGAGTTTTGATCCCGAGTATCAGACGCGCGCGATGTGGCGCGGGCCTACGTGGGTGAATTCCAACTATTACCTTTATTGGGGGCTACGCGCGCATGGCTACCGCGACGTTGCAACCGAGCTGGCCAAGCGCACCGTCCAGATGGTCGGCACGGGCGGGATGCGCGAGTTTTTCAACCCCTACACCGGCACGGCGTACGGGGCGGTTGACTTCGGCTGGACGGCCCTGGTGCTCGACTTGATTCACGCTGAGGGCTGGCTGCCGTGAACGCCCGCCTGTCTCAGCCGTCGTCGATTCGGTTGCGTCGCGAAGTTGCCGAAGCGCTGGCCTGGAACAAACCGGTAGTCGCACTGGAGAGCACGCTAATTGCGCATGGCCTGCCGCGACCTGACAACTTGCAGCTCGCGCGCGAGTTGGAGAGCATCGTTCGAGAGGAAGGCGGCGTCCCCGCCACCGTTGGCGTGATCCGCGGTGAACCAGTCGTCGGACTGGACGATGCCGAACTGGAACGGATCGCCACCACTGATGTGCCAAAGCTGAGCGTGCGCGACCTCGGTCCTGCGATCGCTTGCGGCAGCGATGGAGCGACCACCGTCGCCAGCACCGCGCTGCTAGCCGCGCGAGCGGGCGTTCGCATGTTCGCCACTGGCGGACTGGGTGGGGTGCATCGCGGCGCCTCGGAAAGCTTCGACGAATCCGCGGATCTCACTACGCTCAGCCGTACGCCGATTGGCGTGGTGTGCGCTGGCGTCAAGTCGATCCTCGACGTTGGCGCAACGCTTGAACGCCTGGAAACGCTCAGCATCAGCGTGGTTGGGTACCGAACACGGCAGTTCCCGGGCTTCCTGGTGGCCGACAGCGGCTTTCCCCTGGATTGGTGCGTTGACACGCCCGCCGAGGCCGCCTCGGTCCTCAAGTCTCAACTCCACGACGGCGCCGTGATCATCGCGAATGCCGTGGCACGCGAGGACCAACTGGATCCGGAGGTCCACTGGCGTGTGTTGGACCAGGGCCTCAGTGCGTTGCGCGAGCAGAACATCCGCGGGAAAGCGATCACGCCGTTCTTGCTGGACTTCTTTCGCACGCAAACAGGTGGCGCCAGCGTTGAGGTCAATTTGAACTTGGTGCGCTCGAACGCGCGCCTGGCCGCCCAGATCGCTGCCGCGCTCTAACCGTGACCGCCCGGATCAAAGCGGCCGGAGGTTAGCCCCAGGCGGCGATTGCCGCGTCGACGGCCGCGCCGCGCGGTTGCCATCGGAAGCCGCGCGAGTGCAGCACCGATTCGAGACCGCCTAGCAGAGCCAGCACGCTCGGCAGGCAAGCGTTGGTCCCCATCGTCCCGATGCGCCAGACCCGCCCACGCAGCGGACCGAACGCGGCCATGATCTCGATGCCGTGCTGCTCCAGCAACTGCTGGCGAACACCGGCTTCGTCCATGCCATCGGGTACTTCCACGAGTGTGATCATCGGGACGTGATACCGAGGGTTGCCGAAGCGTTCGAGGCCGATTGCCTCGATGCCAGCCCGCAGCGCATCGCTCGCCCGCTGGTGCCGCTGCCAGCGTGGCGCGAGACCTTCGTTCATCACCATGCGCATGGCCTCGTGCGCGGCAAACACCATGGGGATCGAGAGCTCGTCACGGGTGTGCGCGAGGCGACGGAGGTCCAGATACGCACTCTCGCCGCCCGTGAACGCGTCCTGCGCAGAAGGCGATGCCGTCAGCAGCGCCAGACCGGGCGGGCCGCCCAGGCATTTCTGCAGTCCGGCCACCGCGACATTGACGTTCCAGTCCGCAACGTTGACCTCGCAGCCACCCAGACTGAGCACCACGTCCACCAGTAGCAGCGTATTGGTTGCGCGACATGCTGCACCGATGTCTTCCAGTGGCTGGAGCACCCCGGTCGAGGTATCGGCGTGGACGATGGCCGCCAGCCGTGGCGGGTTTTCGCGAATGCGCCTCACCATGGTGTCCGGATCGACTGGCTGCCCCCAGTCGGCGTCAATTCGCTCTACGGTGCCCCCGTGTC
>Ga0213876_10000827_pt1 | contig 20858 bp, 20 predicted proteins | sample BarmaccomBMRX_R9_FD_160113 | JGI IMG/M metagenome (GOLD analysis project Ga0213876, IMG submission 160113) | Root-associated microbial communities from Barbacenia macrantha in rupestrian grasslands, the National Park of Serra do Cipo, Brazil - RX_R9 | ecosystem: Host-associated > Plants > Roots... | reverse complement strand
CATGCGAGGGCGCGGCCAGACCTTGCCCTTTTTGGGTTTGCTGTTTTTCGGCAGAGTGAGCTGAACCATCTGGAATCCTTAGGACACAACGTGAATAGCAGGACGTGGCGCGGACGCCAACCTTGGGCGCCCAGCATCCTCAGCTTTAGAAGTCTAATGCCCGGTTGCAGTTCTCACGGCGAAGCGCACCGTTGCGGCTGAGCCGTCTGAAAACTTCAAGGTTACCGGCACCGAGTTGCCGGGCTTCACGGTCGGCCCCGGCTCCATGCACATGAGGTGATAGCTTCCCGGAGCAAACTTCACGGTCTGGCCTGCCGGAATCTCCACGCTTGAGACGTCGGTCATCGTGTCCATGCCGCTTTTCTGTTCGCTCTTGTGCATCATGAGCATGCCGCAAGCCGGGGAATCGACCGCTGTCAGATTCGCGGTCCACTGTCCCGTGTTGCGCAATTCAAAGTAGCCGCCCGCCGGCAGGTGAGACGGCAGCGCGCGAAACCAGGGATTTGCGATGCCGACATAGTGGGTCATGGGCGGCGGGGTGGCTCCCGCAACGGCCGCCAGAACCATCAGACTAAGCATGGGCCTGGGAACCTCTCTCCTCGTTCCGGCGCATGTTGATCAACACCAGGATAATCGCAAGCAGGCTGAGCAATGTTCCGGGCAACCAGATGATGAGCCCACCATAGTGCTGGTCGCTGAGCGCCGGGATGTCGAACATGCGGCCGCAGATTTGGTACACGGGATAGTAGTCGGTGCTCGATAGCGACAGTATAGCGCCAAGCACCATCTGCGGCGGCTCGACGGCGATGATGAGAAGTGCCCGGATGCCGCTGCCGACGCGGGCCGGCGGCTTCGGACGCGGGTCCAGAACCAGCCACCAAAAGGCGATGCCGTCCAGCGCCATCGACCAGTTCATGAGATCGTAGAGCCGTGTGTCGAGCATGACGCGCGTATGGATCGCCGGTATCAGCCAGACGTAGATCATTCCGACGAAGATGAGCGGCGCGACGATCGGATTCATGATGACATTCATGAATGTCCGTATCGGTTTCGATGCCAACACCGGCTTCACGAAATCTGGCATCCCAGCCCACAACACGCCGCCTGACGCTCCCAACGCGATCAGAAATGCGCCGACATGGTGCAGCACGAAATGCTGCGCGCGATGAATGAAGAACATGTGCTGCGCGTAGTAGTCGATGTGCGTCTGAACCATCGCGTAAAGCGACAGCACGCCGATGACGAAACAGGCGTTGCGCCAGAGCGGCGGATGCTGCGCGGCCGGAAGCCGCCTCAGTCCGATGTAAAACCAGGCGAGGCTGAGGCTGGTGGCGAGAAACACCATCCATGAAAATTCCCATGGGAAAAAGACCGGCAATTCAGCCGGATATTCACGGCAAACGAACCACAGCACTGCGCCGAGAAGAAGGAGCGCTGCGAATGCAATCCATCCGCGTGAACCGGTTTCGAATCTGCCGGTAAGAGCCGCGACCGTCATAGGACGGTTATAGCGAAGCTCTGCGCAAACCCGCGAGGCGTTTGGCCGCAGAATGGGCCGTGCTAATCACGCCTGGATGAAACGACTGGCAATTCTGGCCTGTATTTTCGCGCTTGCCGCCTGCAGTCGCGGTGAGGTTCGGCGGGGCACGAGCGATATCAGCGGCGTCATGCCGGACCTCGCCTTCACCATGACGCGTGCCAACGACGGCGCGACCGTTACGGCGGACAATTACCGCGGCAAAGCCATTATTCTCTATTTTGGCTACACGCATTGTCCCGACGAATGCCCCACCACGCTCGCCAATCTCGCCAGAGCTCTTGGCGATCTTGGCCCGCGCGCAAATCAGATGCGCGTGCTTTTCGTGAGCATTGATCCCAAACGCGATACCCTGCCGCTTCTCAAGGCCTATGTTTCCACCTTCGCGCCACAGATCGATGGGCTACGCGGCACAGACAATCAAATCGCGCGTCTCGCCCGCCGCTATCGCGTGCTCTACCGCGTGACACGCGCGGCAGCTGAAAAGGGGCCTGAGGTGATGCACTCCAACTCTACGTTCTTCTTCGATTCGTCCGGGCATGCCCGGTTCGTCACCACACGAACTGCGGACACAAAGACGATCGTTTCCGATTTGAGGCGCCTGGTCGCCAGTTAGATATGCAGCGCGCGGCCGTCGGCAGCCAGTACCGCTTCATGCATCATTTCGCTCAACGTCGGGTGCGGGAAAATGGTGGACCCCAGTTCGGCATCGGTGAGTTCGCCGGTCTTCGCGACAACGTAGCCCTGGATCAGTTCCGTCACTTCGGCGCCAACCATGTGCGCGCCGAGTACCTCACCGGTTTCTGCGTCAAACACTGTCTTGACCAAACCTTCCGGCTCACCCAGCGCGATCGCCTTGCCGTTGCCGACGAATGGAAAGCGGCCAACCCTGATCTTGCGGCCGGCCTGTTTCGCGGCTGCCTCGGTCAGGCCCACGCTTGCCACTTGCGGCCAGCAATAGGTGCAACCGGGAACGTTCGCCGTGTTCAGCGGATGCACGCCTTTCACGCCGGCGATGCGCTCCGCCACAATGACGCCTTCGTGCATGCCCTTGTGCGCCAGCCAGGGCGGCCCGACGAGATCGCCGATCGCCCAGATGCCCTGAACACCCGTGGCGCCCCACTTGTCGGCAACCACGTGCGTCTTCTCGACCTTGATACCGGCCCGTTCGAAGCCGTTGTTCTCAGTATTACCGACAATGCCGATGGCTAAAATCACGCGGTCCACTGTCGGCGCTTCCGTTTTTCCATCTTTCGTTTTCAGGATAGCGGTCACGTTGTCCGCACCCTTCTCCAGTCTCTCGACCGTGGTGCCGACCCTTATTTTCATTCCCTGCTTCACGAAGGCTTTGTGCGCGAATTGCGAAATTTCCTCGTCTTCAACCGGCAGCACGCGGTCGAGCACTTCCACAACGGTCACATCGCTGCCGAGTGTGCGATAGAAACTGGCGAACTCGATGCCGATGGCGCCGGAGCCCACCACCAGCAACGATTTCGGAAATGTCGGCGGCACCATGGCTTCGCGGTAGGTCCAGATCAGTTTGCCGTCCGGTTCAAGCCCCGGCAGCGTTCGGGCCCGCGCGCCAGTGGCAAGCACGATATTCTTCGCGCCGTATTCTGTGGTCTTGTCATCTTTCGCCACCGCGATCTTGCCGTTGCCGGCCATTTTCGCTTCGCCACTGATCACCGCGATCTTGTGCTTCTTCATCAGGAAGGCGACGCCATTGGAGAGTTGTTTCGAGACCTTTCGCGATCGCTCGACGATCTTGGCGAGATCGAATTTGAAATTATCCGCGGAAAAGCCGAATTCGCCGAGCCGATGCATCAGGTGCCAGATTTCGCTCGAGCGCAGCAGCGCTTTAGTCGGAATGCAGCCCCAGTTGAGACAAATGCCGCCCAGCTGATCGCGCTCCACGATGGCTGTCTTAAGGCCGAGTTGCGCGGCGCGGATGGCGCACACGTAACCCGCCGGGCCGGAACCAATCACGATGACGTCGTAGGAATCCATGGTGGTCTCACGAATAGAAGAAGCTGTACGCGATCACTCCGGCAAGCGCCGGCAGCAGGAAGAAGATCGTGTAGATACCGGATATGCAGAGGAATTTGACCGCCGTCCAGAACCAGTTTTGCTCATAGAATCGCTTGAGCGACAGGAAGACATAGAAGCCAATCGAGCCCAGCAGAAACAGGAAAACAAGGCCGCCTGACACTGTCTGTGCCAGCCCCACCGCTACAATCAGCGCCAGGAAGGTGAAGGTGTGCACGCTCAGCGAAAAGATCAGGTGGTCCACCAGATAGAATTTCTTGCGCTGCCGCCAATAGAACAAGGCGAGAAGCAGGGCGTAGAGCGGCAGCAGAAGAAAGAGGACACGCGGTATCCAAGTGGTCAGTGGTTCGTTCAACGCCGCAGGATCGGCGGCCAGCCGCTGGAGTCCACTATAGAAATGACGGTCCATCCAGCTGCCGATCTTCTTCGCTTCCGCGGAGTTTTTCGGATCCTTGTTGGCGGCCGCAATCTCGCGCTCGACGCGGTGACGATTTCGTTCGATGCGGGCACGCATCGCAGGCGTCAGGCTGGAACGATAGATGCCGATCGGCTGGAAAAAATACGGCTGCGTCGTGAAGTTGAACATGCCCTCCCGCTCCTTTGCCTTTTCCTTCGAGATCGGGATCAGCTTGGGGAGTCGCCTGGCACTTGGATCGGTGCGGTCATAGGCGGGATTGCGGATGAACGCGTTGCCGCGCGCGTCATAAGTAAGCTTTATCGGAGTCGCCACCACCTGCAGCTGCATGATAGCGATGTTGAAACCCCCCAGTATCAAAAAGAATATAAGCGACACGAAGAAATACAGCCGCAGCGCCGGCACATAACGGCGCGTGCGCCCCATCCGAAAAGCGCGCGGAAGTTCTCCCGGCTGAAGAAGAAACGCCTTCGCGGTGTGCAGCAGCCTGCTGTCGAAACTCGCAATATCCGTAACGAGATCGTGGAACAGGCCTTTGACCGAACGGCGATGCGTGTCCCGCTCTTGGCCACACATTGCGCAATAAGGCCCGATGAGCGGCGCGCCGCAATTGGCGCATTTGCGCGGGCTCGCGCCCTGCTCGGCCATTCGCGAGGCGGCATATTCTATGCCGGCCGCGGCACCCGTCTCCAGAATGGCTTCCATGTCGCCCATAGTCCTGTAGGGACTATAGCAGCATCGAAGCCGGTTCTTCGATGTAGCCCTTGAAGGCCTGCAGGAACCGCGCGCCGGTCGCGCCGTCGACGACGCGGTGATCGCACGACATGGTGACAGTCATCACCGTAGCCGTTTCGACCTTGCCGCCGCGCACTACGGCGCGCTGCTCGCCGGCCCCGACGGCCAGAATGGCCGAGTGCGGCGGATTGATGACGGCCGTGAACTCGCGGATGCCGAACATTCCGAGATTGGAGATGGCGAAGGTGCCGCCCTCGAATTCCTGCGGTTTGAGTTTTTTGGCACGGGCCCGCTCGGCGAGCGATTTCACCTCATTGGAGATTTGCGCCAGACCTTTTTCCTCGGCGCGGAACACGATGGGCGTGATGAGGCCGAATTCCAGCGCCACAGCCACGCCGATGTCGGCATGCCTGTGGCGAAGGATAGCGGTATCACTCCAGCTGGAATTCACATCCGGCACGCGCATGAGTGCGAGCGCGCAAGCCTTCACGATGAAGTCGTTGACGGAAAGCTTATAGGCGCCTTCGCCCTTCGGGCTTCTCTCGTTCAGGCGCGCACGTGCTTCGAGCAGGAGACCGATGTTGCAGTCGATCGTAAGATAATAATGCGGGATGAGCGTCTTCGCCGAGGAAAGCCGCTTGGCGATGGATTTCCGCATCGAATCCAGCGGGATTTCTTCGTAGTCTTCCGGTTTGAAAAACAGTTTCGCATCCGCCAGGGGAGCAATGCTTGAGATCGCGGCTTCGCCCTTGGTAGGCGGCGCCGCCGCTTGTGTCGCGGTTTTGGCGGTCGGCTTTGCAGCACCACCCTTCTGCGCCGCCTCGACATCGGATTTGACGATGCGGCCGCGCGGTCCCGTACCCTGAACGGCTGACAACTCAATTCCGGCACGCTCGGCCATTCGTTTCGCCAGCGGTGAAGCAAATATGCGACCATTCGATTTGATAGATTCGGTCTGCACTGTCGCTGCCTGACCCTCCCCTTGAGGGTTGAGGCCGCGACTAGCGGCCGAACTCGAAGCGCGAAGCGCTTCGGGGAGGGGTGCAGACGCGCTTCGCGCATTCCCCCCACCAAAATCGCTACGCGATTTTGGCTCCCCCTCAAGGGGGGAACGGGAAGATGGCTTAGCAGCTGGCGCTTTCGTTTCGCCCTTCAGTGCTTCTTTGCTGACCGCATCCTTGATGGACGCCATAGCTGACGAAATATCGATTGCGGCCGGGCTTGCGGGTGCGCCCGCGTCATCGCCTTCTTCCAGCAGCACCGCGATGGGCTGGTTGACCTTCACCCCCTCGCTTCCTTCCGGCACGAGAATCTTTCCGATGCGGCCTTCATCCACCGCCTCGAATTCCATGGTCGCTTTGTCGGTCTCGATTTCGGCGAGAATGTCGCCGGACTTTACGGCATCGCCTTCCTTCACAAGCCACTTCGAAAGCTTGCCCTCTTCCATGGTGGGGGACAGCGCCGGCATGAGAATTTGCGTGGACATCAGTTGGGCTCCAGCTGCGCCAACTCGCCCGCGTGCAGCTCCCACTGTTGGCCGTCAAATTCGGTCGTCATGATGGATTTGAATTCGCTGGCATTCAGGCAGCGGAAGTTCACGCTGTAGCCGTCCGGATGCGAGCGCGGAACGTAGAACGACTTGATGCCGCACACCTCGCAGAACATGTGCTTGGCGGCACCCGTGTTGAAGGTGTAGGTGGTGAGCACGTCCTCGCCGCGCAGCAGCTTGAACTGCGATTTCGGCACGATGAGATGGAGATAGCCCGTCTTCGCGCACATCGAGCAATTGCAATCGACCAGTTCGACTTCGTCCGGCGCCTGCACTTCGAACGCCACGCCGCCGCAATGACAACCGCCCCGGTGCCACTGCATCGCCGTCTTCGCTGCTTTCTTGCGTTTGGTGGCCATTTCAGTTCCGGTAACAGACCGCTTTCGCGGCCGCGATAATGTAATCGATGGTTGGCAGCGCGAGTTTTTCAAGATTGGCGGCGTAAGGCATCGGCACGTCCTTGCCCGTGACCTTGGTTGGCGGTGCATCGAGATAGTCGAACGCCTTGCCGACGATCTGGGAGGCAATTTCAGAACCGACAGAGCAGATTGGCCAGCCCTGCTCCACCGTAACGATGCGATTGGTCTTCTTCACGGACTCGATCACGGTGGCCGTGTCGAGGGGGCGCAAGGTGCGCAGATCGATCAGCTCGGCATCAATGCCTTCGCCCGCCAGCTTCTCCGCGGCCTCCACGATCTGGCCGACGCAAATGGAATGCGCGACGATGGTGACGTCTTTCCCCGCCCGAAGCACCTTCGCCTTGCCGATGGGCACAAGGTATTCGTCCATCTTCGGCACCGGAAAGGACCGGCCGTAAACGATTTCATTCTCCAGAAAAATGACGGGATTGGGATCGCGGATCGCCGCCTTCAGCAATCCTTTGGCATCGGCGGCAAAGTAGGGCGCGATCACCTTCAGGCCCGGCACATTCGCGTACCAGCTCGAATAGTCCTGGCTGTGCTGCGCCGCGACGCGCGCGGCCGCGCCATTGGGACCACGGAAGACGATGGGACAACCCATCTGCCCGCCGGACATATAGCGAGTTTTTGCTGCCGAATTGATGATCTGATCGATCGCCTGCATGGCGAAATTCCAGGTCATGAATTCCACGATGGGCTTTAACCCGCCGAACGCCGCACCCACACCCAGTCCCGCGAAGCCATGCTCCGTGATGGGGGTGTCGATCACCCGCTCGGCTCCGAACTCATCGAGCAGGCCCTGGCTGATTTTATAGGCGCCCTGATACTGCGCGACCTCCTCGCCCATCAGGAACACGGATGCATCGCGGCGCATTTCTTCGGCCATCGCGTCGCGCAAGGCTTCACGCACGGTCACGGTCACGAGTTCGGTGCCTTCCGGCACTTCCATGTCGGCAAGAGCGGCTTCGGCACGGCCGGTATCGTCCGCGACGCGCGCCGCGGGCTTGCCCCGGGCTACTTCCTCGCGAACTTCGGCTTCCGCCTGCTGCTTGGTTTCTTCGCGCGCGCCTTTGACCTGGATCGCCGCGACCGATTCAGGCTCCTCGGCATCGTCGCCGTCCGCGACCAGGACGGCAATCGGCTGATTGACCTTTACGCCTTCTGTTCCTTCAGCGACCAGAAGCTTTCCGATGCGGCCTTCGTCCACCGCCTCGAATTCCATCGTGGCCTTGTCGGTCTCGATTTCCGCAAGGATATCGCCGGACCGGACCTCATCGCCTTCCTTGACCAGCCACTTGGCTAGCTTGCCCTCCTCCATGGTGGGCGAAAGCGCCGGCATGAGAATCTGTGTGCTCATCTAGGCGTAGATGTCGGTGAAGAGTTCGTCCGTTGAAGGCTCGGGGCTTTCGGTGGCGAATTCAGCCGCCGTGTTCACGATGCCGCGAATTGCCTTGTCCATCCCCTTAAGCTCATCCTCGCGCAAGGCGCCGCGCTGCAGCAGCCGCGCGCCATAGTGCTCAATGGGATCGCGCTTCTCGCGCACCTCTTGCACTTCCTCCCGCGTGCGATATTTCGCGGGATCGCTCATCGAGTGTCCCCGGTAGCGATATGTTTTCAGCTCGAGGATGATGGGGCCCTTCCCAGAGCGCGCATATTCCGTAGCGCGCTGGCCGGCCTCATACACGGCCTCCACATCCATGCCGTCCACCTTCTCGCCCGGAATGTCGAAGGACGCACCGCGTTTGCAGAGTTCGGGGGTCGCGCTCGAACGCTCGACGCTGGTGCCCATCGCGTACTGGTTGTTCTCAATGATGTAGACAACGGGAAGCTTCCACAGCGCCGCCATGTTGAAGCTTTCGTAAACTTGCCCCTGGTTGGCCGCCCCATCGCCGAAATAGGTCAGGCACACCGCACCATTCTTTTTGTACCTGTTCGAGAAGGCCAATCCGGTGCCGATCGGCACTTGCGCCCCCACGATGCCGTGGCCGCCATAGAAGTGCTGCTCGACGGAGAACATGTGCATCGAGCCGCCCTTGCCCTTCGAATAGCCGGTGGCGCGGCCGGTTAGTTCCGCCATCACGCCCTTGGGATCCATGCCGGTGGCCAGCATGTGGCCGTGGTCACGATAGGCGGTGATGACCTGATCGCCGGGCTTCAGGGCCGCCTGCATCCCCACGACCACCGCTTCCTGCCCGATATAGAGGTGACAGAAGCCGCCGATCAGCCCCATGCCGTAGAGCTGACCTGCCTTCTCTTCGAACCGTCGGATGAGCAGCATGTCATAATAGAATTTCTTAGCCAGCGCGGCATCGAGGCCAGCTTCGGGCTCCTCTTTTCGGGCCGGCTCAGACATTCCAAAACTCCTGCGGGCACGGGAGGCATTGCCCCGTCGGGCGTTTTGGCAAGGGACCTGTTTTTTGGCAAGCGGCAGGACGCCAGATGAAGCACAGACGTCGGCTATCTATCGCGCGGAACCATCACCACGCCATTTTCGCCACCCAGCACCCGCTTGCGCCAGACTTCCTGGACCATGTCCGGATCCCCATGGCGGAGCAGCGCGATCCGGTATTCAAGGCGTTCCCGCGTGGTCTTGATGGCGTTGTATTGTTGCTGCTCGCCGGAGAGTTGAGCTTGCGTCGCGGCCAAGGCCATCAGCCCTCGTTCGCCCCAGACCGTGAAGTAGCTGAAATACGCGATCGTAGCGGCACAAATGGCGGGCACAACCAGGGCACCCACCACTCTCGCCACACTTCGACGCACCGCCATGCGCGGCACCGAATCACACTGCGACTCAGGCGGCAAGTGAAAATGTACGCTCAGTGCAGTTTTTGTGACCGAAGCACACTACGGCCGGCATAAATCGCCTGATCGCCAAGCTGTTCCTCGATACGCAGCAGCTGGTTGTACTTGGCCAGGCGATCGGAGCGTGCAAGCGAACCGGTCTTGATCTGTCCGCAGTCTGTGCCGACCGCCAGATCGGCGATGGTGGAGTCTTCCGTTTCGCCTGAACGATGGGACATGACCGCTCGATAGGCGGCGCGGTGGGCGGTTTCTACTGTCTCCAACGTCTCGCTCAGCGTTCCGATCTGGTTGACCTTGATCAGAATGGCGTTGGCGACATGCTTTTCGATGCCTTCCCGCAGACGGGTGACGTTGGTGACGAACAGATCGTCGCCCACCAGCTGAACCTTGCTGCCGAGCGCATAGGTGATCTCGGCCCAGCCATCCCAGTCATCTTCGGCCATACCGTCTTCAATGGAGACGATCGGATATCGGCCGCAGAGCTCCTCATAGACTTTCACCATCCCGGCGGGATCCAGCGTTCTGCGCTCGCCTTCCAGCACGTACTTGCCATCCTTGAAGAACTCACTGGAAGCCGGATCGAGCGCCAGCACAACCTCGTCGCCTGGCCGATATCCGGCCTTCTCCACCGCTTTGCAGATGAAGGACAGGGCTTCATCCGCGCTTTCCAAATTCGGCGCGAAGCCGCCCTCATCCCCCACGTTGGTATTATGACCGGCATCGTGCAGCGCCTTTTTCAGCGTGTGGAAGATTTCCGCGCCCATGCGCAGCGCCTCGCGAAAACTCGGCGCGCCGACCGGCGCGATCATGAATTCCTGAAAGTCGATCGGATTGTCGGCGTGAACGCCGCCATTGACGATATTCATGAGCGGCACCGGTAGGACGCGCGCGGAAGGCCCGCCGACATACCGGTACAGCGGCAAACCAGATGCTTGCGCCGCTGCCTTGGCTAGCGCCAGCGACACGCCAAGAATGGCGTTGGCGCCGAGCCGGTTCTTGTTCGGCGTGCCGTCGAGCTGACACATGATAGAATCGATGCGAGTCTGCTCCTCGGCGTCCATGCCCCCGATGGCATCGAAAATCTCGGTGTTCACGGCAGCGACAGCCCTCTCCACTCCCTTGCCGCCGTAGCGTTCGCCGCCGTCGCGGAGTTCCACGGCTTCGTGCTTGCCAGTAGAGGCGCCCGACGGTACTGCCGCGCGGCCCAATGAGCCGTCTTCGAGCCGGACATCGACCTCGACCGTTGGGTTACCACGGCTATCGAGGATTTCGCGTGCGGTGATGTCGACAATCGCGGTCATCGATGAATTCCTTGCAACCCAGAGAGTTTGGACGCGCGCCTTTTAGGGGGACGGGCTATAGTCCAGCAAGCGTCACATCCGCGGGGTGAGGAGACACAGCCATGCGTCTTTCCATTGCAGTGCTTTGCGCAGCCCTTCTCGCTCCCGTGGCTACGGCCTATTCAGGCCCGCCTCCTACTAGAGCCGCCCAAGCCCATTTTCGGGGCGGACTGACGCCTGAAGAGCGCTACCTGTATAGGAAACAGATTCACGGGGCCGACTGGCGCAAGCTCAGCCTCGCCCAGCGCTGCGAGCGCGCGAAGATGCTGCGCCAGCAGCGCCGCTCAATGAGTGCGGCGGATTTGCGAAATCTGAAGCAGCGCCTCGATGCCCAGTGGAACAGATTGCCGGCAGCCGAAAAGCGGCGGATCGAGCAGCGCCTCGCCAGGCATCAGGAACACAAAGCGGCAGCCAGGTCACGCAGTCGTGGCCACCGTTGCGCGAACATCGATCCTGCCGACTGATCTACTCCGAGCGAATTCCGCTAGACTTGCGATTCGTAGGCAGCTGCGAAGGGGAGGACGATGTCGATCACGTACGAGACGCTGTGGAGCGCTATCGTCACGATTCTGACCATCCTGCTCTACTTCTACATGGGCGGCGTGGTCGGCAGGATGCGCGGCCGACATCGCATTCAGGCGCCCGCCACCAGCGGGCATCCCAATTTTGAACGCGCCTTTCGCGTCCACTACAACACCATGGAGCAGCTGGTCGTGTTCCTGCCACTGCTATGGCTTGCGACACTGCTCTACCGGGGTATCGGTTGGCTCCCGGCGCTTTTCGGCGTCATCTTCCTGATCGGGCGCATCGTCTACATGAGGCTCTACATGTCCGAGCCGGGCTCGCGCTCTCCAGGCATTTTCATCGGCATGCTTGGGATTCTGGGGTTGCTGGTGCTCAGCGTGCTTGGCATCGTGGAGGACTGGATCGCTCTGAGCGCGAGCTAACGTCGCGTACCGCGCTTAGCGACAGCGTCCAGTTCGACCAGTTCGCCGAGGATCGAGGATAGGTCTTTCAGCCGTATCATGTTGGGGCCGTCGGAAGGTGCGTTGTCCGGATCGTTGTGGGTTTCCATGAACACGGCTGCGACGCCCACGGCCACTGCCGCCCGAGCAATGTAAGGTGCCATGTCACGGTTGCCGCCCGATGACGTGCCCTGTCCCCCCGGCTTCTGCACGGCATGCGTGGCGTCGATCACCACGGGTGCCCCGAACTTCGCCATTTCCGGCAGGCCGGTCATGTCAACCACCAGGGTGTTATAACCGAAGCTTGTGCCCCGCTCTGTGACGAGCACATTGGGATTGCCCGCCGCAGTGATCTTCGCGATCACATTCTTCATGTCCCACGGAGCGAGGAACTGCCCCTTCTTCACGTTGACGACCTTGCCGGTCTGGGCGGCGGCAATCAGGAGGTCGGTCTGTCGGCAGAGGAAAGCAGGGATTTGGAGAACATCGACGGCCTCTGCCATTGCGGTGCATTGCTCACGCTCGTGAACATCCGTGAGCACCGGAACGCCAAGGCTCTCGCGAATTTCGGCGAACACTGGCAGAGAGGCTGCGAGGCCCGCGCCCCGCGTGCCGCCGCCGCTAGTGCGGTTCGCCTTGTCGAAGCTCGTTTTGTAGATCAGCCCCACCCCGGCCTTCTGCGCGATCTCCTTCAGCGCGGACGCCATTTCCAATGCGTGCGCCCGGCTCTCCAGCTGGCAAGGCCCGGCGATGAGAGCCAGCTTGAGGACGTTGCCGATCTCCACTGGCCCAATTTTCACAACAGCATTGGGGCTCATCGTGCCAAACTCCTGCCGCGGACATGCTCACGTAAAATGACAAGAACAACAGATATCCAATTGATGAACCTTGATATTCTCATTCGCTACATATCTCGTGACGACGCGGTGCTGGTGCGGCGCGTTGACAGCAATGGACGCCCGCAGCCAGTGTCCGCGCCCCGAACGGGCCGGTCGCTGCTGAGTCGGCCCCCTTTCAAGATCGCCGAACCTCCATATTTGAAGCGCCCATGAACGTACTCATCGTCGAATCCCCGGCCAAGGCCAAGACCATCAATAAGTATCTGGGGCCGGGTTATCAGGTGCTGGCAAGCTTTGGCCATGTCCGCGATCTGCCGGCCAAGGATGGCTCCGTCCGCCCGGACGAGAATTTCTCGATGTCGTGGGAGGTGGACGCGAAGGCGCAGAAACGCATCAAGGAAATCGCCGACGCGGTGAAGGGGGCGGACAAACTCATCCTGGCAACCGACCCCGATCGCGAGGGCGAGGCCATCTCGTGGCATGTGCTGGAGCTGCTGAAGCAGCGAAGGGCGCTCGGCAAGGCGGACGTGCAGCGGGTGGTCTTCAACGCCATCACCAAGAACGCGGTGCTGGAGGCGATGAAGCACCCGCGCGGCATCAATGAAGAACTGGTTGATGCCTACCTCGCCCGCCGCGCCCTCGATTATCTCGTGGGGTTCACCTTATCTCCCGTGCTCTGGCGCAAGTTGCCGGGCGCACGCTCCGCAGGCCGCGTGCAATCCGTAGCGCTCCGGCTCATCGTTGAGCGTGAAGCCGAGATCGAAGCGTTTCGCGCGCAGGAATATTGGACGGTCGATGCGGATGTGCGCACCGATGCCGGCGCCTTCGGCGCGCGGCTCACGCATCTCGACGGCAAAAAACTCGACAAGCTGGGACTCGGCACTGAAGCGGAGGCAAAACGTGCCGTCGATGCCATTCGCGCGCAGGCCTTCCGCATCGGCAGCGTGGAAAGCAAGCCGGTCAAACGGCACCCTGCCCCGCCCTTCATCACCTCGACCCTGCAGATGGAGGCCTCGCGTAAGCTGGGTTTCAACGCTAAGCATACCATGCGTATCGCCCAGCAACTCTATGAAGGGGTGGACATCGGCGGCGACACCGTCGGTCTCATCACCTACATGCGTACTGACGGCCTGGACGTGGCGCCCGAAGCTATCTCCGAGGCGCGACACGTCATCGACGGACAGTATGGCAAACGTTACCTGCCGGGAGCGCCGCGCAAATACACCAGCAAGGTGAAGAACGCGCAGGAAGCGCACGAGGCCATCCGCCCCACCAGCTTTGCGCGCAGGCCGGAACAGCTTGCGCGGCGTTTGGATGCCGATCAGGCGAAACTCTACGAGCTGATCTGGAAACGCGCGCTCGCCAGCCAGATGGAGAGCGCCGAGATGGAGCGCACCACTGTCGATGTCGTATCGGCGGATACCAAGATTGCGTTGCGCGCCACCGGTTCCGTCACACTGTTCGACGGATTTCTCACGCTGTACCAGGAAGGCAAGGACGACGAGCAGGATGAGGACGGCGCTCGGTTGCCGCGCGTCAAGGAAGGCCAGACGACCGTCATCGAGCAGGTGAAACCGGAGCAGCACTTCACCGAGCCGCCGCCGCGCTACTCGGAAGCAAGCCTGGTTCGGAAGATGGAAGAATTAGGCATCGGCCGCCCCTCCACCTATGCCAGTATTCTCTCCACGTTGCGGGACCGCGCTTATGTCCGGATGGACCGCAACCGCTTTATTCCCGACGACAAGGGCCGGATCGTCACCACCTTCCTCACCAATTTCTTCCGCCGCTATGTGGAATATGGCTTCACCGCAGACCTGGAAGAGAAGCTGGACGAAGTTTCCGCCGGCGCGCTCGACTGGAAAGAACTGCTGCGGGATTTCTGGCGTGATTTCTCCGCCGCTGTCGGCGAGACGAAGGAGCTCAAGATCTCCGACGTCATCAACGCATTGGACGAAGTGCTGGGGCCGCATCTGTTCGTACCCGCGAACGGCGAAGACCCGCGCCTTTGCCCAACCTGCGGCGATGGCCGTCTCTCCCTGAAGCTGGGCCGCTTCGGTGCCTTTGTGGGCTGCTCGAACTACCCGGAATGCCACTATACGCGGAAACTTGGGCAAAGCGCGGAAGAAGCCAGCAGCGAACAGCCGCGCGAACTTGGCCGCGATCCGCAGACCGGCGAACCGATTACAATTCGTGTCGGCCGCTTCGGTCCCTACATCCAGCGCGGCGAGGGCGAGAAGCCTGCACGCGCGAGCATCCCCCAAGGTACCGATGCCAGCACAATCGAACTCGATTACGCTTTGAAACTTCTGTCGTTGCCGCGCGAGATCGGCAAGCATCCGGAGACGGGCGAGCTGATCGTCGCGAACTTCGGACGTTACGGGCCCTACGTTCAGCATCAGAAGACCTACGCATCGCTGGAATCGCCCGAGGATGTGTTCACCGTCGGCATCAACCGCGCCGTAACATTGATTGCCGAGAAGAAAGCCAATCCACGCGGCCGCCGCGGGCCAGAGCCGCTGAAAGAACTCGGTCCCGCCGCGAACGGTGAGACGATCAAGCTGATGAAGGGCCGGTATGGTCCTTACGTCACGGACGGCTCAACGAATGCCACGATCCCAAACGGCACCGATCCCCTTTTGGTCACGCTAGATCAGGCGCTCGCCCTCATCGCGGACCGCGAAGCCAGGGGCGGTAGCAAGAAAAAGAAGGCCAAACCGAAGGCTGCAAAGCCGAAAACTGCAACGAAACCTGCTAAGAGCAAGGCTTCGAAACCGCGCAAACGGGCATCCGCGGCGAAAACGCCGGAGCCTGCGGAAACTTAGAAGACTGGCCGGGGGACAACGCGATGCACATTTCAAAGACTGGCATCTCCGCCGCGCTGACGCTGGGTATGTGCGCCAGCGTGGCATCGGCTGACGATGCAAAGGATGCGAAAGCATTCGTGACAGGTCTGTTTGCGACCTACCAGGATAACAAGAAGCCGCCTGCCGGTTCACATCGCATCTACGATTCCCAGCTGCAGGCACTGATGGACGAGGACGTCCGGCTCGCTAAAGGCGAAGTCGGAGCTCTCGATTTCGATCCGCTCTGCCAATGCCAGGACTACGAGCATCTGCAGGGAGTCGTGACCGTGCGTTCCTCGTCATCGAATGCTGCCGTCGTCGCGGTAACGATTCGCGATCTGGGTATGCCGAACGACAAGCCGCGTGAGGCCGTACTCGACCTTGTGAAAGAGCATGGAGCATGGCGCGTTCACGATGTGCATGCCGCAGATCCCAAGAGCCTGCGCGCCTATCTCACCGAACAAAACGCTGAACGCGCGCAGCCGCCAAAGCACAAGTAGCGGCGACCTCGCCCCCTCGTGTAGACACAGACAATGGCAAGAAAGGCGAAAACGCCTGCGCTGACGCGCGAGGCAGTGCTGGAGGCGCTGGCAGCCAATCCATCGGGCACCAAGCGTGATCTCGCCCGCACGCTGCATGTGAGCGGGAACGAGCGCATTATGCTCAAGCGCATCCTGAAGGAACTGGAATCGGAAGGTGCCATCGCGCGCGGCCGCAAGCGCAGCTACGAACGGCCCGGCGCTTTGCCGGAAGTGACCGTTCTGGAAATTACGGGACAAGACCCGGACGGCGAGTTGCTTGCGCGGCCGCAGCGCTGGGAACACGATGAGGCGCCACCTCAAATCATTATTGTTCCCGGCCGCGAAGATGAAACGCGAGGACCGGCGCTGGGCATCGGCGAACGCGTTCTCGTGCGGTTGACGCAAACCCGGGAAGGCTACGAGGCCGGCATCATCAAGCGTCTTGGTGCCTCGGTGCATAAGGTACTGGGCGTATTTCACCAGAGCGATCGTGGCGGTCGCGTGGCGCCCATCGATCGCAAAAGCAAATACGAATTCGTCGTCGAGCAGCGCGACCGCGCCGGGGCACAGCCGAACGAACTGGTGCTGTGCGAACCGCTCTCGGGCCGCGCTACCGGCCTGCCGCGCGCGCGCGTGATCGAGCGGCTGGGATCGATGAACGAGCCCAAGGCCGTCAGCCTCATTGCCATTCATGCACACGGCATCCCGATGGATTTTCCACGCGAAGTGATCGAGGAAGCCGAACGTGCGAAGCCCGTGGATGCGCGCGGCCGCACGGACCTACGCAAAATCCCGCTCGTTACCATCGATCCCGAGGACGCCCGCGATCACGACGATGCGGTGTGGGCGGGTCCCGATGACGATCCGAAGAACAAGGGGGGCCAGGTCGTCATCGTCGCGATCGCCGATGTGGCGCACTACGTCACACCGGGCTCGGCGCTCGATCGCGAGGCGTTCAAGCGCGGCAACTCGGCCTACTTTCCGGACCGCGTGGTGCCGATGCTGCCGGAGAAACTCTCCGCCGATCTCTGCTCACTAATGGAAAACGTGGACCGGCCCTGCCTTGCGGTGCGCATGGTGTTCGACCGCGACGGCAACAAGGAGCGGCACGAATTCATTCGCGGCATCATGCGCTCCGCCGCCAGCCTCACCTACCAGCAGGCGCAAAAAATCTTCGATACTGTTTCACCTCCCCTTGAAAAGGGGGGGTCGACGCGCGGCAGCGCGTCGGGTGGGGATTACGATCAGCACCGCGGAAAAATCCCTCCCCGGATCGCTTCGCGATCCGACCCTCCCTTTTCAAAGGAGGGTAGTTTGAAATCCGTGCTAGCGCCACTCTGGAACGCCTATCAGGTGCTGGCGAAGGCGCGCGACCGGCGCGATCCGCTGTCACTCGATCTGCCGGAGCGCCGCATCGTCATCGGCGAGGACGGCAAGGTGAAATCCATCGCTTTCCGCGAGCGGCTGGAATCCATGCGTCTCATCGAAGAGATGATGATCATGGCGAATGTCGCGGCCGCCGAAACCTTGGAGAAGGCGCGGCAGCCGTTAATCTACCGCATCCATGAGCAACCCTCGAAGGAAAAGTTGTACGCGTTTTCCGACTACCTGCGCACCATCGGCGTGAGTTTCGCCAAGGGTCAGGTGGTAAAGCCTTCCACCTTCAATCGCTTCCTGGCGCAGGCGAAGGGCGGTCCGAACGAAGAAGTGATGAACGATGTCGTGCTGCGCACGCAGGCGCAGGCCGTGTATGCGCCTGAGAACATCGGCCATTTTGGGCTGAACCTGCAGCGCTATGCGCACTTCACCTCGCCTATCCGCCGCTATGCCGATCTGGTGGTGCACCGCGCATTGGTCCGCGCGCTGAAGCTGGGCGATGGCGCGTTGAGCGATTCGCAATCCGCGAGGCTGGGCGAAGTGTCGGACCACATCTCCATGACGGAACGAAGGGCCATGGCGGCCGAGCGCGACTCCAACGACCGCTATGTGGCGGCCTACATGGAGGATCGCGTCGGCGCCACGTTCGAAGCGCGCATTACCGGCGTCACGCGCTTTGGCCTGTTTGTGCGCCTGCCGGAGAGCGGCGCGGAAGGGCTGATCCCGGCGCGCACGCTTGGCTTCGAATATTTTCGCCACGATGAACGCCAACATGCGCTGATTGGCGACCGCAGCGGCACGAAATATTCGATGGGCGACAGGCTGACCGTGCGGTTGATGGAAGCCGCGCCACTCACCGGCGGGCTTCGCTTTGGATTGGTCGAGGCGAACGCTCCTCCGCGACACGCTACAACGCGTCCGAAGATCGAAACGCGTTCTCGCACAAAGCGGCGCCGCTGATATGCAAAAGACGCTCGAAGGATTCGAGAAGGACGAAGTCTTCGTCAAGAATCGCCTGCGGCCGAAAGATGCGGCTACTCTGGTGCTTGTGCGGCGGGATCACGACGCGCCTCGCGTGCTGATGGGCAAGCGTCACGGCAACATGGCCTTCATGGCGAACAAATACGTGTTTCCCGGCGGACGGATCGACGCTTGCGACATGCGCCTTAAGGCGGGCGGCGAATTGAGGGTGGATGTGCGCAAACGACTGCTACGTGAAGTGAGCGAAACGCGGGCACGTGCGCTTGCGCTTGCCGCCATCCGCGAAACCTTCGAGGAAACGGGGATCCTGGTCGGCAAACGTACGGACGCTGTACCGCGCACGAAGAGCGCCTGGTCGCGCTTCTTTGCGCATGGCGTGGTGCCGCGACTCGACCAGCTCGACTACATCGCACGCGCCATCACGCCGCCAAACCGCCCGCGCCGTTTCGACGCCCGCTTCTTCATGGCGGATGCGGCTGCCATCGGCCGAACCATCGATGCGCCGCATACGGACGAGCTCATGACACCTTGCTGGCTGACCTTTGCAGAGGCTCGGGCCGTCGATATTCCGGTCATCACGCGGGCCGTGCTCGCCGAAGCCGAAGCACGCGTAGGACGCGACGATCTTTCCCGCCCCGTTCCCTTCTTCCATTTCGTACGCGGCAAATCCCGCGTCGACTATCTGTGACGATCCCCGCGGCCGCGAGCACGCGTCTCTCGCTCTTCGCGATCCTGACGGCGTGCGTGGCGTATGGCATCGGAATGGGACTGACCTTGCCCTTGCTTTCCATCGTTCTCGAACGCATGGGGTGTCTGGCAGCATCAACGGACTTAACCTCGCCATCGGTGGCCTCGCCGCAGTTGTTGTGACCCCCTTTATGCCGCGGGCGATGGCGAAAATTGGTGCAGCGGAACTTTTGGCGTTGGCGCTTGTAATTGCGGCGGCGGCGCTGATCGCAATCTATGCGATTCCGAGCCTGTGGCTGTGGTTTCCGGTACGCTTCGTTCTCTCCAGCGCATTGAATGCCCTGTTCGTGATTGCCGAATATTGGATCAGCCGGCTGGCGAACGAGAGCAATCGTGGCCGCTACATTGCGCTCTATTCTTTATGCTTTGCCGGCGGGTTCGGCATCGGACCGGCACTGCTGCAGGTCACCGGCACCAACGGAATTGCACCGTTCGCGGCAGGCGCCGTATTGCTGCTCGCCGCCATCGCGCCGGTGATGTTCGCTCGCCGCGCGGCACCCCGCATCGAGCAAGCGTTTACGACGTCCGTGGTCTCGGTCGTGCGTGCGGCACCCGCGGCCTTCGCCGCAGCCTTCGTCTTCGGCGCAGTGGATGCCGGCATGGCGGGCCTCATTCCGGTCTATGCCATGCGCTCAGGCTACACGGAAGCGCACGCGGCGCTCTGCGTCACCGCGATGGCGCTGGGGAGCATCATGTTTCAGTATCCCATCGGCGCATTGGCCGACCGGACGAGCCGGCGGCACCTGCTGGCGCTCTGCGCCGCGACGGGAATCGTTGGCGCGGCACTGACGCCCCTCGCGGTGCAGACGCCGTATCTGCTCTATCTGCTGCTGTTTGTCTGGGGCGGCTTGATCCTGGGCATCTACACCATCGGGCTGATGTTGCTCGGCGAGCATTTCTGCGATGCCGATCTGGCCAACGCCAATGCCTCCTTCGTGATCCTCTATTCGCTGGGCTTGCTGCTTGGGCCACTGGGCGAAGGCGTGGCGCTCGATGCCTGGAACCCGGACGGGCTCATGCTGTCCCTTGGGCTGATTTGCGCCGTTTATATGGGTTTCCTGCTTGCACAACGGCCTGAGGAGGGTTGACATTGAGCCTTTGCTGACTAGGTTACGCGCCCTTCAGGACATTTGAGGATTTTCATATGGCGAAGCCGACCACGGCCAAGATTCGGCTGAACAGCTCCGGCGATACCGGCTTCTTCTATGTGACGAAGAAGAACACCCGCACCATGACCGAGAAATTCTCCGTCAAGAAGTATGACCCCGTGCTGCGCAAGCATGTGGAGTTCAAGGAAGGCAAGATCAAATAGCGTCGCTATCCGTGCCAGGTTTCAGAAGCCCTGCCCTTCCGGCGGGGCTTTTTGTTTTGCTATGCCGCTGACCGCTTCCGTTCGACACGGGCGAGAAAATTTCCGATGTGCTCCAGAAGGAGCGGTACCAGCGCTTTCGGGAGATCGTGCCCCATGCCGGGAATGACAACGAGCTCCGCCCCCGGAACAGACGCCGCCGTATCTTCGCCGCATGCGACTGGCAGAAGGGGATCGTCCGCGCCGTGAATGACCAGCGTCGGCGCGCGGACCGACTTCAGCATCTCGTTCCGGGGTTCTCCTGCCAGCATGGCGACGAGCTGGCGCGCGGGCGCCTCGGGATCATAGGGCGAATGATCCACTTCGCGCGCGGCAAGCTCGTCCATTTCTTCCTTGGTCGGACGAAATCCGGGGCTGCCGATCGCCGTCCAGA
>Ga0213876_10000826_pt1 | contig 20865 bp, 15 predicted proteins | sample BarmaccomBMRX_R9_FD_160113 | JGI IMG/M metagenome (GOLD analysis project Ga0213876, IMG submission 160113) | Root-associated microbial communities from Barbacenia macrantha in rupestrian grasslands, the National Park of Serra do Cipo, Brazil - RX_R9 | ecosystem: Host-associated > Plants > Roots... | reverse complement strand
GTCCAGCGTGAAGTCGATCTGCCGCCCGATCGAGTTCTGCACGCTCAGCAGCCGCTCGAACCCGTGCCCCGCCGTGTCCTCGGGATCGTAGGCATTGCCGTAAGTCAGCGTCACCTGAAGCTTCTCCGCGTCGCTGCCGCCCTTCGGGAACGTCCAGCTCGCCAGCCGGAAGCCTTGCGCATACCCGCAATGCTTGCCGCCCACCGTGATGTATTTGTTCGACCACGGCACGAAGTGCTGCACGTCCCCGCCCGCGTTGGTCACATCCACTGCGCTCACACCGCTGTAGTCCCAGCCCCGCGACGCCGCATACGGCGTCCGCGGCAGCAAGGTCTCGGTGCACTTCTGCTCATAGGCCGTGCGCGCGCCCGTGACGCTCAACGTCGCATAAGTGGGACCCGGCAGGAACCACGCCTCCCCCGTCGGCAGGCTCACGCCTTGCGGCAAGCCCAAGAACTGGCGCGACTGCGTGCCCAGCGCCACGGTGATCGTGTTCGACCACATCTGGCGCACCCACCACGATTGCGTCAGCACGCCGGTCACCTCGCGCGCCATCGACGGCGTCTGCGCATAGACGTCCTGCTCCGCGGCGAAGGCGGCCAAGGTGCCCACCGCGGCGCGCACGTCGCTCTGGCCCATCGCCTCCAGCCCGCTACCGGCGAAGGCCAGCCGGTTCTGCCAGCTCGTCGTCCAGCCCGGATTGGGCGCCACCGGCGTCACCGGCGCCTGGCCCGGCGGCGGCGGCGCCTGCGGGTTCCACTGGAACTCCGCCGACAGCTCGTAAGGAAAGCCACCATTGCCGGTCACGATCTTCGCCGGCGCGCTATAGCCGAACGAGCCGTTCGACAGGTTCACGCCCAAAAGGTTCGACTTGTCCACGAAATGCGACTTCAGGATGTCGCCCGCTTCCGCAGGGCTGTACGACGTCGATTGGTTGGGCTGCGCGCCGCCGCCGCCGCCCTTGGTCGTGACCGAGCTTTCGAAATAGCTGCCCAGGGCCACGACGGCATGCGCGATGGCCACGGGCTCCAGCCCCGTCGCCACGTCGTAGAGGTTGGCGACGAAGGCCGGGCCGCGCTGCTTGGTCACCGCATGGGCGTAATAGCCATAGGTCGTGTGGCCGTTCCCGTCCTTGCCCGTCGCCCATTGGATGTCGCCGCTGGCGCGCTGGCCCGGGCCCAGGAACGCCTCCTGCGAGGTGACGACCGAATAGCCGTTGCCGACATAGGCCAGGATGTCCGACTTATAGGCGCCCTGCCAGCCGCCGGCCTCGAACTGGCTGATCGTCGGCTGTCCGCCCGGAGAGGAATTGCCGCAATCGAGCGTGCCGCAATGGCCCGCGACGCCGTACCAGTCCGGCGTATGGTTCTCGACGAGTGCCACTGCGCCCGCATTGGCGCCATCGGTACCGATGTTGCCGCTGTCGAACTGCACGAAGGCGCGGCGCACGCCGGCCGGGTCCTCATAGGCATTGCCCGAATCCCAATAACCGAAACCCTGGGGCGTGTTGGCCCATTCGAAGCGCGCCGCCGTCGAGGCGTTGTCGGGCAGGTCGTCGAGCTGGGAGGCGACCGAGCCTTCGAGGGCCGAAGCCGAAGCCGCGAAAGCCGCGATCACCGCGCGACGCTTCGCGGCGTCGGCGGTGCGGCTCTGCATGCTCACGCCCGAGTCTATGTCGAGGCGGTTGAAATTGTCGGCCTGCGGCGTGTCGGGATTCGAGCCGTAGGGCGGATTCTGCTGATAGGCCACCGTAAGCAGCGCGTCGCCATAGGCGACACCCAGCACGTGATGCAGCTGATAGGTCATTCCCCCGATGGCGGCATGCAATCGCGCGGCTCGGCTGTATTGCGCCATCCAGCTCGTCGCCAGCTTGAGGCGCTCGAAATCGCCCGTGCCGCCCGGGTAGTAGCTGACGCATTTGCCGCCGTCGCCCTCTTCCGGGCAGCTCGACGTTTCGTAAGGCATCGGGCTGTCGCTGCCGCGCTCTTCCGAAAGCTTGTTGAACAACGACGGGCTGGCGTCGCCGAAGCCCGTGACGACGGTGAGGCCGGTGATGAGGCGCACCGGCTTGGTGACCTCCTCGCGCATATAGCCGCCGTTGTTGGTCGTGTTGCCGGCGATGCCGGTCGCCGCATAGGGATGGTCGACGTCGAGCGTGACATAGGCCGGCGCCCCGCGCGTCGAGGCGACGATCGGGAAGCCCTGCCCGTTGCTGCCCATATAGGCCGCGGGCTCGAAATAGGGCGTCAGCACCTGCACGCCGTCGACATGCAGCGTCACCAGGTTGGTGAAGCGGTTGGGCCCGCCCTGATAGGGCTTGTAGTAGTTCCCGGAGCCGTAATCGGTGTCCATCGTCACCGAGCGGCCGTAGATCTCGTCGGCGAAGAACGGCGCGTCGAACATGTTCTTCCACGCGGCGTTCGGGCTCGGGCATTGGCTGATGCAGTCGTAGTCGTACATGTAGCCGCGCACCCGTAGCGTGGTGCGGTAGACGTCCGGCACGACGCAGACCGACGTCGCCGGAACCGCGCAGGTCGCGGCGACGAGGTTGGCCGTCTGCTGGCCCATGTAGGGAAGCGAGGTCTGGCGCAATCCGCCCGCCGGCGAGACATAGGGTGTGATGACGCCGCCGCCGGCCACGTCCTCCATATGCGCGGTCTCGAGGTGGTTCGCATACAGATAATCGAGAACGTTCTGGGAATAGGTCGAGAGCTTGTCGAACAGCCCCGCGGTCGCCCCCGAGCCGTTGGTGTTGAAGCCCAAATTGCTCGGCACCCCGCCGGTCAGCGTGCCGGTCGTCATGCCCGTCGTCGCGATCGACAGCGGCGAGCTCGCGCCTGAACCGATCTCGGCGGCCGCCTTGACGTCGATGCCCGTCCATTTGGTGTAGCTCTTGTAGGACGGATCGAAGAGGCACGCGCTCGCGCAGCTGCTTCCCGGGATCGTCACCTTCACCCAGATGTGGTTGAGCTTGACGTTGCCGAAGCTGCCCCCCGCTCCGGTCCCGCAGAAGACGTTCTGGGCCGTGCCGTCGAAGACGGCGGATATGCCGCCATTGGCCAGCATCTGGCAGGCGGCGTTCTTGTCGCTCACGCCGGTCCAGGCGGCGAACTGCGCCGAGCTGAGCTGTATCCATCCGATCTGATACGTCGCCTGGTAGCCCGCCTGGTTGAGCAGCGCCACCATCAGCGCCGCCTGGTCGAACGGCGTGCCGGACTTGTCGATCAGCGTGCCGAGCGCGCCTTTGTGCAGGCCGTACATCCACACGACGTCGATGTTGTTGCGGACGTATTCATAGATCAGATCGGGATTGTTCTTGAGCGCGCGCGCCAGCTCCACGATCTCGGGCGGTGTGGGAAGATCGGTGCCCACCGGCTTGCCTTCGAGCTGGGCGAGCTTGGTCGCGTTGACGACTCGTTTGGTGCTGAAGAACGTATCGGCGGAATTGACGCCGATCAGCGGCGCCGTGCCGATCTGCATCGCGGGCAAGGTCACCGGGATAGGAGGAACGGGACCGATATCGGCGCACGCGGCCGACGCGCAGAAAGCAGCCGCGACCGCCCCAACGATCGCCGATTTCCGTGCCCCGCACAGCACTGCGCACAGCATCGCGCGCCCCTCTCAGCGGCTGCTCCGGCAAAACAGAGCAGCGACGCTCAACGCTAAGGTCGCCCCCGACACAGGTCAACGAGTCGCAATGGTGGCGGCGCGAAATATATTTTTCGATTCGCGATTCTCTTGCCATCGGTTTGCCGAACACCCGGCGCATCCAGGCGAGGCGCCGCAATACCGCACCTCGATTGTCGCGGCATCGCGGTTGTTCTAATATTGGCCGTCGTGGCGGAGGGGCTCATGCGGGCGAAGTGGCTGATCGGCGCTTTGGCGATCCTGCCTGTTCTGCCCGCGCTGGCGTCCACGACCTATGTCTACGACAACCTCGGCCGCGTCTGGACCGTCACCTACGACAACGGCTTGCAGGTCACCTATACTTACGACGCGGCCGGCAACCGCACCGCCGTCGTCACGCAGACGGGCAGCAACCGGCCGCCGCAGGCCAACAACGATTACGTCGACGCCGTCACCAACACGCAGACGCCCGTCTTCCATCCGCTCGACAACGATTTCGATCCCGACGGCAACGGCGAACTCATAATCACCGCCCTCGGCGCCACGACGCAGGGCGGCACGACGACGCTGAGCGCCGGCAAAGATGTGACCTATACGCCGCCCGTCATCAACCCGCCCTTCCGCGGACTTGACACGTTCACCTACACGATCTCGGACGGTCACGGCCACACGGCTTCGGCGACTGTTTACGCGGCCGTGTCCGACGGCACACCACCGATCGCGGTCGACGACAGCTACAAGACCCCGCTCAACGTAGCGCTTACCGGCGCCAATGCGCTCGACGTGATGGCCAACGATTCCGAACCGAATCCACCCGGCTACACGATATCGCTCGCTTCGGTCACGAGCCCGACCGCGGGCGGCGGGACGGCGGCGGTCAACGGCAACAAAGTGAACTACACGCCTGCCACCGACTACGAAGGCCAGGACACCTTCACCTACACGATCACCGACGGCCATCAGCACAACGCGACGGCGGCGGTCTCGGTTTTCGTCGGCACCCCGCCGACGGCGGTGGACGATTATCAGCCGGTTGCGCTCAACACGCCGACGTCGTTCGATCCGCGGCAGAACGACCTGGAGCCCAACCACTTCCCGCTGCAGGTGACCGCGGTGGGCGGGACGGCGCATGGCGGCTCGGTGTCGATCGATTTGGACGGCAAGCAGCTGACCTACACACCTCCGACGTCCACGTATAACGGCGCCGACAGCTTCACATACACCGTCTCGAACGGCCACGGGCTCGATGCGACGGCGACCGATCACATGTGCGTCGGCACCGCACCACCGACTGCAGTCGCGGAATCGATCCTGGCCTTCGCCCAGATCGTCGTCGGCGGCGGCAATTATGTCATTCCGCAGGGATCGACCGATGCGCGCAGCAACAACAGCGACCCCTGCGGCAGCGCGCTGGGCGTGACCGCAGTGACGCAAGGCGCGAAGGGCTCGGCCCGCATCAACCTCGACGGCACCATTACCTATGTCTACGGCAGCAAGGTCTACGGGCAGAAGGAGGACACCGACTCCTTCACCTACACGATCACCAGCGCCTTCGGCCAGAGCGCCACCGGCACGGTCAACGTGACCATCGACGTCGAGACCAAACAGTAGCCGATCGGGTGGGGCGTTCGAGATGGTACAGTTGGGTGGGTTCGAACCACCGACCTCCGGATCCACAATCCGGCGCTCTAACCAACTGAGCTACAACTGCACGTCTTGAGGGGCGGGAACCTATGGCCCCGGCCCGGCAAAAGCAAGGCTTTAAGGCGTTGCGCGGCCGCCGGCCGGCGGCCATAAATCGCTGCATGAACAAGGGGCTACGCATCGGCCTGATCGGAGCGGCGGCGCTGGGCACCGCGCTGGCCGCGGCGCTGGCGGCGTTGCCCTTCGTCCTGCCGGCATCCGCCGTCAAGGCCCGCATCGAGCAGGCGGTCGAGCGCGCCGCCGGCCGCAAGCTCGCCATCGACGGGCCGCTGCGCGTCACTCTTTATCCCGCGCTCGGACTTGGCGCCGACCGGGTGCGGCTCGCCAACGCGTCCGGCGGGGTCGCGCCCGACTTCGCTACGGCCGAGCATCTCGGGATCGGCCTGCGCCTCTGGCCGCTGCTGGGCGGGCGCATCGAGGCGACCGAGATCCAGCTCGACCGCGCGGTCGTCCATCTCGAAGTCGACGCCGCCGGCCGCTCCAACTGGCTGCTGCGTCCAGCCGCCCATCCCGGCGCGGCGCGCGGCAGCGGCAGCGGCAGTGGCAGCGGCGGCGCGCCATCGGCAAAAGGCGCCCAGTTCTCCGGCATCCGCATCCAGGACGCGCGCGTCACCTACGACAATGCGCGCACGCATACCGCACGCAGCATCGACAACCTCGACGCCTTCGTCGACCTGACCGATCTGGACAAACCCTCGCGCGCCAAGGGCAGCTTCGCGCTGTCGGGCCGGACGGTCGCGTTCGTCGCCACGGTCGCCACGCCGCGCGCGGTGCTGGACGAGAAGCCGGTCGGCATCGACCTGACGCTCGCCGCCGATCCGCTGAACGCGCATCTTGCCGGCCGGATGAGCCGCGCCGGCACCTTCGAAGGCCGCGCCAGGTTCGACGCCCCGTCGCTGACCGCGGCAGGCGCGCTGTTCGGGCTCAGGCTCCCCGGCGGCACGGTCGCCTTCGACGGCGCGGTCGAGGCGCGCGACGACGGCGCGCGGCTCCACGATTTCAAGCTCAGGCTCGACCGCACGACCGCCGCGGGCAGCATCGCGCTCGGCAGGTCCGACAACCATCCGGTGGTGACGGCCGACCTTGTGGCAAACCGGCTGGATATCGACAGCCCATCGCAGCCGCCCGATGCGCACGCCCCGCCGCACGCGGCCAACGGCAACGGCAACGGCAACGATCCAGAAGCTTGGAGCCGCGCGCCGCTGAAGCTCGACGTGTTGCGCGACATCGAGCTGCACGCGCATGTCGAGGCGGCGAGCTTCTCCTACCGCAAGATCAAGGCGGCAAAGAGCTCCATCCGGATCGACGCGGCGCACGGCATCGCCATGGTCGACCTCGCCCAGCAGATGTATGGCGGCACGGCCAAGGTCGGCGTCACCGCCGACTTGCAGCGCAGCCAGCCGGCGTGGTCGCTGGACGCGGACTTCGAGCACGTCGCCCTCGCCCCGCTCCTGAGCGACACGATCGGCGTCACCCAGATCGAGGGCACGGGCGCGATCAAGCTCGACGTCACGTCGCAAGGCGCGAACACCGAAGCCGTCATGCGCGGCCTTTCGGGAAAGGGCGGAATCGACTTCCGCAACGGACGCATCAAGGGCGTGAGCTTCGACAAGGTCGCACGCGCGGTCCAGGCCTTCCTCGGCGCCGCCATCGGCCAGGGCGCGTTCACCGACTTCTCGGTGATGAGCGCGAGCTTCGCCGCAAAGGACGGCGTCCTGACGTCCAACGACTTCCGGCTCGACGGCCCGCTGATCAAGACCTCGGGCGCGGGTGACGTCGACCTCGGCAACCGCGCGATAGATTTCCGCATCGTGCCCAAGGCGAGCGCCACCTTCGGCAAGTTCAAGCTCGTCGATATCGGCGTGCCGTTCCGCATCAAGGGACCATGGCGCCATGTAAACTACGCGCCTGACCTCAGCGGCATCGTCAAGATGATCCTGAAGCCGTCGTCCGACTGGCTGAAGGGCGATCCGAAGAAGAAGAACAGATCGGTGGACGACGTGCTCAAGAAACTGCTGGGAATCCATTGATGACGCTGCAGGACGGACTCCACCGATGAAGCTGCGCCGCAATGTCCCCGCCGTCATGGCAGGCCTGATCGTGGCCGCGGGCTTCGCTTATGCGGTGCTGTCCCACCATGCGCCCGTGCTCACCACGGTGACGTGGTCGGGCGCCTATGGCCGCGCGCAGGCGAGCGCGCTGTTCGAGCCCTATGCCGGCCGCTCGGGCGTCAACGTGCATATCGCGCAATACGACGGCGGGCTCGACGAGTTGCGCGCCGGTCGGCCCGGCTGGGACGTGATCGACATGGAGCTGCCCGACGCCATCGCGGCCTGCCGCGAAGGCCTGCTCGCGCCGGTCGATGTAGCGAGCCTGCCGCTCGGCCCCCAAGGCCAGCCGGCCAAGAGCGATTTCGTGCCCGGCGCGCTGGGACGCTGCTGGGTGGGCAGCGTGGTCTATTCGCAGGCGATTGCTTACGCGCCCGGAAAGTTCGCGGCCGCGCCCCAAACGCTCGCCGATTTCTTCGACCCGGCACGCTTTCCCGGCCCGCGCGCGCTGCACGCCGCCAGCGCCAAATACAATCTCGAAATCGCGCTGCTGGCCGACGGCACGCCCCCCGGCGACGTCTACAAAGTGCTGGCGACGCCGCAGGGTCTCACGCGCGCCTTCGCCAAGCTCGACACCATCCGTGCGCAGACGATCTGGTGGACGCGCTCCAGCGAACCCGCGGAGATGCTGGCCGACGGGCGCGCTGTGTTCGCTACCATACTGAACGGCGACATCCACGACGCGGCGGTGCACGGCAACAAGCTCGGTACGATCTGGGACCGCCAGCTATATGAGCTCGACGTCTTCGCCATCCCCGCGGCCTCGCCGAAGCGTGCGATGGCGATGGATTTCATCCGCTTCGCGACCTCCGCGCCGAGCCTGGCCCAGGTCGCGGAATGGGTGCCTTACGGTCCGGCGCGGCGCTCGGCCGTGGCGCTGGTGGGCAGGAACCCCGAGCTCGGCACCGCGATGCAGCCGTTCCTGCCGACGGCGCATTTCGGCACCGCCTTCGCCGTCGACGATGTCTGGTGGCAGACGCACGGCGCCGAGATCGCGCCGCGCTGGCGCGAATGGCAATCGTTCTCAAGCCGTTAATTCCGCCGCGGCGGTCTTTACGCGATCTTACGAAGTTCACCCGCTATCATACGCGCCTCGAATCGTCGGGGGACGCCCGCCTTCGCGGGGAGTGAGAACGATCATGGCTTCGTATGCGCTGCGCCGCATCCTGGGCGCGATCCCCACGCTGCTGATCATCATCACGCTCGCCTTCTTCATGATGCGGCTCGCGCCGGGCGGCCCGTTCGACAGCCAGCGCCGCCTGCCCGCCGAGATCGAGCACAACATCGAGAAGGCCTACGACCTCGACAAGCCGATCTACGAGCAATACTTCCTCTATCTCGGGCGCCTGGCGCATGGCGACCTCGGCCCCTCCTACAAGAGCAAGGACTTCACGGTCACCCAGCTCATCGCCGAAGGGCTGCCGGTCAGCGCCAAGCTCGGCCTGTCGGCGATGATCCTGGCGCTGCTGTTCGGCACGGGGCTCGGCATCATGGCCGCGCTCAAGCAGAACAAGCTCTCGGACCACGCGGTGATGAGCATCGCGATGTTCGGCATCACGATCCCCAACTTCGTGACCGCGCCGCTGCTGACCCTGCTGTTCGGCGTCTACGGCCTTAAGGTCTTTGGCGTCGACATCTCGCTGCCGGTGGCGGGATGGAACGGCGGGGCGCTGCGCAACATGATCCTGCCGGTGACGGTGCTGGCGCTGCCGCAGATCGCGATCATCGCGCGGCTGGTGCGCGGCAGCATGGTCGAGGTGCTGCATTCGAACTATGTCCGCACCGCGCGCGCCAAGGGCCTGTCCAACTACACCATCGTGGTCCAGCACGCGCTGCGCGCCGCGGTGCTGCCGCTGGTGTCGTATCTCGGGCCCGCGGTGGCGCAGCTCGTCACCGGCTCGCTGATCGTCGAGCAGATCTTCGGCCTGCCCGGCATCGGGCGCTATTTCGTGCTCGCCGCGGTCAACCGCGACTATACGCTGGTGCTCGGCGTCGTCATCTTCTATGCGGCCTTCATCATCCTTCTGAACCTGTTGGCCGACCTTCTCTATGCGGTGCTCGATCCGCGCGTGAGCTACCGCACATGATCGTGACCGGCATCACCAGCGACGTGGCCGAGCTGATGCAGAAGGCCAAGGACATCCAGGGCCGCAGCCTGTGGACCGACGCCTGGCGCCGGCTGCTGCGCAACCGCGCCGCCGTGGTCAGCATGGTGATCCTCAGCCTCATCGCGCTGATGGCGATATTCGCGCCGCTGCTGTCGCAATACGCCTTCGACGCCCAGGACTACGGCCACATCACCTGCACGCCCAGCTGGTGGAACGATCCCGAAGTCTGCAATGCCGGCGGCACGCACTGGTTCGGCACCGACTTCCTGGGTCGCGACCTGTTCGTGCGCGTGCTCTATGGCGCGCGGGTCTCGCTGGTCGTGGGCCTGGTGGCGACGCTGGTCAGCCTGGTCATCGGCGTCGCCTATGGCGCGACCGCGGGCTATCTCGGCGGGCGCATCGACGCGCTGATGATGCGCTTCGTCGACGTGCTCTATTCGCTGCCCTTCATCTTCTTCGTCATCATCCTGATGGTGGTGTTCAACCGCAACTTCTTCCTGCTGTTCGTCGCCATCGGCGCGATCGAATGGCTGACCATGGCGCGCATCGTCCGCGGCCAGACGCTCTCCATCAAGCAGAAGGAGTTCATCGAGGCGGCGCGCGCCGGCGGCGTGGGCATCGGGGGCATCATCTGGCGCCACGTCGTGCCCAACGTGCTGGGGCCGGTCATCGTCTATGTCACGCTCACCATCCCCGCGGTGATCCTGGCCGAGAGCTTCCTGTCGTTCCTGGGGCTCGGCATCCAGGAGCCGCTGACCTCGTGGGGCGTGCTGATCGCGGAAGGCACCGGCGAGATCGAAAGCCATCCCTGGCTGCTGCTGTTCCCTTGCGCCTTCATGGCGGTGACGCTGTTCTGCTTCAACTTCATCGGCGACGGATTGCGCGACGCCCTGGATCCGAAGGACCGGTGATGGACGCAGACTCGATCCTCGACATCAAGAACCTCGACGTGCGCTTCTCGACGCCCGACGGCGAGGTGCACGCCGTCAAGGGTCTCGACCTCAGCGTCGGCGAGGGCGAGTGCCTGGGCGTGGTCGGCGAATCCGGCTCGGGGAAAAGCCAGCTGTTCCTGGCGGCGATCGGGCTTTTGTCGTCGAACGGCCGCGCCACCGGCAGCGTCAAATATCGCGGCGACGAGATCCTGGGTGCCGTGCCCAAGCGGCTGAACCGGTTGCGGGGCTCGAAGATCACCATGATCTTCCAGGATCCGCTGACCTCGCTGACCCCGCACATGACGGTCGGCGCGCAGATCATGGAAAGCTTGCGCATCCATCTGCGCCTGCCCAGGGACGAGGCCGAGAAGCGCGCGCTCGAGGTGCTCGAGCTGGTGCGCATCCCCGAAGCGGCGCGGCGCATGCTGCAATATCCGCACGAGTTGTCCGGCGGCATGCGCCAGCGCGTGATGATCGCGATGGCGATGGTATGCGGCCCCGATCTGCTCATCGCCGACGAGCCGACGACGGCGCTCGACGTCACCGTGCAGGCCGAGATCCTCGACATCATGCGCGACCTGAAGCACGAGTTGAAGACCTCGATCGTGCTGGTGAGCCACGACATGGGCGTGATCGCGAGCATGGCCGACCGCGTGGCGGTGATGCGCGACGGCGCCGTCGTCGAGACCGGCTGGGTCGACGACATCTTCTACAAGCCGCAGCATGACTATACCAAGATGCTGCTCGACGCGATGCCGCGGCTCGACCGCCCGGCCGCGGCCGTCATCGACGCCGTCCCTTGCGACGCCGACACCATCCTGAAGGTCGAGGACCTGCGCGTGCATTTCCCCGTCGACGCCGGCGGCTGGCGCACCAGGGATCTGCGCGCGGTGGACGGCGTGTCGTTCTCGCTGCGCCAAGGCGAGACCTTGGGGATCGTGGGCGAGTCCGGCTGCGGCAAGTCCAGCCTCGCGCGCGCGGTGCTGAAGCTTCTGCCCAAGACCGACGGCGCGGTGCTGTGGCTCGGCCGCGACCTCGGCCCCGTCAAGGGCGAGGAGATGCGCAAGCTGCGCAAGGATTTCCAGATCGTCTTCCAGGATCCGCTGGCGAGCCTCGACCCGCGCATGACGGTGGGCGAGTCCATCTGCGAGCCGCTTCGCGCGCTCAAGCCCCATCTCTCGCGGGCCGAGGTCACCCAGCGCGTGCGCCACATGATGGAGCTGGTCGGGCTCGATCCGAACTGGATCAACCGCTATCCGCACGAGTTCTCGGGCGGCCAGAACCAGCGCGTCGGAGTCGCGCGGGCGATGATCCTGGAGCCCAAGCTCGTCATCTGCGACGAGGCGGTGAGCGCGCTGGACGCCTCGATCCAGTCGCAGATCGTCGACCTGATCCGCAAGCTGCAGAGCGATTTCGGCATGTCGCTGATCTTCATCAGCCACGACCTGTCGGTGGTGCGCCAGATCGCCCATCGCGTGATGGTCCTGTATCTGGGCCGCGTGGTGGAGCTCGCCGACCGCGAAGTCCTCTATGCCGATCCGCGCCACCCCTACACCAGGGCGCTGCTGTCGGCGGTGCCGATCCCCGATCCGAGGCTCGAGCGCTCCAAGAAGCGCGTGCGGCTGACCGGCGAGCTGCCCTCGCCGCTCGATACCCGCGCCTCGCTGATGTTCCTGAAGTCGAAGGTGATCGACGATCCCGACGCCGAGCAATACCGGCCCAAGCTGATCGAGGTCGCGCCCGGCCATCTGGTGGCCGAGCACGACTTGACGGTTTCTTCACGCACCTGACGGCGCGATGGTCACTTCACGCGCTTGACCTTGTAGGTCTTGGACGAGCCCTCGATCGTCAGGTTGTAGCTGCCGAGCAGCCCGCGCGAGATCGTGACCACGTCGCCACCGTGCTTCGACAGCATCGCATGCTCGGTGTCGGCCTCGATCTGGCGCCACACCTGGCCGTCGTCGAGGAACAGGATGAACTTGCCGAAGGGCGAATAGGCGACCTCGCTGACCTTGGCGGTGATGCTGTCGATCGGCTCGGGCGGCGGCGCTTCGCCTTCCTTGGGCGGCTGTTGCGGCAGGGCCTCGCTGCCGAACTTCTCCGGCGTCGTCTGCTGGTCGGGCGCGCTGCCGAACAGGTTGCCGAAGTCGAAGCCGAACCACGATTTCTGCTCTTCCGCCGTGGGCGGGCCGGAGCGCGGCAGGCGCGCCACCGCCTTCCTCACCTCTGGCCCGAGCTGGTCGAAGCAGGCCAGCCGCTGGTCCTTGTCGGCGACGCCGGCGCATTGGTCCATCGCGCGCAGCACCTCTTCGGTCGGTCCGGCGAGGGCCGTCATGGGCAGGCCGAGAAGAAGACCGCTGGTTACCACAGCCGCGCGCAGTTTCATGGCTCGTTCACCCATTCGTTGTTTAATGCATCGGCGGGACCGCATCCCGCCCGTTAAGAATTGCGTAATCTTTTGGCCGCGATTGTCCGCGGCGTTGCGGATTGGAGCACAGCAGATGGCGGATTCCAATCAAAACAACTTCACGCGCCGCGCCGCGTTGACGGTCGGCGCGGTCACCATGGCCGGCGTCGGCGTCTATGCGTTCAAGGGGCGCTCGGCGCGCGGATTCACCTTGTCGACCGCGGACGCCAGGACGCTCAACCGCGGCAACGGCGCCGAGCCCGACACGCTCGATCCGCACAAGGCGCAGGGCCAATGGGAGAACAACGTCGTCGGCGACATGTTCGTGGGCCTGATGACCGAGGACGCCGCCGCCAACGCGGTGCCGGGCGCGGCCGAGAGCTATACCGTAAGCGACGACGGCCTCACCTACCGCTTCAAGCTGCGCGATCACACCTGGTCCGACGGCGTTCCGGTCACCGCTCACGATTACGTGTACTCGTTCCGCCGCATCGCCGATCCGAAGTTCGCGGCGCAGTACGTCTCGATCCTCTATCCCGTCAAGAACATGCAGGAGGTCAATGCCGGCAGGCTTCCGCTCGACGCGCTGGGCGTGCGCGCGATCGACGACCGTACGCTGGAGATCGATTTCCATTTCCAGGTGCCCTATATCGGCCAGCTGCTCACCCATTTCACGACCTTCGCGGTGCCCAAGCACGTCGTCGAGAAGCACGGCGACCAGTGGATGCGGCCTGAGAACATCGTCGTCAACGGCCCCTATATCCTCAAGGCCTGGGTGCCCAACGATCACATCCAGGTCGTCAAGAACCCGCGCTTCTGGGACGCGAAGAACGTCAAGATAGAGACCGTCAACTACTATCCCACGCAGGACAGCGAGGCCGCGGTGAAGCGGCTGCGCGGCGGCGAGTTCGACCTTCTGACCGACAGCCTGCCGCCGCAGAAGATCGACTGGCTGCGCGAGAACATGGCCAAGGAGCTGAGGCTCTGGCCCTTCATCCTGAGCCAGTACGTGCAGTTCAACTTCCAGCGCAAGCCGTTCGACGACATCCGCGTGCGCCAGGCGCTGTCTCTCGCCATCAACCGCGAGATCATGTGCAGCAAGGTCGAGCGCGCGGGCGAGCAGCCGGCCTATGCGATGATCCCGCCGGGCATGCCGGGCTATCCCGGCGGCGCGCGCGTGGGATTCAAGAACGTGCCGATGGCCGGGCGCCTCGCCAAAGCCAGGGCGCTGCTGGCCGAGGCCGGCTTCGGACCGCACAATCCGCTCAGCTTCGACTACAGCATGATCATGACCACCGAGACCAAGCTGATCTCGGTCGCGCTGCAGGAGATGTGGCGCCAGGCCGGCGTCAACGTGCGCCTGGTGCCGACCGAGACGCAGGTCCATTACGCGGTGCTGCGCAAGCACGATTTCGACGTCGCCTGGGCGGGCTGGGTCGCCGATTATCGCGATCCGAAGAACTATCTGTTCCTGTTCCAGCGCGCGACCGAGGATATGAACTACGGCACCTACTACAATCCGAAGTTCGAGGCGCTGGTCGCCCGCTCCGACGACGCGCGCGACGCGGCCGAGCGCGCGCGCATGCTGGAGCAGGCCGAGCAGATCCTGCTCGACGACGTCGCGGTCGCGCCGGTCTATTTCGGCGTCACCCGCGACCTGGTCTCGCCGCAGGTCAAGGGCTGGGTCAGCAACAACGTCAACATCAACCGCAGCCGCTACCTCTCGCTCGACCGCGCGATCACGACGGTCTAACTTTTCCGCATGACCGCGGCGGTCTAGTCTCGGCGCATGATTCTTCGTTTGTGCGCAGCCCTTGCGCTTTGCGTTTGCGCGTCCGCGCAAGGTGCGACCGTGCTGAACCGCGGCAACGGCAGCGAACCCAAGAGCCTCGATCCGCACTTCGTCAACACGGTCGCGGAGTCCAATATCCTGGGCGACCTCTTGACCGGGCTGACCACGCTCGACGCGGCGGCGCGGCCGATCCCCGGCGCCGCCGAGCGCTGGGAGGTGTCCGCGGACGGCAAGACCTGGACCTTCCATTTGCGCAAGGAGATGTGGTCGGACGGCAAGCCGGTCACTGCGGACGACTTCGTCTTCGCCTGGCGGCGGCTGCTCGACCCCAAGAACGCGGCGCCTTACGCCTATAATCTCTGGGTGCTGAAGAACGCGCGTGCGATCAGCAAGGGCGCGATGCCGCCAGCGGCGCTCGGCGTGACGGCAAAGGATGCGGCGACGCTCGTCGTGCAGCTCGAGCATCCCGCGCCCTACCTGCCGGAGCTGCTCACGCACGACACCGCCTATCCGCTGCCGCGCCATGTCGCGCAGGCCAAGGGCGATGCGTGGTCGCATATCGGCAATTTCGTCGGCAACGGTGCTTATGTGCCGACGGCATGGGTCGCGAACGATCACGTGGCGCTGGCGAAGAACCCGCGCTTCTACGACGCCGCGCATGTGCGCATCGACACCGTCAACTACTTCCCGACCGAGGATTCGCAGAGCGCATTGAAACGGCTGCGCGCGGGAGAGATCGACACGCAGTCGCCGATCCCCTCGACGCAGATCGACTGGCTGCGCGCGCATATGGCGGGCTGGCTTCGCATGAAGCCGTTCCTGGCGGTGTCGTATTTCGCGCTCAATACGTCGAAGCCGCCGCTCAACGATGCGCGCGTGCGCAAGGCGCTGAACCTCGTCTTCGACCGCGAGATCGTGACGGGCAAGGTGCTGCGGCTGGGCGATCCGCCGGCCTATCGCCTGGTGCCGCCGGGCGTGGCCAATTATCCCGGCGGCGCGGCGTTGGATTTCAAATCCATGCCGCAGCCCGCGCGGATCGCGCTGGCGCAGAGCCTGATGCAGCAGGCGGGTTACGGCCCGGGCAACACGCTGCACGTCACGCTCGAGACCACGCACGATCCCGACAACAAGCGCGTCGCCGCGGTGCTGCAGGCGATGGCGCGCGCGGCCTATGTCGACCTGGCCGTTCAGTCGGTCGAGCTCCAGGTGCACTACAAGAACATGCAGATGGGCCAGTTCGAGATCGCCAGCGCCGTGTGGGTCGCCGATTTCAACGACGCGAGCAACTTCCTCGACCTCTTGCAGTCGGGCAGCGGCAACAACTATGCGCGCTATCGCAATCCCGCCTACGACCGCGCGCTGGCGGCGGCGCAGAACGAGCCCGATGCCGCCAGGCGCGGAGCGCTCCTGCTCGGCGCCGAGAAGATCGCGCTCAAGGACATGCCGTGGCTGCCCTGGCGGTTCCGCCTGACCCAGGACCTCGTGGCGCCGGCGGTGAAAGGCTGGATCGCCAACCCGCGCGACTATAACCGCAGCCGCTGGCTCTGGATCGAGCGGCGGAGTTGAGCTAGGTCTTCCTTGCGCGCGCGATCCCGTAGCTCAGCAGGATAGAGCACCGGTTTCCTAAACCGTAGGTCGGGGGTTCGAATCCCTCCGGGATCGCCAGTCTTCGCCGCGCAGCAGCGGAGACTGCCACGGCGAAGCGCGCAAGCGCGAGGCCGGGCTGGTGCATGCTTCGCGCGGCGACGCCTTGGCAAGCCCCGCGCGCTTCGCCTGGCGAGCCAGTCTTCGTCATCGCGCGGCTTCGGTTGGCAGGCCTCTCCTCCCCTCTCCTTGACCCGAATCCCCGAAATCACCATATGATCGCTTGGGTTTATCGGTATTCGCTCATGCTGTCGCAAAAGGCGCGCTATGCGCTTCACGCGCTGATCGTGCTGGCCGGAAAGGGCGGCGGCGAGCCGATGATGATCGCCGACATTGCCGAGGAAGCCGGCGTGCCGCGCAAGTTCCTGGAGCAGATCCTTCTCGGCCTGAAGAAGCGCGGCATCGTGCAGAGCCTGCGCGGCCGCGCCGGCGGCTATCGCCTGGGCCGCCCGGCCAAAGAGATCACCTTCGCCGACATCATCCGCGAGACCGACGGACCGCTCGCGCTCAGCCCCTGCGTCAGCGTCACCGCCTATCACAAATGTCCCGATTGCGAGGACGAGGCGACCTGCGCCATCCGCAGGGTGCTGCTGGCGGCGCGCGACGCGACCGCGCAGGTGCTGGAGTCGCGCACCCTGGCGCAGGCCGTCGCGGGCGCCCGGCGCGGTCGCGGCACTTAACCAGGTGCCGCGCGTTTACCTTCCATGGTGATGCACGCAGCCATCCTGGCCGCCATGCTCTCGGCGGCACCCACGCAGAATCCGCAGGACTCCACGCAAGGCACCGTCGTCACCGGCGCGGTCGACGCGCCCAAGACCACGACCAGCGGCAACGAAAAGGCGACGACCGACGCGGCCGGCGTGCCGAAGGGCACGGTGGGCGCAAGTCCAGGCTCGGGCTCGGGGTCCAGCGATCTCAACGCCACGTCGGCGACCAGGCGCCGGCATCATCACCGCCGGACGCCGCCGCACTGATCAGGACGCGATCTTCTTCTGCGCCTTCCTCGACCACTCGAACACGATCCCGCGGTCGGGCCTGGTGAGCTTCTTGTCCTTGCCCTTGTAGTCGAAGCTGTCGAGCAGGTCGCGCATCAGCTCGAGCCGCGCGGTCTTCTTGTCGTCGGCGCGCACGACGCGCCACGGCGCCTTGGCATGGCTGGTGCGCTTGAACATCTCGTCGCGCGCCTTGGAATAGGCGTGCCACTTGTCCTGCGCCGCTTCGTCGACGGGCGAGATCTTCCAGCGCTTGAGCGGGCTGTCGCGCCGCGCCTCCAGGCGCTTCGCCTGCTCGTCCTTGTCGATGTCGAGGTAGTATTTGCGAAGCTCGATGCCGTCGCGCACCAGCAGCTCCTCGAACGGCACGACGGCGTCGAAGAACGCCGCGACGTCGCCCTCGCTGCAGAACCCCATCACCCGCTCGACGCCGGCCCGGTTGTACCAGGAGCGGTTGAAGACGACGAACTCCTCGGCCGCAGGCAGCTGCGGCACGAAGCGCTGGAAGTACCACTGCGTCTGCTCGCGGCCCGACGGCTTGCCGGGCGCGAAGACGCGCGTCTCGCGCGGGCTCATATGCTCGGTCAGCCGCTTGATCGTGCCGTCCTTGCCCGCGCCGTCGCGGCCCTCGAGGAGGACAAGCACCCGCGCGCCGTCGGCGATCAGCTTGCGCTGCAGCTTGACCAGCTCGATCTGCAGGTCGCGCAGCTTGCGCTTGTAGTGGTGATGGTCGTCGCTCATGTCACCCTCCACGGCACCACCGCGCCCTCGACGCGCAGCGCCTCGATCCCGAACACCTTCGACAACGTTCGATCGGACAAATCGTGCGCGGCGACGCGGCCGCCATCGAGCACCACGATCTCGTCGCAATGGCGCGAGGCGAGGGCCAAGTCGTGCAAGGTCACCGCCACCGCGGCGCCGCGCCCGGCCTCGTCGCGCAGAAGCTGCATCAGGCGCAGCTGGTGCGCCGGGTCGAGATAGGCCGCGGGCTCGTCGGCGAGCAGCGCCGGCGCTCCGGTCGCCAGCGCCCGGGCGAGCAGCACGCGGGCGCGCTCGCCGGCGGAAAGCTCATGCGTAGAGCGCGTGGCGAAGGCGGTTGCGTCGGCACGCTCCAGCGCGGCGTCGATGGCGCGCGCGTCGCGGTCGCGATGCGGCAAGCGGCCCAGCGCCACCAGCTCGCGCGCCGGCAGCGGCCAATGCGCTTCGCCGCCCTGGGGCAGATAGGCGATGGTGCGGGCCAGCGTCTCGCGCGACCAGCCGCTCGCGCTGCGGTCCTGGATGAGCACCGCGCCGCCGGTCAGCGGCAACAGGCCCAGCGCCGCGCGCAGCAGGCTGGTCTTGCCGGCGCCGTTCGGGCCGACGATCCCCGTCACCTTTCCGGCGCGCAGCGCGGCGTCGATGCCGTTCAGGCCATACGCCGCGCGTGCCTCCTCGAACGCGATCATGTCTCGCGCCCCAATTTGAGGATCAGCCAGAAGAAAAACGGCGCGCCCAGCATCGCGGTGACGACGCCCAGCCGAAGCTGCTCGCCCGGATCGATGCTGCGCACCAGCACGTCGGACGCGGTCACCAGCAGCGCGCCGCCCAGCGCCGAGGGCAAGAGCAGAAGCGACGGGCGTTGATCCGTGAACGGACGGATGAGGTGCGGCACGACCAGGCCGACGAAGCTGACCGCGCCCGCCGCCGCCGTCGCCGCCCCCGTCGCCAGCGCCACCCCCAGGATCACGCGCATGCGCACCGAGCCCACGCCGATGCCGAGGCTGGCCGCCGCCTCCTCGCCCAAGGTGAGCGCGTCGAGGCCGCGCGCGGCGCTGATCAGAAGCGCGATGCCGATGGCGACCAGCGGCGTCGCCAGCACGAGGTCGCTCACGGTGCGGTCCTTGAGCGAGCCCATCATCCACAACACCATCTCGCTCATCGCGTAGGGGTTGGCCGCGAAGGTCAGCGCCAGCGCGGTGAGCGCGACGGCGAGGCTCGAGATCGCGACGCCTGCCAGCACCAGCGCCACCCTTCCCGCGCCGCGCCGCGACAGCACGAAGAGGACCGCGGCCGAAGCCAGCGCGCCCGCGATCGCGAACGCGGGCAGCAGCGCCGGCGCTTTCGCCGCGAAGCCGAAATAAAGCGCGAGCACCGCGCCCAGCCCTGCGCAGGAGGTCACGCCGGTCACGTCGGGCGAGGCCAGCGGGTTGCGGAACAGGCCCTGCAGCGCCGCCCCGCTCGCGCCCAGCGCCGCGCCGACGACGAGCGCCAGACCCGTGCGCGGCAGGCGGATCTCGCGCGCCACCGTGCCGGCGAGACCGTCGCCGTCCCACAAGCCTTGCAGCAGCGTGGCGACAGCCAGATGCGCCGGGCCCAGGAAGAACGACAGCGCCGCACAGCCGAGCGTGAGCAGCGCGAGGACGGCGAGAAGCCGCGTCATTGCCGCCTCGTTGTCATAGCCGCCGCCATCATCGCCTCCCCTTCGTCGTCACCGCTTTCGCGGCCAGGCGCGTGAAGGTCATGGCCGCGTCCGCCGACCAGGGACCGGGACAGAGGAGCGGCGTCAGTTCGGCCCAGGCGACGGTGCTGGGGACGGTGGCGAGCGCGGGATGATGCTGCACCAGGTCGGCTCGGGAGTTCATGAGACGCGGATCGCCGCTCAGGATCAGAAGCTCCGGCGGGTGCGCGATGACGGCTTCGATGGGCAAGGTGTCGAGGCGCGTATGGCCGAGCACCGCACCCATGTCGGCGAGGCCCGACAGCGCCATGATCTCCCCGTCATGCCGCCCGTCGCCGAATAGCCGTTGGGCTCGTAGACCAGCGTGCGCACCGGCGGCTTGGGCGCCGCGCCACGCGCGCGGGCAAGCGTCGCGTCCATCTCTTTCAGCAGCGCGCGCGCGCGCTCGCGGGCACCGAGCTTGTCGCCCAGCAACGCGGTCACGCGGCGGATATCCGAAAGCGAATTCGCCCAGGGCACGTCGAGCACCGGCACATGCGCGCGGTCGAGGGCGGCGTGCAGCGCGGGCATGGTGCCGGCATACATCACCACCAGATCGGGATCGAAGGTCATCACCGTCTCGGCCGAGGGACGGATGGCGGGGATGCCGGCGGCCGCGTCGGCGATGGTCGAGACCACGGGATGGCGGTCCGTCGCCTCGAAGGACAGCGCCGCGATCTGCCCGCGCGGCACCAGCCGGAAGACGTATTCGTCGGTGCAGAGGAAGGTCGAGACGATCCGCTTGGGCGCGCAAGCCGCTGGCCCGGTTGATAGAATCAGCGCCGTGAGCGCCGCGGCAACCCAGCCATGCGCGGCTTGCATATTGCGGCGGGAGTTCGGGCCTACCACCTGTCGCCTGCCAAAACGGGAGAATCCATGCGCACCAATTTCGTCACATTCGCGCTCGCCGCAAGCGTCGTCGCTTCGCCCGCCTTCGCCATGACGGCCGCGGATGTGCTGGCCGCCAACAAGCAGGCCTCGGGCGGCAAGGCCTGGGACGGCAAGGCGGCGCTGAAGATCCAATACGCCTATGACGGCCAGGGCATGACCGGCGGCATCGTCTCGGTCGACGATC
>Ga0213876_10000825_pt1 | contig 20866 bp, 16 predicted proteins | sample BarmaccomBMRX_R9_FD_160113 | JGI IMG/M metagenome (GOLD analysis project Ga0213876, IMG submission 160113) | Root-associated microbial communities from Barbacenia macrantha in rupestrian grasslands, the National Park of Serra do Cipo, Brazil - RX_R9 | ecosystem: Host-associated > Plants > Roots... | reverse complement strand
CGAGGTGTAGTTTTCGAGGTGCTCGGTCGGCTTGATGACGATCCCGAAGCGGTAGGATTCGTAGGCGACGTTGTCGAGGTCGCGGCCGTTGAAGAGGTTGGTGGTGAAGCCGTCGCGGCGGCTGATGTCGGTCGCCGCCCGCACCATCAGCTTGTCGGGGATGATCGGCAGATTGATGGCCGCGGTGAACTCCCTCAGGCCATAGTCGCCGACCTTGCCTTCCACATAGCCGTCGAAGCTGTTGGACGGCTTCTTCGGATAGATCATCACGTTGCCGCCGTCGGTCACCCGGCCGAACTGAGTTCCCTGCGGGCCGCGCAGAACCTGCAAACTATCGAGGTCGAAGAACTGGCCGTGACTGAGACCCGTCGGAGAGACGATCGGCACGTCGTTGTAGTAGGGGATGACAGCGTTGAACTCGTTTTGGAAAGAGTACGATTGCCCGCGGATTGCGAAGACGACGTTCGCGCGATCTGACACGACGGCAGGGACCGTGAGGCCCGGGGTGAAGTTCGCTAGGTTCTGCGGATCGAAGACGCCGACCGAGTCGATATCCTTCTGCGAGATCGCGGTGACGGCCACCGGCACCCTTTGCAGGTTCTCGGAGGTGCGCCGGGCCTGCACCACCACTTCCTGCAGGGTGCTGGGTTGTTGCGCCGGTGTCTCGGCCCGGGCGCCGGCGCTGGCCAATGCGGCCAGCGCGCAGCCGCAGAATAACGACACCGGATTCGGCCTGAACACGTCACCCCCTTTTTGGCCTGAGGCCCTGGCAGTCGGATTCCCAGATCGTTCCGCCCACTGTAACGGACCCCACCCATCGCTCGTCAACTAAATTATAGCAGCTGCTTTAACGCCTATTTCGACTGAAGTGGCTTGACACGCCCTTCCGGCGACCGCGATTTGACGCCCGTCCCCGAGTCTGCGCGAACCCACGCTGCGGTCAGCCTTGCGAACCCTTCCGAGCCAGCCGGAGCGCGATACCAAGGCGCAGGTCATCGAGGCGGCGGAGCGCCTGTTCGGGCGTTACGGGCTGGAAGGCGTTTCGCTGCGTCAGATCGCAGCGGAGGCGGGCTCATCGAATCCGAGTGTCGTTCAATACCACTTCGGAGATAAGCGAGGCTTGATCCAAGCCATCTACGTCTATCGCCTGGCGGCCCTGGAGGTTCGCCGCGGTGCCCTGCTCGCGCAAGCGCGGCAGGACCGGGAGATGGCCGATCCGCGGACCCTGCTCGAGGTGCTGCTAGGACCCCTGAGCAAGGAACGCGACCAGGACGGCCGGCGCAGCTACGCCGCCTTCCTGCTCAGTCAGAGAGGCCGGGGAATAGTCGGCTTGCAGTCGTTTGTATTTGCCCTCGCTCCGCTCGCCGAGCACATCGTCGACCTGCTCCGCGCCGCAGTCGGCCCAATGCCGGAAAGGCTCTTCCGTTTCCGCCTGACGACCGCGTCCGTCCTCTACTGGCAGGCTCTTGTGGCGCTAGATGCGGAACGCGGCGCCGGCGACGGTTTGCTGGTGGCCGAGGAGGGAGTCCTGGCCGAGGTGCTCAACGCCGGTGCGATCCTGCTCACGGCGCCGGTTTCCGCCGACGTAGCCGCAGCCTTCGGCGCGGCCGACTGAGCCGAGGAGATCACCCGTCTTCTGCGACCCTTTCGGTGAGCATGCCACGCCAGCTGCGCCTTCTTAGAAACCGTATCGTTTACGTGCGCCGCGCAGGCGCGCCGCCAGCCGATTGCGTCGTTCTTCCGCCGAGATCACGGGTGTTTCGGGTGGGAGGTGGGCGCGCACGTCGTTGAAGGCGACCTTCGTCGCGTGCTGGGCCGGCAGCGGACCGGTGAAGTTCTTGAAGCGCATCATGACGCAGCCGATCGGCGACCCGGTCGTATCGATCCAGTTGGGCACGCCGGGATCCCGGTGAGCGATCACGTAGCGGACCTTGCCGTCGCGATCGACGGCCGCGGTCGCCATATTCAGCGAACTTTGGTGATACATGAAGTCGATCCAGTTGCCCCAGTAGTCGTTCAGCTGGATGCTCCAGTACGCCGGATCGAGGGGAAGTCCCGTTTCGACGATCAGCGCCTCGTCGGGCTCCAGGGAAAACACCGCCCGGCTGTAGACCTGTCCTGGGCTGCCCATCGAGGCTCCTGTCGGGAGGCGCGCGCCGCCGCTGCTCGTCGTTGATCCCGAAAGGTAGGGGTTCATCACCGGGGGCGGCGGAGGAAACTGATTGTAGCCCACTTCGGAAAGGATCTTGATGTTCCACCCGATGTAAAATTTGAAATGCTCGACCACGAAACGGCCGGCGCGGTGAATGTTCAGATTGAGCAGGTCACGGGGCCGGACGATCGGCGGGTCGTCTGGCGGACCCAGCCGTTCGATGTGGAACAGCGTCGGCTCGTCGTTTTCCCAATCCACGGACAGATCGGTGATGAGCAGCTTGATGTTGTGATAGCCTGGATCGAGTCTGACCCAATTACCGGGATGCGCGTCGGGCGACAAAATAATTTCGAAATCTTCGCCACGCCGTAGATTCTGCAGGTTAACGGGCGGGATCGCATGTAGCACGTCCGATCCCCAGAAGCCTTCGCTCAACCGGATGTCGAGCAGACGGGAATTTCCGCTTCGGCGGCCCCAGATACGATAGGTGTAGGCGCCATCCAGGAAGGCGTATGAGTAGTTGAAATCCGGGCAAGGCTCGCCCCACCCCCATTCTAAGGGCGTGAATTCGTGGCGGAAAATGTTCGGATAGGCGGGGACGCCCTTTACGTACTGGTTGAAACCGACCCCCTGCAGCTCCTGCAGAACATAATCACCCTGGTCCCGCACGATAGGGTTGCTCGCCTGCGGTTGCGACAGCATCAGCTCGCGCGCTTCGTTCAGGGACGCGATGTACCCGCTCCACGTATCGCCCGTCCCGCCTGACGTGGGCGCGGCCAGCGCCAAGCCGCCGCCTTGCGTCGCCGCGGTCAGCAGGCCGGCCGCAATTACATTTCGGCGTGTCGCCATCGTTGTCTCCCTCGGTTGATTTCTTAGCGCGCCTTGGGCGGCGGTCGCCAGCAGGCCGAAGGCGCCGCTCAGTACCCGTATCTCGCGAGCGAGGCCCGAGCTCGACGGCTCAGTTGCTCGCGCCGTTCCTGCGGACCGATGACAGGGGTGTCAGACGGGAGGGCGGCGCGCAGCTCGGCGAACTTCACCTTGCGGATGACCGGCTTCGGCGTGTAGCCGCCCTTGGGGTCGTAGAAGCGGAAGTTCACGAAGCCCTGGGTCAGCCCCACTAGGTCGATCCAATTCGGCGCGCCTGGGTCCTGCTGGGCCATCACATAGCGCACGCGCCCGTCCCTATCGACCGACGTCTGATGCCCGTTGAGGGAGCTCTGGTGATAGCTGTAGTCGGGTGTCTGGTACCAGATGTCGCCGATCGAATAACTCCAGTAGGCCGCGCGCGGCGCCTCGACCTCGACCACCAGCGCCTCGTCCGGCGCGATGTCGAAGACCATCCGCCCCTTGAGCGCCTTGGGATTGCCGCCCATGTCCTTGCCGCCCAGGCGCAGATCCTTGTCCCACTCGATGGCGAAGACGTTGACGCCGCCGGCCTTGGCCTGGATGTGGTCGATCATGCTGATGTTGAAATCGGCGTTGGCTCTCACCCAGCGGGCCTGTTCGCGCAGGCGACGGTTGAACTCCGCTTCCGTGTAGGTCCACTCGGCCTCCGGATCGACCACCGTCACCGCCTCGATCTGCATCTTGGCGCCGCGGTCGTGCTCCCAGTCCCACCAGGCTTCCCGGCTGTTGAGCACTACGTTGCGGGTCTCCCGGGGTATGGCGACCCAGGTCTTGCCCGGCTGCGGGTCCGGCGACAGGAAGATCTCGAAGCGGCCTTGGGAGTCGGCGTGCTCGCCCGGAAAGACATTGGCGACGTTGCTCGAGCTGGGATCGCCCCAGAAGCCGTCCATCACCTGGATGTCGAGAAAGGGAGCGTCGCCCACCTGCCCCCATATCCGGTAGGTGTTGCGCCCGCTCAGCACCGCCCAGCGGTAGAGAAAATCGGGACAAGGCTGGCCCCAGGTCATCTCGAACGGCATGAAGATCGGGTGGATGTAGAAGTTGGGATGGGCGCGCCGCGGGGCCATATACATGTTGAACCCCACGGTCGACAGCATCTGGACGTCGTAGAGCGCCCGCGTCCGGTCGCCCGCATCGCGGCAGCGGGTGCTGTTCAGCATCTTGGCGCGAGCGTATTCGAGCGCCTCCAGATATTCCCGCCAGGCCGCCTCGCCGTCCGACCCGGCCGGCGGCTCGGCCGCCGATCCGCTCCCAGCGGCGACCGCCGCCCCCAGCGCCAGCATGTCCCGCCTGCCGATCATCGCACTTACCTCCCCTGAGATCACGCGGCGGCGCTTGGCGCGCCCCCTTGCTTGTCTTGATGCCGAGCAGCGCAAAATCCTCAACCGATACGCCGCCGGTGCGCCGCCGCGGCGGGACGACCTTACAGTAGGCTATATCGAAAGGTAGTAGGCGCCTTCCCCTTCGCGGACATAGCCCGCCGTGGGCCCGGAGAAATGCGTCCCGATCATGAGCACCTTCTTCCCGCTCAAGTTCCTGAAGGCGGTCTCTCGCGTTCGAACGGCCTGCTCATGCGCGATGTCTGACGGAGACCCCCACTCGGGATGCGAGAGCTGGCAAGGATGATGAATGAAGTCGCCGGTGATTATCGCCGCCTCGCCCTTTGACTCGATGAAGACACTGACGTGGCCCGGCGTATGTCCAGGCGTCGGAGCGAGACGCACACCTTCACAGACTTCATGGTCGGATCCGACTAGATCGATAAGTCCCGCCTCGAAGACCGGCTGCACGGAATCGGCGAAGACTATCGCGCCCTGGGCGCGCTCCCGCTGGTCACGCCAGTATTCGAATTCGGTGCGGTCCATCAAATAGCGCGCTTTTGGAAAGGTGGGCCGCCATACGCCATCCACGAGCTTGGTGTTCCAGCCTACGTGGTCGGAATGAAGGTGGGTGCACAAGACGAAGTCGATATCGTCGGCGGCGAAGCCCTCCTCTTCCATGTCCGTCAAGAACCGCGTCTGCAAGTTGTTCCATTCGGGAAGCGCCCTTCCCTCCTTCAGATTTCCGACGCACGTATCCACCAGGATCTTCACGCTGCCGGCTTCGACGACGAAAGCCTGTATGTTCAGCTTCATTCTGCCCTTTTCGTCCACGAAGTGCGGAAAGAGCCATGACATCCCGCTCAGCCGCGCCGGCTCCGCATCGGGAAGGATCATCCGTCCATCCCACACCAGCACCTGCTCCACGAGGCGGGTGACCGTCACATCGCCGATACGCCATTTCACTCTTTCCGCCTCGGTTGGCGGGGCGGTCGCGCGGTGCAAGGTGGTCACCTTTCGCTCCTTGGTTATCTCGACGCGATCGGGCGTCTGGCGAGGACGTCCGTCGGCGCCATACCGGTGTCATTTCGCGCGCTTTAGGCGCCCTGGACCGAGCGCCTCGGCGAGCTCCAGAAGATTTTCGCGCGTGGCGACGCTGAAGGTGATTTCCTTTACGCCAGCCTGCTCGAGCTGTTCTATCTTGTCGATGAGCTGATCCTTGGTGAGGACCAGGACCCGTTCCCTTACCAGCTCGTCGTTCAGGATAGCTTCCTCCTCGGGTCTCACGAACAGCACGTGACCGGTGTGCAGCCTCAAGGCCGCATCGCGCGCATGCGGCGATGGAAAGATCTTCCTGTAGGCGGAGACCGCACGACGCATGGCCTGCGAAAGGCCGTCCGGAAGCGGCTTTCCATGGATCAGTTCATGGTCGATCCAGCGGTGTACGCCAGACAAGACCTGTGGCCCGGCGATCTTTCGGATACGCGGGGAGCTTATCGCTTCTCCTTCTCTCAGTAGAGCGACAGTCGCGAAATTGACGTTGCAATGCAGGCTTTCGACATCTCTTCCCGCGCCCGACCAGAGCGCCTGCATGTCCCCTATCGAATAGTCTCCCCACAATCCCGGCGCATCCATCCATCCGGCGCCGAGCTCGGCCACCAGGGCCATGCCCCGCGGGCCGCCCGTCGCGATTTGGACCCCTATGGGATCCTTGACGTTCAAGGTGAGATCGGGGTGGAGGAGGCGCAGTCGTCTTGTTCCGCCCTCGATTTCGAAATCGACTTCCTCGCCGCGCATGAGACCGACCGCGGCGCGCATGTGGGCGGCGAAATCTGCAACGGGTTGGCCTTTCAGGCCGAACGCGCGCCTGGCTGTAAAGCCGGTGCTGGCGCAGAAGTCGATGCGACCCGGCGCCATCGCGTTCAAGCTGGCGAAGCCGCATGCGGTGACTGCGGGGCTACGCGTCCAGGGCACATAGACGCCCGCGCCCACTCGAATCCGTCTCGTGAGGGTTATCGCGTGGGCCATGACGACAAATATATCCGCCGAAACCAGCGGCGAATCCCAAAATCGAATTGTATCGAAGCCAAGCTCTTCCGCGAGAGGAGCGATAGAAACACCGCTCAAGGAAGAGGTCGCGATAATTCCAAATTGCATCCTATCGCTTCCACTTTCACCCTAGTTGCTTCATATATTCTTCCGGTAGGGACTCTTTTCCCACGCGCCGCTCGGTTTCTAGCGGCCTTAGTCAGAAGCCTCCACCGTCGCCCGGCGAGCCTCGGACTCGGCCAGCTCCGGCGCACGGGTCGAGGTCGCATCTCGCGCAGCCAGGCCATCCTCCACCCTCCGGCCGCCTGGTTGTCCAGTGCTTTTTGAACATCCCAGCCCTCACCTTGTCTTGACGCAGCCCCCCGGAAAATCCTCAACTGGTATTTCAAAGGGGTGCGTGCTCGTCGACCATCGGCACCGGGCGGGCCTCGTCGCTCATGGGGAGGAGGGATTGGCCAACGCAATTGCATCGGGCAAGTCAGGCGCGCCGGAGATCGAGTCGATGGTCATCCGGTTCCGTCGCCCGCTGCTGCAGTATTTCATCCGTCGCGTGGGCGACCGCGGGGAAGCGGAGGACCTGACCCAGGAAGTCTTCGTCCGCATCCTTCTGCGGGGGCCTCAGGACCAGATCGAGCATGAGAGGGGATTCATCTTCACGGTGGCGGCCAACCTCCTGCGCCTTCGCGCCAGAGGGCGCGGCGGCCGACCAAGGCAAGTCGAGCTTTCGCCCCGGGATTTCGAGTCTGGACTGGTCGAGGATTGCGCGCCCGATCGCATCCTGCTTGGCCGGGAGCGGCTATGGGAGACGCTTGCGCACCTGGACGAGCTGGATCCCAAGACGCGCAACATATTCCTCATGTTCAGAGTCGACCGGATGCGGCAGCGCGACATCGCCAAGGCGTACGGCGTGTCGGTCAGCGCCGTGGAAAAGCACGTGGCGCGCGCCGGAGCGCACCTGGTTACGCGCCTGCAGCGCACCCGCCGAGCCGAGGCGCACACGCCGTCGAACTCGATCCGCGCAAGGTCCTGACCCAGGTGTCCAATCGCGACCGCCGCTGTGCCCTGCATTTTAGCCGGCGGATTGAGGATTTTCCGCGCGCCGGCATCAAGACCAGCAAGAGCGGCCGAGCGCCGTTCCAACAACCTGTCTTGGCGCGCCCAGGACGAGTGGCGGTGACAGGGGTCCGTTCTGCCGGGGAGCATAGCTCGCGCTGTCGCGGCGGAGGAAAATGCGGCAGGCTTCGCCAGATGGAGGATCGAGCCCGCACCCGCGCCGCGGCGTCCGCCCGGATCGGCGGGACGGCGAGAGGCGGATTTCGACGGAGGAAGCCATGACGAGCGGCCAGAGGAGCGAGAACGCGGGCTCGACGCGAGACGTCGAAGAGGCCTGGACCTACTACCATCGGACGCTCGATGCGGCGCGGGCGAGACTGCTGGCGCATCCCTTCGCAGACACCCCGCACCGCCGGGCGGCGGCGCACTACCTGATCTCCGAAGCCGCCGTGGTGGGCTTCAACATGTACGTCGGTCCGCGGCAGGATTATCCGGCGCTCTACTTCCAGCCTATCTTCCTTAACAACCTGTACGGCTGGGGAATGCCGAACCCGGATTTCCTCTACCGCTGGGCCTTCATCGACGGCGCCAAGACCTATCGGATCTGGGGCAGGCTGAACGACCCGGTCTTCGCCGACGTGCAGCTGCAGGACGGCTTCTGGGGCGATCCGAAGTTCAGCGTCGTCAGCAACACCGAGATCTCCGCCCTGCCGCTCGGCCCCGAGGGTTCATACGAACTGACCCTCAGCCCGACCCCTCAGCCCGGCGTCTGGATCAAGACCGATCCGACCGCGCGCCGCAGCGTCATCCAGATGCGCCAGGCCGTGATAGACTGGGTGGGCGACCGGCCCATGGAGATACACATCGACGAGCTCGACCGGCCCGCCGACACGCCGGTCATGTACTCGGAGGCCGACTTCGCCGACCGGCTCCGCCGGTCCGCGGATTTCGTCACCCACAACGTCGATTTCATCTATTCCCAGAACCAGAAGCTCTCGCTCGCCGCCGGTGAGTTCAACGTCTTTCACGGGGCCAGTGGAAACCGGCCCAACACCGAGGGGGGGAACCCGGGCGCGGAGTACATGCACGCCGTCTACGACATCGGCGGGGACGATGCGCTCATCATCGAGACCGAGCTTCCCAAGACGAAGTATTGGGGTATCCAGGTGGGGAGCGTCTGGTGGCAGACCGCCGACTATAAGTTCCACCAGTCCAACCTCAACGCCCACACCGCGGTGATCGACAAGGACGGCAGGCTGAGGGTCGTGCTCTCGCACGTCGATCCCGGCGTCCCCAACTGGCTCGATCCGGTCGACGACGATCGCGGAATCATAAATTTGAGATGGTACTTCACCGAATCTGCGCCGGTTCCGAAGGTGACGCATCGGGTGAAGGCCAGCCAGGCGCGCGACTTCCTCCCCGCCGATACGCCCGTGGTGACGCCCGCCCAGCGCCGAGCGGCCTTGGCCGAACGCTGGGAGGGGGTGGAGAGGATGTACGGACAGTGACACGCTCCTCCTGGCGACATCCGCCCCGACAGATGGGCCAACGCCAAAACCCGCGGCGACGCGAACCATGACTCCCGGCGTCACCGATCGGGTCGCGCTCGTGGTCGGCGGCGGCTCGGGCATCGGACGCGCCTGCGCCGTCGCCCTGGCGCGGGCTGGGGCGCGCGTGGTCGTGGCCGGGCGCAACGCCGCCGCGGGCGCCGCGGTGGTCGACCAGATCGCCCGCGACGGCGCAGAAGCCGCCTACGTCTCCTGCGACGTCACCGCTCCGGACCAGGTGGAGGCCCTGGGCGCAGCGGTCATCGACCGCTTCGGCGCCATCGGCGTCGGGGTGAACTCGGTGGCCACGATCAACAGCGGCGAGCGCCTCGCCGATGAAACCACCGAAAACTTCGACCGTGTGTTCGCGGTCAACGTGCGCGGCGTCTGGCTGGCGATGCAGCTGGAGCTGAAGCACATGCTGGCCAGCGGCCGCGGCGGCGCCATCGTCAACATCGGTTCGGCGGCGGGATTCAACGGCACCGTGGGGGGCGGCTTCTACTCGGCCAGCAAGCACGCCGTGGAAGGCCTGATCAAGACGGCCTCCAACGAGTACGCCGGCCTCGGCGTGCGAGTGAACGGGGTCGCGCCCGGCCCTACCCGCACCTCCCTGCTCGACCGCGCGACGCGCGGAGGCTCGTTGGAGACGATCGGCAAGGCGCGCCCGCTCGGCCGGGTCGCCGAGCCCGAGGAAGTGGCCGACGTCGTCGTCTTCCTCGCCTCCGACGCCGCCCGCTACATCACCGGCGAGACCATCCAGATGGACGGCGGCGCGCGGCATCTGCCCCGCATCGGCATTCCTCGATGACGAAGGACGGCCGGCGCCGACGCCAAGACAGGGAGGTTCTGGCATGAACGGAAGGCTTGCGGAGAAGGTCGCCTTAGTGACCGGCTCGACCGCCGGCTGTGGCGAAGCGATCGCAAGATGTTTCGCGCGCGAAGGGGCGAAGGTGGTGGTCACCGGGCGCACCGCCGAGCGCGGGGCCGCCATCGCCCAGGAGATCCGGGACGCCGGCGGGACGGCGACCTTCATACGCGCGGACGTTTCCGTGGAGGCCGAGGTCGAGGCCCTGATCGCCCGGACCGTGGAAGCGTTCGGTCGCCTCGACGTGCTGGTGAACAACGCCAGCCCGACTGAGCTGCAGCGCGGCGCCGACCGCCTGGACGCTCCGATGACCGCGCTGACCACCCCCGATCTCGACCGAATCTGGGGCGCGGCCCTCTACGGCTATTTCTGGATGTGTCGTTACGGCCTGCGGGCGATGATCGACGGCGGCCGCGGCGGATCCGTCGTCAATATCTCCTCCACCGTCTCGGTGGGCGGGGTGCAAGGCGCCGACGCCTACACGGCTGCGAAGGGAGCGATCAACGCCACCACCCGTTCCCTGGCGGTGTTACGCGCCGCACGGGATCCGCGTGAACGCCATCCTGCTGGGCCTGATCATCACCTCCGACACCGCGCGGCGACTGATCGAGGACCCGGAGGCCGGCCCCCGTCTCCGTCAGCGTCACCTTACCCGGTTCGGCGAGCCGGACGACATCGCGACCGCGGCGCTGTTCCTGGCGTCCGACGAGTCGGCCTTCATCACCGGCAGCGAGCTGCGCGCCGACGGCGGGGTCACCATCAACTCGGGCTTTCCGGCCGCGCGCATGCACGGCAGGACGACCACCTGATCTCATCCTCCGGCGTAGGCGCCGCCCCGACGGCTGCGCTAGATGCGCCCCCCGTGATCACCGGCGTGTCTTCAAAGCAGGAGCGGATGACCGATCAGGACGCAAGCCAGGCCGCAGACAAAACGCGGCTCGTCTCCGAATGGCGGCGCGGCTGGACGCTGATCGCGGCCGTCGCGCTCGGCATCGGCACATCGAGCATAGCAAGCACCGCCATGGGCGTCCTGCTGCCGCCGCTGACCCGCGCCTACGGCTGGTCGCGGGCGGAGTTCTCGGCCGGCTTCATGATCGTCACCTTCGTCTCACTGCTTGGCTCGACGCCGGTAGGCGTGGCCGTCGACCGCTTCGGCGCTCGCCGGGTGGCGCTCCTGGCGATGGCTGCGGGCTGCGTCGCCGTCGCCGCCCTGGGCCTGGCGGCGCCGAGCATCCTCAGCTGGTATGTCGCGACCCTCGTGCTCGGACTGGCGTCGGCGGCCGGCAGCTCGGTGGTCTGGCTCTCGGCCGTCGCCGGCCGCTTCGAACACTCCCGGGCCTTCGCCATGGCCGTCTCCCTGATGGGCATCGGCCTCACCCAGATCATCGTGCCGCCCCTGACCACCCTCGCCCTGGGGTGGATCGGCCTGCGACTGGTGTTTCCGATTCTGGCGGCGGGCTTCCTCCTAACCCTCCCGATCGTCTGGCTGTTCTTCTTCGACACCGCCGATCTGCGCCGCACGGCGAAGACGCCGGCCTCCCAGGGTCCCGCATCGGTCGCGAAGCCGCCGGGTCTCACCTTCGGGCAGGCGATCTCCACCTTCCGCTTCTGGCGGCTGACGGCGGCGGTGGTGCTGATCGCGGCCGGCGCCGGGGTGATCAATCTGCACCTCGTACCGATGTTGATCGATTCTGGCGCTTCCCCGCTCGCCGCGGCGGCCGCGCTCTCGGCGCGCGGCCCGGCGACGATGTTCGGGCGGGTGGCTGCCGGTTACCTGCTCGACCGGCTCGGCGTGCCGCTGGTCGCCTCGGCGATCTTCCTTCTCTCGGCCCTCGGCTTCGTGCTGCTGTCGCACGTGGGCAAGGACGCCGGACTGGCGGCGCTGTGCGTATGCCTCGTCAGCATCGCCTCCTCCACCGAACTGGACGTGGCCGCGTTCGCCGCCAGCCGCTATTTCGGGCTGAGGTCGTTCGGCGCGATCTATGGACTGCTCTACGGGCTCGCCGTGTTCCTCTGGGGTCTCGCGCCGGTGGCCGCGGCCGCCATCAAGGATCAGCTCGGAACCTACCAGCCCGCGCTCACCGGAGCGCTCGTCGCCGCGCTGCTGAGCTCGCTGCTGGCGGCCACCCTCGGCCGATATCCGACGTTCCCGGAGCGTCCTGAGGGTGCGCGGCTGACTCCCTGAAGGCCCTGCCCGCCGCGCTCCGGCCGTTCTCCGTGCAGATCCTCATTTGCGCTTTTCGCGGACGACGCCCATGCGGTCGATGTAGTCGCCGAACGTCGCCTCGATATCGGCCTCGGTGAGGCCGTAGTCGGCCAGGCGATATTCGCGGGGCGCGCCCTTGCCGTGGTGGTCCACCTTCAGGAACTGCTCCATGCGCTGCTTGGCGCCGGCGCCGAGCTCCAGGCCGAAGGCCGCGTAGAGCCGTTCGGCCTCGCCGATCGGGTCGGCGATCAGCTTGCTGTAGATGACGTCCACGACGACCACCTCGGGGTGCGCCGCCCGCCAGGCCATCACCTCGTCCATGGCGTTCTTCCAGCTCGACAGCATCGAAGCGCCGAGCGCCTGCGGGTCGAAAACCCGGTCGGAGAAAGCGCTGTAGAGCGCGGTGAGCAGGCTGGCGATGGAGGGGATCACCTTGCCCGGATCGCGATGGTTCAGGAATACCCGGGCGCCGGGGAAGGTGTCGAACATCAGGCTCCAGGTCATCATGTGACCCGGCGCCTTGAGGGCCCACCGGTCGAAGGTCCTGCCTTCCTGCAACGTCTGCATCATCCCCTTCTGCCAGGCGTAGGCGTCGGGGAAGTCGGCGGCGGCGAGCGCCGAGAAGGCCGGGACGTTGAAGTACGCGCCGTAGAGGGCCGAGCCCGAGCTCTCCTGAATGAACACGCACTCTTCCGACGCCTCGGCGACATAGGGATGGATGTCGCTCACGTAGGGGTCGCTCAAGGACTGGAAGGCCAGAATGCGGCGATAGAGCGCCACACGCTCTTCTTCGAGCGCCGCGTCGGTTCCCGGCGGAGGGACGGGGATGGCCGATTGGGCGGCCGTCGCCGAGAGGTTGCCTGGGTCCTGGGCGATCAGATTGTGGAGGAAGGTGGTGCCTGCGCGCGGCAGCCCGGTCCCGATCAGCGGGGCGACGATGGGCGCCCCCTCGCCCCGCTCGGCCCGCCAGCGCACTTGGCGCAGCCGCGAGCACAGCATCACGTGGAGGCGCGAGTGCGCGCGTGAGCGGCCTGGCGTGCTCAGCTCGGCGTCGCTCTCGAGCGACTGGCAGAGCGCGTCAAATCGCCTGCGAAACCGCGTCTCGCCCCACCTTGCGCCCCCCCAGTCCGAAAGCCCGGTGGCGGCCTCCGCCTCGCGCAACAGCGTCTCGGCCACCATCGGCTCGGCGTAAGGGACGAGCGCCGAGGCGTAGATTCGCGTCAAGTCCGAGTTCATCTGCATCCTCAGTGTCGGCCCCATTCAATATGTCGGGAAGAGCGCGCCTGGGCGGGGCTCGTCCCTGCTCGAGTAGCACAAGGTGGTGCGGCGACGGCCCTCCCGATCAGGCGCCGCTGCTGGCCGTGCCTCCGTCGATCCTCAGCAGGGCCCCGGTGGTATAGCCGGAGAGCGGGCTGGCCAGGAACGCGACGGCGGCGGCGATCTCGCGCGGCTTGCCGAGCCGCTTCACCGGCTGGGGATAGTGGTCGGTGGTGTAGACTCGCTGGTTCTCTTCGAAGTCGTCAGGCCAGCCCTTCTGGCGGCGCAGCGTGTTCAGCCAGCGTTCCACCGCCGGCGTCAGGATCGTGCCCGGGATGACGGCGTTGACCGTCACGCCCGACGGCGCCAGCAGCTTCGAGAGGTTGACCGTCATGTTGTCGACGCCGGCCTTGGCCGCGCCATAGTCGATGAGACCGCCCCGCATCTGCGAGCCGCTGGCGCTGGAGATGTTGATGATCCGGCCCCACCCGCGCTCGCACATGGCCGGAGCCAGCCGCTGGGTCAGCCGCACCGCGGCGCCGACATTGAGGCTGAAGCTGTCCAGCCATTCCTGGGGCTTCACCTCCAGCCAATCGGGATTGTCGATGCGCAGCACCGCGCCCGCGTTGTTCACCAGGATGTCGATCCCGCCCAGCTTCTCCAGCGCCGCGTCGGCCACCCGCGCGGCGTCCTCGTCCTTCATCAGGTCGCCGCTGGTGACCACCGTCTCGACGCCGAGCGCGGCGACCGCCCGGGACGTCTGTTCCGCGCGCGCCTTGTCACGGCCGTGGACGGCGACCGCCACGCCTTCGCTGGCCAGTTCGAGCGCGATCGCCGCCCCGAGGCCCGAGCTGCTGCCGGTGACCAACGCACGCTTGCCCTTCAAGTCGAGATCCATGGCGCTCCTCCTTTTTCTTGTCGCAGTGCGATGGGGACATTCACGTCGCCGGCGGCCGCGCGCGACCGCGATCAAGCCCCGGCTGATCCTGACGTCGCCTGCCCAAGGAGTCGACAAGAGCCTCCGAGCGGGTCTCGCTCCCGCCACATCGGAAGCCCGCCCAGGCCGGGCGGGTCGACCTCGAACATGGCCTGGCGCCCATCAACCAGTGTCCATTGCGGACCAACCCCCAGCGCGGACGGACGTTGACCCCGATACTAGTGTGGTTATTTTCTCATCGTATACTGGAAAATGCAATTTCCCGACCCAGGCGGAGCGTATACGAGTTGTAAAATTAGAGGGCGACGTATGAAGCATGCGTTGGCGCACGCCTGGGCCGGAGCATTGCGACCCGTTCCGAGCCCCGGTCGGCGCGGCGTTACTGAGCCAGGCGGAAACGGCGTCGCACCGCCCAAGCGCGCCAGGATAGGTAGAGGGAGGAAAGCATGCACTCAGAACTGCATTGGATGTTTTCGAGCATGGAGCGCGTTGTCGCCGGCGCCGGTGAGGGCGGCGACCCGGCGGAGGTGCGCGCGGCGTTCGACCGCTTCCTCGACAAGCTGCGCCAAACAGCCGACCTGGTGGACCGAGAGGGGATGCCCACCAGCGCGGTGGAGCGGGCGGACGGGTTCAAGAACATCCTGATCGTCCTGCACTTCGCGATGGACCGCCTGTTCGGGGAGGCCGATCCACGGGCGCCGGCGTTCGGAACGCCCTGGCCGGCTCATCAGTTCGACTGGGGCGCCGCCTCGCCCGACAGCGTCTACCGCTCGGCGAGGCTGACGGGCGGAGTGACCTATCGGATCTCGGGGCATCTGGGCAATTCGCCCTCGGCGTCGCTGCAGTTCTTCGACGGCGGTGAGATCTGCCTCACCCTAAGACCGGAGGATCTTTCCCAGAAGCCCGCCGGCGAAGTCGAGGTGTTCGTGGGAGGGCCAAAGCGCGACGGGGCGTGGTTCGCCCTGCCCGACGGCGTTACGGCGCTGCTCCTTCGGCAGTTCTTTCCGGACTGGGGCGCCGCCCAGCCGGCGCGGCTGCGGATCGAGGCGATCGATTCCCGGGCGGCGGACTGGCCGAAGATGAGCCCCGACCGGATCACCAAAGAGCTGGACGCGCTCGGCGAATGGGTCCGCCTCACCACCCAGTTCTGGGCCGACCGCCTCACCACCGGTTTTCGCGACTATCCCAACGGGTTCACCGAGTTCACCATGCGCCCGCGCATTCCGGCCATTTCGTGGGGCTTCTTCGACGTCCAGCCCGGGCACGCCTGGATCATGGAGATGCCGGTTCCCGATTCGCCGTACTGGAGCGTTCAGCCGGGCACCATCTGGTGGCGAACCTTGGACTATGCTAACCGGCACAGCAGCCTGAACAACAGCCAGACCAAGATCGATGCGGACGGGATGTTCCGCGCGGTCTTCTCCCACGAGGATCCGGGGGTGGCGAACTGGATCGATCTGCAAGGCGTCCGCAACGGCGCGGCGCTGGTGCGGATCGCGGACCCCAAGGGCGACCTTTCCACGCCCACCGCTCGCGTTGTGCCGATCGGCGACCTTGGCCGCGCGCTGCCGCACGCGGCGCGCGTCGCGCCCGCCGCGCGCCAGGCGGAGATCGAGGAGCGCCGTCGCCAGATTACTCGCCTGCTCCTCGAGTGAACGGGCCTGGTCGAAGGCGACGCCGTTCGCGGCTCGCTAAGGCCTGGACGACCACGCCCCCGGTGGCCTCGCTCGCCGGCGCCAGCATGCGGTTGCGCAGGCGCCGCAACGCCTGCCCGCCGCAGATTTTGGAAGACGCGCTTGAATTGCGCAGCCTAAGTTTCAGCCTCTCAGACCAGGGATAAGCTGTGCTGATCTCCATCCGCTACAACTTCCGCAACCCCGCCCCTTGGACGCGCCCGTCCGCTTACTTGTACAAGCGCGTGCTCGACCAGATCGAGTGGGCGGACCGGATCGGCTTCGACCGGGTGGCGCTGGCCGAGCACCACTTCCTCGACGAGGGGTTCCTGCCCGGACTGATGGTCGCGGCCTCGGCCATCGCCGCGCGCACCAGGCGGGTGCTGATCGACAGCGAAATCCTTCTTGCGCCGCTGCACCACCCGGTGCGCTTGGCCGAGGACGCGGCCCTGGTGGACATCATCTCGAACGGCCGGCTGACCCTCTCCGTCGCCGGCGGCTATCGCGAGGAGGAATATGCGGCCCTGGGCATGAAGCTCTCGGAACGGGCGGGCCGCATGGAGGAGTGCCTGCAGATCATCCGGAAATGCTGGACCGAGGAGGAGTTCTCCTGGGACGGCAAGTACTATCAGCTGAAGAACGTGCGCATGACGCCGAAGCCGGTTCAACCGGGCGGCCCGAAGCTGATCCTCGGCGGCGGCGCCGAAGCCGTGGCGCGCCGCGCCGCGCGGTTCGCCGACGGCTTCCAGCCCATGTCGCCAACGCTTTGGGAGGCCTACTTCGACGAGCTCGAAAAGCTCGGGCGGCCGCCGGCGCGCCGAACGGCCCCTTCCCGCGCGCCGACATTCGTACACGTCACCCACACGCCTGAGCGGGACTGGGAGCTCGTGCGCCCGCACGCCCTCTACGAGATCCAGCAGTATCAGGCCTGGGGTCTTACCTCCCCTGCCTTCCAGGCCGCCGCCACGTCCGAGGAGGCGCTGCGCGAGCTCCATGCGGTGTGGACCCCCGACCAGGCCAGGCAAATCATCCTGCGGCAACAGAGGGAGTGGCCGGACAGCATCTTCTCCTTCGCCCCCATCCTCGCGGGCATGGATCCGGAGATGGCGCAGTCCTCGCTGGAACTTCTCGCCGAGCACGTGCTGCCCGAGCTGCACGCGTTGCGGGGGGCAGATCCGCTGGCGGCCCGCTCGGCTTGAGCCCCAACCCCTAGGATCCGGCTCAGGATAGGCGTCAAACTCAGTCTGACGGAGAGCGCCGACGGAGGCGCCGGGAGGACACGATGAAGCTGACAGACTACGCCGGCCGCTACGAGACCATCAGGTTCGAGCGCGAGGCCGGCGTGCTGGAAATGACCTTGCACACCCGCGGCGGCGAGGCGCTGTGGGGCGTCACCGAACAAAGCCTGCATGCCGAGCTGGGCCGCGCCTTCGCCGACATCGCCGCCGACCCGGAGAACAAGGTGGTGCTGCTGACCGGGACGGGCGCCAACTTCATCGCCGCCATGGACACCCAGGCGAGGCCGCCGGAAACCAACCGGGCCGACGCCTGGCGACGTATCTACCAGGAGGGCGTCGCCCTGCTCGAGAACCTCATGGCCGTGCCGGTTCCGGTCATCGCCGCGGTCAATGGGCCGGCGCTGATCCACGCCGAGGTCGCCTGCCTCGGCGACATCGTCCTGGCCGCCGAGCACGCCGAATTCGCCGACCTGGCCCACGTTCCCAATGGGGTGGTGCCCGGCGACGGCGTGCAGGCCGTCTGGCTCGCCCTGCTCGGCCCCAACCGCGGCCGCCATTTCCTGCTCACCGGCGCGCGCATCCCTGCGAGCGAGGCCCACCGCCTGGGTTTCGTGGCCGAGGTGCTGGCGGCAGGCGAGCTGATGGATCGGGCGAGGACCCTGGCGCGCGGCCTGGCCCAGAACAGCCTGGAGATGCTCCGCCACACGCGCACGGTGCTCACGCGCGACCTGCGTCGGCGCCTGCGCGACGAACTGGAGCTGGGGCTCGCGGTCGAAGCCCTGACGATCCTCGGTCAGTGATGGAGGCCCTGGAGGTCTGCTGCTTGCGGATTAGCCGCGGCCTCCTATCCTGTCGGCCGTCGAGCGCGAAGCCTCAGGACGAAAGGGTTCGACATGATGAGGACGCTTGAGGATCCGGTGCTCAGGGGCGGCTTGCCGCTGGCGCGCGATCGAACGCCCCAGGCCACAGAGGACGTCTCGCTCCCGAAGGACGTGCGGCTGGTCTCGGCCGACACCCACTGGGAGCTGAGCCAGGACATCTTCATCGAGCGCTTTCCGGCGCACCTCAAGGACAGGGCGCCCAGGGTCACCTTCGACGGCATCTGGAGGGTCGGCTACCCCGGCCAGGCCCCGACCGATCCGCTCGCCCAGGAGATGGCCGAGCGCATGCGCGCGGTGCTGTCCTTGGTGATCGCTCCGGGCATGTCGGACATGGCCCTTCGGGCGACGCACCTCGCCGAAGAGGGGGTCGAGAAGGAAATCGCCTATCCGCAAGGCGTGAACGGCTTCTTCCGCCATCCGGACCTCGAGCTGCGTGAGTGGGTCTACCGCGTCTACAACGAACATCTCGCCGAGGTTCAGCAGCAGTCCGGCGGACGTTTCTACGGCGTCGGGGTGTGCAGCAACTGGTGGGATCCGGCCAAGGCCGAGGCCGCCATCGGGCAGATCGCGGACCTGGGCCTCAAGACCTTCATGATCCCGACGATGAGCCCCGGGAACATGGCGGACGGGCGGCCGATCTTCTACGGCGGCGAGGAGATGGCGCCGTTCTGGAGCGCGGCGGCCGAGGCCGGCCTGCCGGTGGCCTTTCACGTCGGGGAGAACTTCGCCCTCAACGCCCCGGACAGTTTCGCCACCTCGGTGATCGTCAACATGGGTTGTTTCCGCAAGCCGTTTTGCGAACTGGTGTTCAGCGGCGTGTTCGACCGTCATCCCGACTTGCGCGTGGTGTTCGCCGAAGGCGGCATCGGCTGGGTCCCGGCGGCGCTGCAGGACGCCGAAGCGACGGTCGACTCCCACCTCGGCGCGCTGCCTTACATCCCGAAGCATCGTCCCAGCGACTACTGGTTCAACAACTGCTACGCCACCTTCCAGAACGACGTGCTCGGGCTGCGGTTGATCGACTACATCGGCGCTGACCGGATCATGTGGGCCAACGACTACCCTCACAATGAGGGCGCGTTCGGCTATGGCCGCCGGTCGGCGCAGACGGTGCTGAACCTGCTGCCGGGCGATCAGGCCCGCCTGGCGCTGGGCGAGACGGCCGCCTCGCTCTACAGACTGGACAGCTGAGGCGCTCGCTCAGCCCTGCTTCGACCCCAGGATCGAAGCGCCCTGCACGGCGTAGGCCTGCAAGGCGGCGGTGGGCAGCAGGGAAAGCTCGCCGCCCCCGCAGTGGATCACCTCGCCGTTGATGAAGGCCGCGTCGTCCGAGGCCAGGAACGCGACGGTCGCGGCCTGGTCCTCCGACTGGCCCAGGCGCCGCGAGGGCACGGCGTTCAGCACCGTGTTGAAGAAATCCGGGTCGAGCTTGGAGCGCATGCTGTCGGTGATGGTCCACCCCGGCGCCACGGCGTTGCAGCGCACCCCGAGCTTGCCGTACTGGGCCGCGACGTAGCGGGTCAGGCTCTCGACCCCCGCCTTGGCGCAGCCATAGGCGAACGAGCCCGTGGCCACCGCGCCGGCCGCGGCCTGCGACGAGGTGTTGACGATCGCGCCGCCCCCGCCGGCCAGCATGTGGGGAATGGCGTGCTTGCAGGCCATCATGATCCCCCCGAGGTCCACCCGCAGCAGGTGCATGAACACGTCGATCTCGATGTCCACGACCATGCGGTCGCGCACCGCCATTTCCGGACGGGTGTCGGCGGCGTTGTTGTGCAGCACGTCGAGGCGCCCCCATTCGTCTACCGCGCGCTGGATCATCCCCGACACGAGCGACTCGTCGGACACGTCCACGGCCTGGGCCAGGGCCACGCCGCCGGCGTCCCGGATCGACTGGACGGTTGCGCCGACGCCCTCGGCGGTGAGATCCGCCACCAGCACCTTCGCGCCCTCCGCGGCCAGCCGCCGCGCGCTGGCCGCGCCGATGCCGGCGCTCGCCCCCACCACGATGGCGGTCTTGCCCTCAAATCGCCGGCCCACGCCGTTGTTGCTCATGGTCTCTCCTCCCATCCCGCGCCACGCCTGCTTCCAGCCTTTGAAGCCATAACTAGGTTGGTCGTTTTTCGCCCCTATACTGGAAAGGGGCTTCTCAGGCCAATAGGATCCGATAAACAGTTGGAAGATTACCCGTCGAAGGCGGTCGGCGCCCAGACGTCGGGCGACCGGCCGGGCGAGCCGGCGGCGTCGCCGGCCGCAGCGCACCCGCGATGGGAGGCGGCCACGCCGCGCTGATGGGCGCACAACCAGACGCTCGAGGGAGAGACACAGATGGGCGACATCTTGAAGGGCAAGGCGGCGATCGTGACCGGCGCGGGCCGGGGGATCGGGCGTGGGATCGCGGTGGAGCTTGCCCGCGAGGGGGCGCAGGTGGTGGTGGCCTCGCGCAGCCAGGGCAGCATCGACCGGACGGTGAAGGAGATCACCGACGAGGGCAACGTGGCCGTCGGGGCGCTGTGCGACGTAGGCGACCACGACCACATCAAGCGCACGGTGGCCGAGGCGGTGGAGCGGTTCGGCCGGCTGGACATCCTGGTGAACAACGCCCAGAGCTTCGGCGCCCGCGAGGCGCCGGCCCCCAACCCGGTGCTGACCCCGCTGGAGGACTTCAACGACGGCGAGTGGGAGCGCACCTTCGAGACCGGCCCCACCGCCACCTACCGGTTCATGAAGGCCGCCTTCCCGCACCTGAAGGCCTCCGGCGCAGGGCGCGTCATCAACATGGG
>Ga0213876_10000824_pt1 | contig 20872 bp, 19 predicted proteins | sample BarmaccomBMRX_R9_FD_160113 | JGI IMG/M metagenome (GOLD analysis project Ga0213876, IMG submission 160113) | Root-associated microbial communities from Barbacenia macrantha in rupestrian grasslands, the National Park of Serra do Cipo, Brazil - RX_R9 | ecosystem: Host-associated > Plants > Roots... | reverse complement strand
GTCATTGGGATTGCGACCATACTCGGCCTGCTCCTGAATTTTATCGGCGTGAATCCGATTAAAGCGTTGGTTTGGTCTGCGATAATCAATGGAGTGACGGCAGCACCGATCATGGCCTTCATGATGGTTATGGCGAGCAGCCAAAAGGTGATGGGAAAATTTGTACTGCCTCGTTACCTCAAGATATTCGGCTGGGGTGCTACTGTCGTAATGGCGCTGGCTGCACTCGGCATGTTATGGCCAAATGGTAAGTGAAAATACGGGCTAGTGGGTGCAATTCTTATGCTGCCGATGTCGCTATAAATGTTTCGCTCCTGCGGCGCAGACTGCCGATCTGGCGCAAGCTATAAAGACGTGGCCTCCGGAGCTAATGAACGGGAATGCCCAGCTCCATAGGAGCGAAATATTTATAGCAACACCCAGGTTGCCTAGAATTTGTTCGGTTATGTTTTGATTTGTAGGAACGGAGACATTCGGTTGCGCGATTCCTTTACATGCCACCATCGGATCAGCCTGAAGCGATTCTCGCCCGTGCGTCAGAGTTGGCGGATCGGTGTGCACTTTCTGCGGAAAAACCAGATGTTGGAGCGCGTAGTTTAAGTATTGAGTTTAGCTGGTTACGCGAAGCCGGATTCCTTGCCGTTCCACTTCCACGCGAGATGGGGGGGAAGGGCTGGGGGATTGAGTCCGGCACTTGGCGACACCTGTTGCGGTTGCTGAAGATTATTGGACGCGGCAACCTTTCGGTGGGTAGGATCTATGAGGGGCACGTTAACGCGCTGCAGCTGATTCTCCAGTGGGGTAGCCCGGCCCAAATCGACGCGGCTGCAAGGGACGTGCAGAATGGGTGCCTTTTCGGTGTTTGGAACACCGAAGCACCAAATGATGGGCTTTTGCTCACAGAGATTGGTCCTGAGGCTCGGCGATTCCGCCTGACCGGGGCGAAGACCTTCGCTTCCGGAGCGTCCATCCTCCAAAGGGTAATCGCTAACGCGACGATGCGCGGCGGCTGGCAAATGTGTCTGGTGCCGCTCGATCGAGTTCAGACTGAGCGCGATACAGATTCCTGGCAACCGTTGGGTATGCGCGCGACCGAAAGCATCCGTGTCAGTTTTGATGGAGTGGAACTGGAGAGTACGGCACTATTTGGCGAACCGGGCGATTACCATCGCGAGCCCTGGTTTAGCGGAGGCGCCATCCGTTTCGCCGCAGTGCAGTTAGGAGGTGCGGAGGCGGTTGCTGAGGCTTCGCGTCATTTTCTCCGGCAAGAGAACCGCATAGAAGATCCGCATCAAGCGACTCGAGCCGGTGAAATAGCAGCATTGCTTGAGACTGGCAATCTTTGGTTGCAGGGAGCCGCCTCTCGGGCGGAAGTGTCAGCCGCTTTTCCCGAAGAATTTGTGGCTTATGCCGGATTGATACGCCGGACCATCGAACGCATCGGCCTGGAAGTAATCGAACACGCGGTACGCTCGACCGGCGCGCGTGCTTTGCTTCGTCCAAATCTCCTTGAACGTTTAGTGCGCGACCTCACCTTGTATCTGCGGCAACCGGTGCCGGACCTCGTATTGGAGCGAGCCGGCAAATTTACGCTCAAAAGCGAGAAGCATTTCGATACGCTTTTCTTTTATCGCAAATGACGCAGTCCTTAATGCAGTTTGCTGAGCCCGATTTTCAGCGGCGTGCGCGACAAACCGTTACCTCGCCTCCGTTTTCATTGAGACTTCCACCACCTCACCCGCGGCTGCGGGTTTGTGTTGTAGTCCCCGCACGGAATGAGGAATCCGAGTTACCCCGTCTGATCATGGCGCTGGCCGGACAGCTTGGCTTGGATGGACTACCCTTAGATCCTGAAGTTTTCGAGATTATAATCCTGCTTAACAACTGTATCGATCGTTCCGCAACGGTTCTGCGGGACTTGCGCCCTGCGAGCGCGCTCAAATTGCATGTTGCCGAAGTCACGCTCCAGGCATTTGAGGCCCACGTGGGTCGCGCCAGACAGATGCTCTTCGATACGGCCTATGATCGCTTCCGCTCCATTGGACGCCTCGACGGACTCATTCTCACTACCGACGCCGACACGAGACCGGAGTCGGATTGGATTGGGCAAACCCGCGCGGAGTTCACGAAGAATTTGTCGGGTATCGGAGGCAGAGTTCTTCTGGAGCCGTCAGAGAGAGCGGCTCTGCCGCCGAGCGTTCAACAGCTATTTCTACTGGACGTTGGCTATCGCCGGGCTTTAGAGGAAATGCGGTCTCTTTACGCACCGGAACCTGAAGACCCGTTTCCGCGTCACCATCAGCACTACGGAGCAAGTTTGGCCGTTACGGCTGCGGCCTATGCCAGAGCGGGTGGGATGCCTCTAACTCGTTCGTCAGAGGATGCGGCACTTTACCACGCCGTCGTCGCAAGTGGTGGCCGATTCCGTCACAGTTACCGGGTTCGCGTTCACACCTCGGCGCGCGTCTTGGGAAGAGCGGAGGGGGGATTGGCTTGCGCGCTGAGATCGTGGCGCGATCGAGCCAATACGGCGAGAGCGGTTCTGGTGGAATCAGCCGAGCATGCTCAGAACCGGCTTGGACGCCTCGGCCTTTGGTGTGCAACCCACCCTGACACTCCGCCTCCATCGGCTCTAACGGCAACGCCTGAGCCGCTGTTTCCGGTACAGACTGCTGAGTTGCGTGCGACCCTAAACCAGCTGCGTGAGAGAATTTGTGAGCTTCGTTCGATTTCGCTCCAGAACCGTCTCGCCCGGCTGGTCGGCCTGGCAAGCGAGGCCCGCTCCACCAGAGGGGTGACCACTTGAAAAGTACTCCCACCCGTTCACTTCCTCCGGAATATTTCGACGGGAAATATGCGGAGAAGCTCGATTACTGGGACTTCGCCAGCAGCACTTATGAAGCGTTGAAATATGCCGATACGCTTCGATCGTTGCCTGCGAGGCAATATCGCAACGCCTTTGAGATTGGTTGTTCAATTGGAGTTCTGACGGCACAGCTGGCGACCCGATCCAATAATCTGCTCGCAATTGATGTGGCGGATCGCGCCTTGGCCGCAGCTCGCACCCATTGCGTGGCTCTGTCGAATGTCCACATCGCCAAGATGCAATTCCCCAACGAACGGCCACCGGAGTCAGCCCGCTTCGATCTTATTATTGTATCCGAAGTCGGTTACTATTGGTCCTGCGAGGAATTCAGTACGGCACAAGCGGCCATAGAGGAACAACTGGAGGCCGGCGGCCACCTTGTTCTCGTACATTGGACCCCGGTGGTTTTGGACTATCCGCTTACCGGAGACCAGGTTCATGAAAGCTTCAGAGCGCGGCCTAGTCTAAAATTGCTGCATGGCCATCGGGCCACTACCTATCGCCTTGATGTTTTGGAGAAAAGAAGTCGCTGATCGAGTCTGCCTTCCATCCTCATGGTTCTCCATACGACCGGCATCTGGGAATTTCACGAAATTCCTATATGGCCACCTTTTCCATTGCCGGCGTCGCCGGGCTTCGACCAGGCACAATGCGCGTCGTCGAAGTCTCCAATAAGAAAATCTTGCTGCTTCGCACCTCGGATGGCCAATGGGGCGCCTTCAACGCAAGTTGTCCGCATGCCGGCGCGCCTCTGGAAAAGGGAGCACTATGCGGTACTCGCCTGATTTGTCCATGGCACAAGAGCTGTTTCGCTGCGTCTGACGGAGCGGTCTTGGAACCACCCTCGTTGGAGTCGCTTCAGTCGTACCCTATTGAGATCTCAGACGATGAGATTCGGATTGATCTCGATCGCACGACGCAAAAGAACCGCAGCTCTAGCCATGGAAAGCTGGACTCCAGACCTGACCAGACCTTTGCCATCCTGGGTGGCGGTGCGGCGGCTGCGGCTGCGGTCAGAGAACTGCGTGCACTTGGTTTTGCCGGCCGTCTTGTCATGATAAGTCAAGAACAATGCCCCCCATATGACCGGACGTTGCTAAGCAAGATGTATCTTGCCGGCCAGGCCGATTCAACCCAGTTGCCGTTGCGTCCGGAGACATTGCTGGCCGACTGTAAGGTTGAGTTTCTGGCTGCAGAGATTGATTGCGTCGATGCGCAGGCGCACACGATCAGTTTCAAGAACGGCCTTCCCATCTTGCGGTATGACAAGACACTGGTAGCCACCGGCGGAAAGCCGAGACCACTTCCGCTGCCCGATACAGAATCGCAACCTTTTCTCCTGCGGGACCTGAAAGATGCTAATCGTTTGATCGCCGCGGCTGAGCATGCCAAGACCGCGGTAATGATCGGTGCGAGCTTCATTTCGATGGAAGTCGCCTCCGCCCTTCGAGAAAGGGGTTTGGCCGTCACGATAGTCAACAAAGAGAAAATTCCTCTGGTTAAACAGCTAGGGGCCCAAATGGGCGAACTCCTACTCCAAAAACATTTAAGAGCAGGGGTCAGCTTTCTGTCAGAGACCGAGGTGCTAGCGATTAGGGCTGATGGATCTGGCTCGACAGTCAAGCTGACGAACGGTCAGGAGCTGAAGGCTGGCTTGGTCGTGGGCGGGATTGGGATTCAGCCGTCAACCGCCTTTCTAAGGAATGTTCCGCGCAACGATGACCAAAGTCTTTCCGTTGATTCTTTCATGAGAGTCTTGGGCGTTGAATCTGTGTACGCCGCTGGCGATCTGGTTAATTTTCCTTTAGCCGGCAGCAACCAGCGCGTGCGGATCGAGCATTGGCGCGTTGCTCAACAACAAGCCAAGACCGCGGCTGCCAGCATGATGGTTCTTGAGTGCCCGTACGAAGGAATACCTTATTTTTGGACCTATCATTACGGTGTGCGTTACGAATTTTTTGGACAGATTCCGCAGCCGATGGAGTTATATGTGGATGGTGATGTTGAGCAGCCCAAATTTATTGCTGCTTACCTTGCTGAAGATGGCCGATGCACGGCGTTTTTCGCTGCCAATCGTGAAAGTGAGACTGCCAGCCTCCTTGATTATATGGGACGTGAAGGTCCGCCTTCTTCAAAGACTTTTGAGGCTATGTTAAAAGCTGCTTGATTTTCCAGTCGTCCGAGATCCACGGAAGAGCGACCGAGCGAACGGTAATTGTTATGCAAAACGTTGATGTACACGCGGAAGGACCGGTTGCGCGAAGCCTCGAACATCAAACGGCAAAGTTGCCGTCTGATCTTTTTCTGTGGGCCGCCACCGGATCGATCATTGCCTCGCTCTTGCTCAAAGTGACCAACAATAAACATGACTCTATGTTTATAGGGCAATGGGCTCCGACCTTTTTACTTTTGGGCATCTATAATAAATTAGTTAAACAGCACGGTTCTGACCGCATGGAGCAATGAGCTAAGCGTTGTTTAGCAGAACCAAGCCAACTGAATTTTTGTATAGCCTAACTCGCTTCAGTCCGCCTTCCTCTAGGACACGCCAAGAAAAATTCTCGTCCGTGAACGATGCCGGGAGATTCGGATCTCAGGATGGCAATGCGGAGTCAATGGTAGCCAATAGTTGGTCGGGCGAAAATGGCTTCTCGAGCAGTTCTTGAAATCCGATTCCCACGATGAGATCGCGCTCATGTTTGTGAGCCGTCATCGCTACAACTGGAACGCTACCGCCCGCATAGCGATCGAGCGACCGAATATCGGCCAACAATTCAAATCCGTTTCGGCCGGGCATGGCAAGGTCGGAGAGCACCACGTTGGGATGAATCTCGCGGACTAACCGCAACCCCTCGATGGCATTTTTAGCAGAGAAAACCTGTGCTCCGTGTTCGGCCAGAAATCTGGCGATCAACAGCCGAATGTCTGGGTTGTCGTCTACCACGACGATTTTAATATTCAGCAGGAATGGCGGACTTCCGGGCATAGAGTCAAAGGTCAACTCCATCTTTAAGTTCGCCTTAGCCCTGCAAACGGACCTCTGACCGACGGAATTTGTTTAATGTCAGGCTGACAGCAAACGGACATGCCATGGTAGCTCTGGTTTGGGCATCATTATCCGGCAACTGATAGAAACGAGCTTTCCAAGATCCTGTCGGAGTGCTCACAGTCAGAGGAAGCACAAAAATAGAGAGTAAGGTCCCGCTCGCGGTTTTAAGGCCCGCTTCCTGAAAAACCAAAGTTATTTTAAGGCATCAAACTTTGCTCGGTAGGCGGCACAGCCCTGCTCGACAATCGGCAGCGCACTATCCACCGGCAGAAGGTCTTCCACTATTACTTTCTTATTTTCCAGCGCTTTGTAATCTTCGAAAAACCGTTTGAGCACGGCCAGCCGGTGCGCAGGGAGGTCATATATTTGCTGGTACCCATCAAATTCGGGATCGTTAGCATGAACGGCGATGATCTTGTGGTCAGCTTCCTGGCGATCTCTCATTTTTATTAGCCCGATAGCGCGAGCCTTAACCAGGGTCAGAGGAAAGACCGGAGAGGAAGCGAGAACCAGAGCATCCAACGGATCTCCATCTTCCCCTAGAGTTTGAGGGATAAAACCATAGTTTGCCGGATAATGTACCGCCGAGTAGAGAACGCGATCCAGTTTCAATAATCCCGTCTTTTTATCCATCTCATATTTATTTGAACTGCCCATCGGGATTTCGATTATTACGTTGAAGCATCGCGGAACATCCTCGCCGGGGTCGACAATATGCCACGGGCTGCTGGCGTTTTCGGGAGTGATGGGCATAGGTTTTCGCCTCTGTGCTGTCCAAATAATTTCTTATCTCTTGCACCAATGCCGTCCGAGGCTTTGGGAAAAATGACGCGGCTTTTGTCGCCAAATCTTACGCCCAAGCGGCTCCGCTGCTATTCTCAGTTTACGGGTCTGACGATCAATGCAGGACACAATGTCCTGCACCGCTTCTCTGCCGCCGAATGCTTCGGGCGTTTTCTCTAGCTCAGCTCGCAGGACGATCAAATCGTGATCGAGCCCAATCCGGTCTTGCAATTTAGAAAGCCGTGAAATCATTCGATGTAGTTGCTTAGGCCAGACCGGTTCCAGAAATTGAAGTTCGTAATAGAGATTTTTAGTGCGAATACGCCAACGATGGTAGGCGCTATCCTTACCCGTCTGGATCGCGGTTTTCATTCGTCGACGGCCCTGTCGATAGACACGTCGGATCCCCGTCTCGATGATCTCCTCATCGGTTCCGCGAAACTTCAGTTGTTGAAAGCTTCGTCTGGTCTGCTCCAGGCGCTGCTTTACCTCAGTGATATGTGGTTCCTTAGCTTTTGCACGTTCCACGCGCTTTTCTAAAACGGGAAGGACTGCCTGGAGCGCTCGCCGGTCGAATTCGTCACTGACAGGCAGTGCTTTCAGCGTGTCTCGCGCAACTTCAGAATCTCGGGCAAAAGACAAAAGCCGAGCGGCGGTTCTAAGCCGCTCGTTCTCGCGATCAAAGAATACGGTCCCGACAGCAGGTCGGATCAAACGTAACAAAGCTCGCAGCCGTTTGATAGTCGTGCGGATTCGATGAATCGGCTGGTGTTGATTTCGCGATCGCACTGAGTCATCGGTGACCGAGTCAATGAGAGCGTCTGCGTTCCGCAGCAGGGCTCGCCTCAACGTTTCGTGCCGACGGAGTGAAACGTTCGGTGATTTCATATCATTTCCGTTCGCTCCGGAAATACCCGTCGGACTCGCGAAAATAGGGCGACGTGGAGCTTTACCTTGGTGCTACAGGTGTGCTCACTCAACTCGCCGTGAGAGGCGCGTAGGAAACTGCGTTGAACTGGTCCAGACGCTCAATGCTCTCTTAAGAAGTCTGGCTCCCCTACCACGAACCGGGAGGGTCGCTGGGTCAATCGCTGAGAAAAGGCTGAACAACGTTCCATCGCTACCGTCGTTGGCGCAACGGAGTAACTTATAGACGGCATCCAACGATTTGTTCTGGAGCGATCTCATTCGATTGCGGCCGAGCCGACCGATAGCTTAATTCTCGGTTTCGGAAACACAATCGGGGAGGACCCTGACAAAAGCGTAGGTTGGAAAAAAATTCGAGGCTAAGACACCCGATCATCGGCGGCGAACTCTGTAGCGCGAAGACAGAATGAGCCGCTCGAAAATTCGCTATTTTCCCACCGTTAAACCGTCACGGTCCGATCGGTGACCAAAGAACGGGTGCATTGGTTGCTGCCGATGGGACCATCGATTGGCTTCTCGCACGTGGAATATGTCCGGGCGGTATTTGCGATTGAGCAAGCGCGATCTCTCGCTTAACCGCGAACACAGGCCGATGAAACGTCAGTCGCTACCGCTATTATGAAGGCAATGCGCGTGGTTCAAAAAAGCGCTAAGACTGTCGGCGCGCACATTCGCGAAGGCCGTTTCCAGCGGAGCCTTGCTTTGTTAGCGGGCGCTTCCAGTCTGCTGGGCGGGGCGGAGGTAACCTACGAACATTACAAAGGCAGTTACGGCAGCCGCGTCATGTACAGTCCGGTCGTTCTCGGCGGGGCCATGACCGTGGCCGGACTTTGGGGCGCGTTCAGCCGGACAGCAGCGCGCACGCTTCTTCGCTGGGTGTCGCTAACTACCATGCTCGATGGCTTGCTCGGTTTCTTTTTTCATATCCGAGGGATTGCGCGCAAGCCCGGTGGATGGCGGCTTCCCATCGCTAATTTGATCATGGGTCCGCCAATCTTTGCTCCTCTCCTTTTCGCGGTCAGCGCTTATTTAGGGCTGGTCGCCTCTTTTCTCCGTCCGGAAGACTCACCGCCGAACGGCAAATTGAAATTCCGGGCAAAAAAGCGTCGCGGAGCATGGGAGACGGAACTGCCTTATGGACGTTTTCAAAAGCATCTCGCGGTTGCCACAATCGTCGGAACATTCTGCAGTGGGTTTGAGGCCCTTTATTCGCACTACAAAAACAATTTCAAATATAAGGTGCAATGGAGCCCGGTCATTTTGACTCCGTTATTAATGGGCGCCGCCGGAGCATCGATTAAGAGCGCGCCTATTGCCAAAACCTGGCTTCCAGCATTCTCATTGTTAGCCATGCTGAATGGAATAACCGGTTTCTTTTATCATGTTCGCGGTGTGTTTCGCCGGCCCGGCGGTCGAAAGATGTTGCTCTATAACACAATCTACGGACCTCCCATTTTTGCTCCGTTGCTGTTTGCCGCCTGCGGCTTCGTCGGGCTGCTCGCAAGCCTGATGCGGAGGGAGCGCAAGTGATGAACCAGCCAATTCCTTACGATCCGGAATCGAATCAACCAATCGGTCCGCTGGAGCAACCGGGTTACTATCCGGGTTTTCGGACTCTGGATCAGCAAAGTTTCTGGGACGCGGCAACTCGAAGGACGGTATTGCAAAGGGTAGGGGAAGCACCTTCCGTGCAATTCTTTAGTGCTCGCGAAGCGGAACTCTTGGAGATCATCTGCGATCACGTGCTCCCACAGAGTGATCGGGTCCATGACCGTCACATTCCGATTGTACCCTTTATCGACGAGCGTTTATACACAGGCCGCACGCCGGGATACCGGCATGAAGGCATGCCCGCGGACGGCGATGCCTACAAGCTGGGACTAGGTGCCATCGAACAAATGGCGGCTGAAATCTTCCATCAATCGTTCTTCGACCTCGAATGGTCCAAACAGGAGGAGATCTTAAAATCGATCCACGACGGAAAGCCGGCGGGTGCACTCGAGATCTGGGAGCGAATGCCAGTCGAACGATTCTGGGTCCTTTTGGTGCAAGACTGCGTCGAAGTCTATTACGCTCATCCTTGGGCGTGGGACGAGATCGGATTTGGCGGTCCAGCGTATCCGCGGGCCTACGTGCGATTGGAGAATGGGGAGCCGGAACCATGGGAAGTCGAGGAGCAGCGCTACACTTGGGCTGGCCCTCCCGAGGCGCTATCGGATCTCGCCGATCCGGAAGTGGCAGCGCATCGGCATCATCCTGCTGTGGGCCAAAGCGGCACTCACTAGAAAACTATGTTATTCAAAGCGCCAATTGGTGGCCCTTTCCAGCCGAATTCGCCAGGACATCACTCGGTGGGGCCGATGCAGCGTCTCCCAAGAACGATGCGCCGGTTTGGAGAACGGGAACCAATCGATTATCTCATCGTTGGAGTCGGCGCAGCTGGCGGCGTGCTTTTGCAACGCTTGGCGCGAGCCGGATTTAAGGTGGTGGGCTTGGAGGCCGGTCCGTTCTGGGACACAGAAAGAGACTGGGTAAGCGATGAGGCCGGCTCTCACAAACTTTACTGGTTAGACACGCGAATCGTTGGCGGGGCTAATCCTTTGGCGCTCGGAGCAAATAATTCGGGCAAAGGGGTCGGCGGGAGCACGGTCCACTGGGCCGCTTTCACGCCGCGGTTTCATCCTTCAGATTTTCAGATCTTTACCCAGGACGGGGTTGGCGCGGACTGGCCCATCTCCTACACGGACCTGAAACCGTACTACGAATTAATGGAAATGGAGATTGGAGTGGCTGGTCCCGCTTGGTTTCCCTGGGGAGATCCCCATGGTTATGCTCTTGGCCCGCATCCAATGGGCGGCGTCGGTAACGTATTGATTAAAGGTTGCACCAAACTGGGAATCCCGGTTAGTGCGGGCGGCCCGGTAGCCATTCTTTCCGGTTCTCGCGGAAAGCGTCCTCATTGCATTTATCGTGGATATTGTATCCAAGGCTGTAAAGTTGGCGCAAAGGCCAGCACGCTGATCACCCATGTGCCCGACGCTCTTTCGCACGGCGCCGAAATCCGGGATCTTTGTATGGCTGCCCGTATCCATGTGAATGACGAAAACCGAGTTACCGGAGTTACTTACTTTGACCGAGAAGGTCGCGAACACTTTCAAGCGGCCCGCGCGGTGATTGTCAGCGGTTACTCGATCGAAACGCCGCGATTACTGTTGAATTCCGCTTGCGACCGGTACCCATCGGGTCTGGCGAATTCCAGTGATACGGTCGGACGGTACCTGATGGCGCAGGCCGGCAATGTGATATTAGGCAGGTTCCAGGATCCGATTCGCATGTACAAAGCCCCACCTGCGCATGCCCTCACAGAAGAATTTTACGAGACTGACCCCAAGCGCGGGTTTGCGCGAGGCTTTGCTATCCAGACCGTAGGTCCGTTACCGATCGCATTCGCGAAGCAAATGATCGCGGCGCGCGGTGCCTGGGGCTGGGGATTGAGGAGAGTCATGATGGATTACAACCATTGGGCTGCCCTCGGATTGCTCGGCGAGATTCTACCTTGGCCGGATAACCGGGCGACATTGGCCAAGGAGAAGGATCGCTTCGGTCTGCCGGTCGCTCACGTGAGCTTTAACCTGCGCGATAATGATAAGAAACTCATCGAGTACGGGAAAAATAAAGTGATGGAGGTGATGTACGCTGCGGGTGCGGAAGAAGTCGTACAGGAGGCGCGATATGCCCATCTGGTTGGCGCCGCTCGCATGGGTCGGAACCCAGCCGCATCGGTTACCGACGGCTATGGCCGCACGCACGACGTCGCTAACCTGTTCGTGTGCGACGGCAGTCTGCTGCCAACGCAGGGCTCTGCTAACCCGGGCCTGACGATTATGGCACTCGCAGCTCGGACCGCCGATTACCTGATCAGCCAAGGCGAAACGGTTTTCACCAGCAACCGCCGAGATGCCTCCCCACCGCCCGTTCGGCAAAATCTATCGCCAGCCGCAACGCGGCATCGGGGAGTGCCTCGTCTCGGATGAATCTGCGTGCTGGATATCGGATTCCAATGCCGACTGGAAGGCACGAGGCTCAAAGAGATTCCCAGAAGCCAGACACTATGACGAGACAAGCATTGCCCACCTGGTTAGTAGATATCCAAGGGCTGTAGAAATCCGCTGTAAAGAATATCTGAGGTAAATATGTGGGGCATCATACCAGCCGCCGGTGAAGGTAAACGAATTCAGCCGCTGGCATTTTCCAAGGAGCTATTGCCAGTTGGTTTTGACCAGCGGGACGAACGAAAGAAACCACGAGCAGTCAGCGAGTTTATTGTCGAACGCTTGATTGTGGGAGGAGCCGTCAAAATCTGTTTTGTTATCTCGCCGAATAAAGGCGATATCGTCCGTTACCACGCGCAAGGCACCCCGCACGCGCTTTTCGTTTATGTGGTTCAACCACAACCGCTCGGTCTCTGCGACGCCGTCTTTCGACCGGCCCGATTGATCGCGTCGAACGAACAAGTACTAATTGGGCTACCCGATACGGTCTGGTTTCCGACTGACGGATTTTGTTTTCTACCGGATGATCAGCTTTCCCTTCTCTTATTTCCGGTTCGATCGCCGAAGTATTTTGACGCCGTGGTACTAAATTCACAAAAGGAGATTCAAAAGATAGAGGTAAAACAGGAGAATCCGACCACTGACTGGATTTGGGGCGCCATCAAAATGAGTGGAGCGATCTACCATGATCTTCGGCGACTTTGGATTGACCGACAGCAACAGGATGAGTTTTTAGGAACCCTCATCAACGCATGGATTGCCAATGGAGGCCGTGGGTATGGAGTTCAGAAGGGTCTTGATTATTTAGACGTGGGCACGGTCGATGGTTTTCATCTGGCATTTTCCCAATTGATGCAGGGGAACTCAATTTTTGGCTCGTCAACAGAGAAATAGTTCTGATGGCTATCAGAGAAACAAGTCCTGGAACGGCCATAAGTTTGTCCGATAATCAGCATCTGCGAATTCTAAGCGTCGCTTATCCCTTTGCCGCGGTCAGGACCGATTCGGTAGGCGGAGCCGAGCAAATCCTACGACAACTGGATCGGGCGCTGGTTCATAGCGCTCACGACTCACTGATGATCGCGTTGGCAGGCTCCAACATCAGCGGAACCTTACTTGAGATTCCAACAATCGATGGCGAAATCACTTCGGCAGTCCGGCAAAAGACCTATAATTTTCTCCGCGACATCATTGCTAAAGCGTTCGTCGAGTTCGACCCGCATCTCGTACACCTGCATGGCGTAGACTTCTTCCAATACTTGCCTGCTGACGATCGACCGGTGCTGGTGACCCTCCATCTTCCCGTCAGTTATTACCCGCCCTGGATCTTTGAATTGAGACGGAAACAGACCTATTTAATCGGAGTGTCCCAACCGCAATACCGGACGTTTCCGAACGTAAACAATATGTTACCTCCGATCGAAAATGGGGTGCCGTCGCTTTTCGAGCAGCCCAAGCCCAAGCGAAATTACACGGTTTGCTTGAGTCGCATCGCTCCCGAAAAGAATAGTCATGCGGCACTTCAAGCGGCCCGGCAAGCGGACGTGGATTGTTTCCTCGCCGGCAAAGTTTTCAATTACCGGGAACATCAGGATTACTTTACTCGCGAGGTGAAGCCTTTACTGGATCAGCGCCGTCGTTTCATTGGCGTCGTCGGCGAACCACAGAAATGGGAGTTATTGGCAGCGGCCCGCTGCCTTTTGCAGCCCAGTTTGGCAGAAGAAACTAGCTCCCTCGTTGCGATGGAGGCTTTAGCTTGTGGTACGCCGGTTATCGCCATGCGCTCCGGCGCGTTGCCTGAGATCGTTGAAGAAGGAAAAACCGGATTCTTGGTCAAATCGACTGACGAAATGGCAGACGCTATCAGCAAAGCAAAAAGGCTGAGCGCTCAAGACTGTCTCAACGCGGCGCGCCATCGCTTTTCTCTCGAGAAGATGACTGACCGATATTTAAAACTTTATCATCAATTAGTCCGCCTGTAGATGAGTTCGGCTCTGGAACTTTCTATTGCCATAAATCTGGAAGATCTGCTTTCCATCGAAGGCCAGTGGCAGGAGCTTTGGCTGGACAGTCCCTGTGGTACTCCTTTTCAATCTCCAGCTTGGCTAATTCCTTTTGTGCGGATTTTCTCGCCGGCAGAAATCAGAGTACTTCTGATTTGGCGAAAAGATCAGTTAGTGGGTCTGTTTCCATTTTGGATTGAACGCGGTTTCGGACCGTTCACGATTAAAATTCTTGGTCACGGTATCTCTGACTACCTTGACGCCTTAGGTCGAGAAGCAGAATGGCACAACCTTCCTCCGTTGATTGAAGCTTGGCTAAACCAAGAGCTTGGTAGCGAGGGATCCGTTGAATTCGGTCAACTGAAACAAAATGCATTGTTGGCTTCTGTTCCCCGAGCCGGCATATTCGAAGAAGAAACCTCGTGGGGCGAAGTCTGCCCGGTAGTTCCGCTCCGAGGCGAACGAACGGCTGCCGTTGTACCATCAGCCCTTAGATCCAATCTTGAATCGGTTTTTCGGCAAGCTGAGAAAAGCGGCCGCCCGCTCGACTTCGAGATCGCCAACGATGATTCTTTCGAGGAAGCGATCACACTGCTCTACCACTTGCACACCAAACGGTGGCAACGACGAGGATCTGCGGGCATTTTTGCTACAAAACAGCAGCGCGATTTTTACCGCCAAGCCTTCAAATCGCTCCACGCGGCTGCGGCAATCAAAATATTTGTTCTTCGGCTAGGCGGGAATCCTGTCGCCGCATTGGTAGCATTCATCCACAAGCGGATCCTATATTATTATATAGGTGCGTTCGATCCGGACTATGCAAAATTTAGCCCAGGAAATCTAATCATTCTGCGTGCGATCGAATTTGCCGGTCGGGCGGGATGTCATTCGTTCGATTTTCTGCGAGGCCGGGAGGCATATAAATATCGCTGGGGTGCCCGTGACCAAGAAACGGTGATCCGCAAGCTTCGTCGTTCCCCCAAGGAACCTGGGAACGGGCAGTAACCGGAAAGTGATGGGAAAATCAGATCTTGCTCCTTATTTAGTGATTTTTGGTGGCTAGCCATACTGCTCATGGCCAGCGGTTCTCGTAACGTTCTGACAATCGGCAAGTGATGAGGACGGCAAATTTACCCTGGACGCTTGCGGTGCATTGTCGCTTAAGGCTCTTTGTAGAGTCCACCAAGCCAGTTTTCGCTGGCCATTCACTGTGCTGAGTCCGAGATGGTATTCACGGTGGTCGATCCGGCCTCCGTCTTCAGTCATTTCAATGCAGGCATATTCATAGGACAGATCCCGGACACAATACCAATAGAGCCGCTCTGCGGGGGCAAGCAGGGCTTCTGACAGTCGTTGCGATTGTTCGATAAAGCCGCCCAACTTCGGTGAATTCCCCCTGCAGGTGGCGTATCCGGATTCGGTAATCCAGACCGGCCGGCCTTTGCAAGAGGGAATGATGGACTCGATTTTAGCGGACCATCCCCTCCAGTGGTCCGGCCAATCCCACCAGTAGCTGGAATCGGTCCACATCCCGGGAAAAGCATGAATCGCGATGACGTCGATGCAGTCGAGTGCTCCCTTGTGTTCCAGAGTTGCTAACCAATGATGATCAATGGGAATCATCCCGCCCAAAATCGTTTGTTGCCCGAGATGTTTCGCCCAGTAGGCCGCTGCCGCGATCATCTCGGCGAACTTCGACCAATCCGGATCGTATTGGGCAAAATTCCATTTCAACCGATTGTTGGGCTCGTTCCACAATTCCAGGCTGTCAAACTGACCACCGTATCGATTGACGATCTCATCCACAAAATCAGCAAAGTCCAGCAACCGGCGCGGAGGACCGGAACACGAGCCGCTCTCGGAAAGCGACGGCGGTGTATGCCACAGTGAGAGTAACACTTTCAGACCGGCATCGGAGAGGGTCCGCATCTGAAGGTCATACCACCGTTTGCCACCGGGCCGGTGATAGTCGGCCCAGGAGATGCCAGTCCGCAGATGCTGAACGCCGAGTTCCGCTAAGTCGCGAACGGTGGCCCGTAACAAGGGTCTGTCTTCGAATTGAAACCATTGGGAGACGCCGATCCTCTCTCGAGTTGGTGCGCCCTTCCAGCGGTTATGAAAGTGGTTCACCTAATTATTCGTAGACAGAAGACAAGTGGTCGGAACCTAACCGCTCAATCCTACTAACCCTGATAGCTTTATCAGGCTTTTCTAGTAGTCCAGGGTTAAACCGGTTGGGCGAAACTTTTCGGGAGTGATCAAAAGAAACTCCAACTGCATGAACACTAATGAAGCAAAAAATTCTGATTACAGGCGGAGCGGGATTCATCGGGTCGCATGTTGCGGACGAGTTGGTAAAACATGGCTACTCCGTTCGGGTGCTGGATTCGCTGCTACCGCAAGTTCACGGCGAAGGGCGGTTGCGCCCTACCTACTTGGATCCGGCCGTTGAGTTAATTCGCGGTGATGTGAGAGACGCGGCGGCATTGGATCGCGCTCTCGAGGGAATCCATGCGGTCTTTCATCTGGCGGCGGCGGTGGGTGTCGGTCAGAGCATGTATGAAATAGTTCGCTACACTAGCATCAATAACGGGGGCACCGCTGCGCTACTTGAGGCGATTGCCAAACGTCCGATTCATCGGTTGGTAGTCGCCTCCAGTATGAGCATTTATGGAGAGGGCCTTTATAAAAATGCCGCCGGTATTTCGATGGTGGTGAACGAACGGCCCCTAGAGCAACTAAAGGAACGGCGCTGGGAGCTTTATTCGGAGGATGGAAAGCAATTGCAGCCGGTGGCGACTCCGGAAACTAAAGCACCAGCCCTGTCGTCCATCTATGCGCTGTCGAAATACGATCAAGAACGTATGTGTCTAACCATTGGAAGAGCTTACGAGATCCCTACCGTCGCGCTTCGCTTCTTCAACGTTTATGGGAAGCGTCAATCTCTTTCTAATCCCTATACAGGAGTTCTAGCAATCTTCGCTTCCCGACTTCTAAATAACCAACCGCCTCTTATTAACGAAGACGGTCATCAAAAAAGAGACTTCGTCAGCGTGCAGGACGTAGCCCGCGCCTGTCGCCTTGCTCTGGAATGCCCGAACGCCCCAGGGCAAGCCATTAACATTGGGAGCGGCCAAGCCGTGTCCGTTTTGGAAGTGGCGGATCTTTTGGCCGAGATGTTAGAACGGAAAAATGTCGGACGCACCATTACCTTGCACTACCGTAAGGGCGATATCCGTCATTGTTTCGCCGATATCGATTTGGCTCGGAAGCTCTTGGGATATGAGCCTCAGGTAAAGCTCCAAGCGGGGATGGTCGATTTCGTGGAGTGGCTGGAGGGTCAATCCGCGGTAGATCATCTGTTAAAAGCCCGAGACGAATTATTAACGAGGGGGCTAGCGATTTGAAATCCGCCTTATTAAAGAAGCGTAATAAGATCGTCTTGATCACTGGCGGAGCCGGTTTCGTCGGAACGAACTTAGCAAACCATTTCCTCTCGCGGGGTTATCGGATCCGGATCTTTGACAATCTCTCCCGCAAAGGGGTCGACCAAAATCTTCAGTGGATTTTAGATCGCGGTGGCGATCAGGTTGAATTTTTGCCTGGCGATGTCCGAGATTTTCATGACATACGAGAGGCCGTTTCTGGAGTCGACCTGATTTACCATCTCGCTGCTCAGGTGGCAGTGACTAGCAGTCTGCTCGGGCCAGTCGAAGATTTTGAAATTAATACGCGCGGAACATTGAACGTCCTGGAAGCAATACGCGGACAAGTGCAATCCCCACCTCTGATTTACACTTCTACCAATAAAGTATATGGCGGTCTCCATGATCTTATTCTGCGCGAAAAGACGACGCGTTATTTCGCCCCGAATAGTCGATACCGGTCGATTTCTGAAAACCGACAGTTAGACTTTCACAGTCCTTATGGCTGTTCTAAGGGAGCGGCCGATCAATACGTGCGAGACTATGCGCGCAGTTTTGGTCTTCGAACGATCGTGTTTCGCATGAGTTGCATCTACGGACCGCACCAATTCGGCAATGAGGATCAAGGTTGGGTGGCTCATTTCCTGATCCGAGCCTCACAAGGCGAGCCAATCACGATTTATGGCGACGGCAAGCAGGTGCGCGATATCTTGTTTGTCGAAGATTTAGTCGAGGCCTGCTACCTGGCCTATCAAAACATCGACAGGCTCGCCGGCAGTGTTTTTAACATGGGTGGCGGCGCGCACAATACGATTAGTTTGTTGGAGTTGTTAAAGGTAATCCGGGATATCACTGGCTCGACGCTAAAGACAAGTTTTGCCAATGCCCGGGAAGGAGACCAGCGCTACTATGTGAGTGATACCAGCGCTTTTACCAGCCGGACCGGCTGGAGCGCCAAGGTCGGCATTGGTCAGGGAATCAACAAACTGTATGCCTGGATCGTCAAAAACCGGGCAGCTCAGTCAGAACCCAGTTTAGTGAGGGCAGCGGCATGAACCATGGAGAGATGCGAGCCGCGGTTCTGATTGAACCAAAATGTTTTTCGCTGCGCTACGTCCCACGGCCTGAGGTGGGGTCTCAACAAGTTTGCGTTCGGCTGGAAGGCTGTGGCGTTTGCGCCTCAAACCTGTCTCCGTGGGAAGGGAAATCTTGGTTCTCCTACCCGATGGAACCGGGTGCGCCCGGGCACGAGGCGTGGGGGAGAGTGTATAGCGTCGGACAGAAGGCGACACGATTTAGTCCAGGTGATCGGGTTGGTTTGTTGTCCCTGCACGCCTTCGCCGAGTACGACGTAGCCGACGAAACTGCGGTGGTGAAATTGCCGAAGGACTCTGATAGCAACGCGTTTCCGGCCGAACCCCTAGGCTGCGCGATGAATGTTTTTCATCGAGCCAAGATAAAGCGAGGTCAGCGGATCGCGATTGTAGGAATTGGTTTTCTGGGCGCAACCGTTTTGCAGTTGGCCACCTCTGTCGGCGCGACCGTGATTGCAATAACTCGGCGGACAGACACGCTGCAATTGGCCAAGAGTTACGGGGCGAGCGAATGCCTTGTGATGAACGATCACGCTCGAGTTATCGACCAAGTAAAACAAATCACGGGAGGGCGATTCTGTGACGTCGTGATTGAGGCGGCGGGAAAACAATGGCCGCTCGACTTAGCGGCCGAAATCACTGCGGAACGAGGCAGACTGATCATAGCAGGTTATCATCAAGATGGTCCTCGCCAGGTGAATATGCAGCTTTGGAATTGGCGTGGAATTGACGTTGTCAACGCGCATGAACGCGATGCGGAAATCTACCGGCAGGGGATGCAAGCTGCCGCTGAAGCGGTTGCGAGCGGCCGGCTCAATCCTGCGCCGTTATACACGCATCGTTACCCTTTGGATCAGATCGGTGATGCATTCGAGACTGCACTGAAGCGTCCCGAGGGCTTTATGAAAGCCCTGGTAATGTTTTGAACGATGTTCCCCAAAACGATCTTGATGACGACCGACACGGTCGGCGGAGTGTGGAACTACAGCCTTCAACTCTCCCAGCAGTTGAGCGCGCGCGGAGTAAGAATCGCTCTCGCCACTATGGGAGAGATACCCTCCCGCGGTCAAAACGAGGCGGTAAAAAAGATTTCGAACCTGGTTTTATTCAGCAGCAGCTATCGCCTGGAATGGATGGAAGACCCGTGGGACGATGTGGCTGCGGCAGGCGCTTGGTTACTCAAACTGGAGAGGAAGGTGCAGGCCGACATCATCCACTTAAACGGCTATGCCCACGGTGCGCTGGCTTGGAAAGCGCCGGTATGCACCGTGGCCCATTCCTGCGTCTTAAGCTGGTGGGAAGCAGTGCTGCATCAGCCTGCGCCGGCGTCATGGTCTCGCTATCGCGCTGTCGTGTCGGAGGGCATCCGGTGCAGCGATCGTCTGGTAGCTCCCTCGAACGCCATGCTAAATGCGCTCCAAAAGTTTTATGGCTGCTTGCCCCCCGCCTCGGTGATTTACAACGGGGTTGCCTCGGAGCGATTCCGTCCCGCGGAAAAGTGGCCAATGGTATTCAGCGCGGGACGGATATGGGATAAAGCAAAAAACATCGAAGCAATCGCCCAGTGCGCAGCGGTACTACCTTGGCGATTCGTGATCGCCGGCGAAGGGAGCCTCCCTGGTCAAATGCCGAACAACGTGGTGTTGATCGGAAAGGTGTCTTCAGAGGTAATTGCTCACTATATGTCGTTCGCTTCCATTTACTGTCTGCCCGCGCGATATGAGCCGTTCGGGCTCTCGGTCCTGGAGGCAGCGCTTTCCGGATGTGCCCTCGTTCTCGGAGATATTGAATCGTTACGCGAACTATGGGAGGGAGCCGCAGTCTTTGTTTCTCCCGATGATAAAACTGCCCTGGAGCGAGAGCTTAAAAGGCTGATGGAAAATGAGGGGCATCGAAAAGCGCTCGGTAAGCTTGCGCGCCGCCGCGCTAGACGTTTTACGGCGGAACGAATCGCTTCGGCCTACCTGCGACTATACCGCCAGATGCTGCCTTGGACCCGATCGAGTCTTTCTCTGTCTGCCTTCAAAGGAAGGCAAAACCTCCAGACGCGTTTTAGGGACAGCAGTCGATGAGATTCGTCCTTTTTTATCATTCCTTGGTTTCAGACTGGAATCACGGGAATGCCCACTTTCTTCGGGGCATCGCTGCAGAATTATTGGAGCGGGGACATCGGGTCGACATCTTTGAGCCGGCCAATGGTTGGAGCTTACAGAATCTGCGCGCAAGCTTTGGTGAAGCGCCGTTGAAAGCGTTCGCCAATGCTTACCCAACGTTAACTTCTACCTCCTATCACCATCTGAACCTAAAAAAAGTGTTAGCGGACGCCGATGTGGTGATTGTCCACGAATGGAATAATCCTGAGTTAGTTGCTGCGATCGGAGCGGAACGCCAGTTCGCTGGTTTCACGCTTTTCTTTCATGACACGCATCACCGAGCAGTCACCGCCCGGGCACAGATGCAGGCTTACGATCTGCGATTCTACGACGGTGTTTTAGCTTACGGCCGGATACTCACGGAACTCTATTTGCAAGTGGGGTGGACGAGAAGAGCTTGGACCTGGCATGAAGCAGCGGATATTCGAATTTTCCGGCCGCTGCCGGAGATTCGCCAGACAGAGGATGTCGTCTGGATCGGCAATTGGGGTGACGATGAACGGGACGCAGAGCTCAGTGA
>Ga0213876_10000823_pt1 | contig 20966 bp, 18 predicted proteins | sample BarmaccomBMRX_R9_FD_160113 | JGI IMG/M metagenome (GOLD analysis project Ga0213876, IMG submission 160113) | Root-associated microbial communities from Barbacenia macrantha in rupestrian grasslands, the National Park of Serra do Cipo, Brazil - RX_R9 | ecosystem: Host-associated > Plants > Roots... | reverse complement strand
GAGCACGACGAAGGTCACGCTCGCCGGCATCGGCCTGCGGATCGACCAGGCGGAGATGTTGAGCCTCACCGCTCAGCCTCCTCGACCTTCTTGTCGGCCGGCGCCGCCGCCATGATCGCGCGCACGCGGTCCCCGGCGCGCAGGAAGGCCGCGGCCTTGGCAACGACCGTCTCGCCTTCGACGAGGCCGTCGCGGACTTCGGTCAAGCGAGCATTCGCGATGCCGGAGGTGATCTTGCGAAGCTCGATGCGATCATCGTTCACCACCTGGACGAAGTCGCCGTCCTCCGCGCGCGTCACCGCGCTTGTCGGCACCCCGACACCGGAACGGCGCGCGACGATCACCACGCCGGAGGCGAAAGAGCCGATGCGCGCTTGCGCTTCGAGCGGCAGAGCGATCCTCACCTTTCCGAGACGGGTCGCCTTATCGACCTCTTCCGAGATCAGCCGCACCTTGCCCTGGGCCTCGCCCTCGACACCCGGCAACGCGATCTTCGCTTGCATGCCGAGCCTGAGCCGCGCCAGCCATTGCTCGGGTACCTCGGCCTCGAGCTCCACGGCACCATCCGTGACGATGCGAAAGAGTGCGTCCGATGCCGAGAGCGCGACAGCGCCGAGGCGAGCCGTGCGGCGGCTGACGACGCCCGCGACCGGCGCTCTCACCTCGGTGCGATCGATGCGCACCATGAGCTCGCGCCGTTCGGCCTCGCGGCTCGCCTTGTCGGCTTGCGCGACCGCGAGCGCGCTCTTGCCTGCGGCGAGAAGCGATTGGGCGGTGCGGAAGGCCGCAATCTTCTGATCGAGCGTCGCCTGCGTCACGATCTGCACGTCGAGCTTGCGCGCCCGATCGAGCTCGGCTTGTGCCTGCGTCAAGCCAGCCTCGTACTGCCCGATCTGGCTCGTCGCCTGCGCGATCGCCGCATCGGCACGTGCGAGCGCCGCGTCGTTCTGCGCAACGAGCGCGTCGAGCTGCGTGCGGTCGAGGCGCGCCAGCACCTCGCCTTGGGTCACGTGGTCGCCGTCATCGGCACGAAGCTCGATGATGCGCAAGCCGTCGATTTGCGCGCCGACCATCGCCTCGTCGCGCGCCACGAGCGTGCCCGAGACGAAGAACCGGTCGACGAAGTCGTGCGAGGCCGATTTCACCACGGTCACCGCGGGCGGCGCGGCGAGTGGCGTGCCTTCATTCCTCGCAGCGTCGGCGGGGCCGGACGGGCAAGCCGCGCGATCGAGCGGCATTCCGACGCGCTGCAGCCACGCACCGGGCATCGAGCAAGGCATGAACCAGCCTGCACCTCCAAGCGCCGCAAAAACGACGACCAGGGCGCCGATCATCCACCTGCTTCGCGCCCGCATCACAGCACTCCTGCAGGCATGACCGCGCCCCGGAAGAGGGCCACGAAAATCCCGAGCGCAAGGGCAAGCTCTCGCTCGCCGTCGAAATCGGCTTCATGGGCGCGACGCTTGAAAAGCCCCACCACAACCGTGATCATCACGCGTGCGCTGAAATCGGCGTCGAGATCGCCGACCGCCTCGCCTTTTCGTTTCGCTGCCTCGACGAGGCCGATGAGCCCGGCATGCACATCCGCGTCGATCGCCCCGCAAAGAGCCGCAATGTCCGGATTGCGGCCGGCTTCCGCCCAAATCTCGAGGATCATCTGCATCTTCTCGCGCGGCTTGCCGAGAAGGTTCATCCGCAGCCCCTCGGCCATCGCACCGATCACGCTTTCGGCTTGCGCAAACGCCGCGAAGGCGCGGCCGCGCTCGGCCTGGTCGCGCGCGCAAAGTGCCTGGACGATCGCCTCTTTCGAACGGAAATAGCGGTAGAGATTGCCGGGGCTCATGGCGGCCTCGGCCGCGACATGCTGCATCGTCGTCGCGTGAAAGCCATGGCGCACGAAAGCCCGCTCGGCCGCCTCGATTATGCGATGGCGCCGATCGGCATCGCCGCCGAGATCGCCGGCTCGAACGTCAAGAAGCGCCATGGCTCGCCTATGAGAATGAACGTTCATTCTCATAGGCGGCGATTATGGCGCGGAAAGGGCGAGAGGCGAGCGGAGGAGGGATGGCGACCGCCTCTTCGGGCAGGAGAAGCGAGTGGCTACCGATCAGCGCGCGTCCCCCTCTCCCGGGCTCTTCGCGCGACGCAGGCGGGGCGAGGTGAGGAGCGTGCTTCACTTGCGTTTTGCCGAGCCTGGATAACGAGGGCCGGCGCCCCTTCACCTCTCCCTCGGGTCCCTGCTGGAGAGGTGAGAGGGCTGCGCTCGGAACTGTCGCGATGGCATATCGGATGTCGGCGGGGCTATAATTCCCGTCTTGCGTGCCCCACGAAGCTTTCGGAGAACTGTTCATGACTCGCGACGCCGCTATCGCCAACGCCCGCGAAGCCTTCGATTCGGGCGCGTTCAAGAAGGTGCTCGCGAGCCGCATCGCGCTTCCGACCGAAAGCCAGAATCCTGCCCGCGCGCAAGAACTCGACGATTATGTGCGAAAGCTGATGGCACCCGAGCTCGAGCGGCTCGGCTTCGCGTGCAAGATCCTAAAGATCGATGGTGCTCGAGGGCCCTTCCTGATCGCCGAGCGCATCGAGGACCCCGCACGAGTCACCGTCTTCGGCTACGGCCATGGCGACACGGTGCTCGGCATGGAGGGGCGCTGGATCGACAATCTCAACCCGTTCGCGCTCACCGAGCGCGGCGACAGATGGTACGGAAGGGGCATCGTCGACAATAAGGGCCAGCATTCGATCAATCTCGCCGCGCTCGAGGCCGTGCTCAAGGCGCGCGGCAAGCTCGGCTTCAACGCCCGCTACCTCATCGAGATGGGTGAGGAGACCGGCTCGCCCGGCCTCGCCAAGCTCGCGCGCGAGCATGGCGACCTTCTCAAGGCCGACGTGCTCATCGGTTCGGACGGGCCGCGGCTTCATCGCGAGCGGCCGGACCTTTCGCTCGGCACGCGCGGCGCGCTCAATTTCGACCTCTCGATCGAGGCGCGTGAAGGCGGGCATCATTCCGGCAATTGGGGAGGGCTCTTGTCCGATCCGGGCATCGAGCTTGCCCATGCGATCGCCTCGATCACCGGCCCGACCGGACAGATACGCATCTGCGAATGGGTGCCGGCCGAGCTTCCGGCGAATGTGCGCCGCGTGCTCGAAGGCGTCGAGCCCGGCGGCGATCCCGGCACACCGGAGATCGACCGCGACTGGGGCGAAGCGGGCCTCACGCCCGCCGAGCGCGTTTTCGGCTGGTGCTCCTTTTCGGTGCTCGCTTTCACCTGCGGAACGCCCGAAGCCCCGGTGAACGCCATCCCTCCGCGTGCCTGGGCGCGCTGCCAATTGCGTTTTGTCGTGGGCATCGACCCTGATGACATCATCCCGGCACTTCGCCGGCACCTCAAGCGGCACGGCTTTGGCAAGGTGAAGGTCGAGCCGTCTCGCGAGTCCTTCTTCAAGGCTTCGCGGCTCGATCCCGATCATCCTTGGGTGAAGTTCGTCGCCGCCTCGCTCGAACGCACGGGCGGAGAGGCGCCGACCATCATTCCGAATGCGGGCGGCTCCTTGCCGAACGACATCTTCTCCGAGACGCTCGGGCTCCCGACGATCTGGATCCCGCACTCCTATGGCGGATGCTCGCAGCATGCGCCCAACGAGCACGTCCCGAAGGCGCTGGTGCGCGAGGCGCTCGAATTGATGGCGGGGCTTTATTTCGACATTGGCGAGGGGAGGCACCCGGGGAAGAGGAGGTGAGGGACGTCGCGCGCTAATTAGTCAATTGTCACTCGGGATGTTAGAGCTGCTTCGTCCATTTGGTCGGTCACGGGCGGAGCGAGCGTACAAACATCGAACGAAGATTTGGCCAGCCGAGGCGAGCAGGGCGGCTTCATGGGACATCTCATAGCGCATCGAGCCCCACCTTTTTTTGCGGTGGTCGCCGGCGAGTGCGCCTGCCCTGATCTCGCGCGTGTGTGCCCACCTCACCTATTCACTTCTTGCGGTCATGTGGGAGTCTGCGAACTCGCTTTGCCCGTGTCTCCAATGCAAGTATACGCGCCGGATGAGATAGCGTGAGGTGGAAAGGGGTGCAGGAGCGCCATGAATGAATGAGGAAGGACGTTCGCTAGCCGTTCGTCGGCGCGAGCGGCTCGCGCCCGATCTGCGGGAGCTGTTGCTCAAGCAGACGCAGCTTTCCCAGGAGGTGCCGCGCAAGCCGCTCGCATGGCCGAGCGAGCGCGCGAGTGGCGGCGTGAGTCGGTTGCGTTTTGCGGCCCGCTCGTTTCTGTGCCTTGTCGCCATCCTTCCCTTCATGATCGTGGGCATGGGGGCGCAGGCGTTGATCTTGCGCTTCTGGCGCAACGCCGCGGGCACGTTGCCGAGGGCCTTTCTCTGGTGGGTCGGCAAGGTGCTTGGCCTTCGCGTCATCGTCAAAGGAGAGATCGCACGGGCCGCGCCCGTGCTCGTGGTCTCGAATCATGTTTCATGGATCGATATCATCGTGCTCGGGGGGCTGGTGCCTTTGTCGTTCGTCGCGAAGTCGGAAGTCGCCGGCTGGCCGATCATTGGAACGCTGGCGCGCCTGCAACGCTCGATTTTCGTGGATCGAACGCGACGCACGATGACGGCTGATATCGCGCGCTCGATCGGTCATCGTCTTGTTGCCGGCGACACCATCGTTCTCTTCGGCGAAGGCACGACGGGTGACGGGAATCGAGTTCTGCCCTTCCGGCCTGCGCTTTTGGCCTCTGTTCGTGAAGCCATGAGCGCGAGTGGTGCTGGCGGCACCCCGATCCTGGTGCAACCTTTGTCGATCGTCTATTCCGGGCTTGACGGATTGCCTCTCGGCCGAGCGGATCGCCCATCAGTCGCTTGGTACGGGGACATGTCGCTTGGCTCCCATCTTCTTCGGCTTCTGGCGATCGGACCCATCGACGTGACGCTGTGCTTCGGGAACGCTTTTGAGGTCGCCCACGGCGATCGCAAGGTGCTCGCCAATCGGCTGGGCCACGCCGTGAGGGAGATGGCGGCGCAAACCACGAATGGGCGCCCGCACCCGTCCGCCGTTCATGAAACGGGCTCTTGAGCGCAGTAAAAATCCGGTCCTGAGCAATTTTGCTGCTCGGACCGAAGAAACGCGGCCGCGACGGGTGAGTTGGGGTGCCTGTGGCCAGCCCGTTTCACTTCCAGCGGAAAGGGATTAAATGAGGCATGCGCGGTTTTTTGGCCGTTCGCGCGGCCATGGCTAGCCGCAAACCGTGATCGTCTTGGAGGTCGTGATTGCCGAAGCGCTTTCTGGTGAAGTCATATGGCTGTCAAATGAACGTCTATGACTCCGCACGCATGGGCGATCTCCTGCGGTCTCGTGGCCATGTCGAGACGAGCGATTCGGCAGCGGCGGATGTGGTCATCTTGAACACCTGTCACATTCGCGAAAAGGCGACGGAAAAAATCTTCTCCGAACTCGGCCGGCTGCGCGAGACGAAGTCGAAACGCACCGCGGAAGGGCGCAAGACACAAATCGTCGTTGCAGGGTGCGTCGCGCAAGCCGAGGGGGCGGAGATCATCGCACGGCAGTCCGCCGTCGACATCGTGGTGGGGCCGCACGCCTATCACCATTTGCCGGCGCTCCTCGAGGGGGATGGAAGCTCGCAGGCCATCGAGCTCGACCTTTCCGCCGCGGAGAAGTTCTCAGCGCTGCCCTTGCCCGCTCGTGCGGATATTCGCGCCCGGGGCGTTTGCGCTTTCGTGACCGTTCAGGAAGGCTGTGACAAGTTCTGCACCTTTTGTGTCGTCCCGTACACGCGCGGCGCGGAAATATCACGCCCGCCCCACGCCATCCTTGCGGAAATCGAGACCCTGGCAGCGGCCGGAGTGAGAGAGGTCACGCTGATCGGCCAGAACGTGAACGCCTATCATGGCGAGGGACCGGATGGGCGCGCCTGGTCGCTCGCGCGGCTTCTCTCTGCCGCCGCGAACCTTAAAGGCGTGAAGCGGCTGCGCTACACGACGAGCCACCCACTCGACATGGAAGACGATTTGATCGAAGCGCATCGCGATATCCCGACGCTGATGCCTTATCTGCACCTGCCCGTGCAGTCGGGCTCGGATCGTGTGCTCGCCGCCATGAACCGCCGGCATGATGGCAGGACTTATCTTCGCCTGATCGAAAGGGTGCGCAAGGCGCGCCCGGACATCGCTCTCTCCTCGGACTTCATCGTCGGCTTCCCAGGCGAGGAGCGGGAGGATTTCGAGGCCACGCTCGACCTCGTGCGCGAAGTCGGGTTCGCGAGCTCCTTCTCGTTCAAATATAGCGCGCGCCCGGGCACGCCGAGCGCGCAGTCGAAAGACCAGATTGCGGAAGAGGTGAAGGCGCAGCGGCTCTTCGCCTTGCAAGACTTGCTCGAGGAGCAGCGCCAGGCCTTCAACGTCTCGACGGTCGGGCGAACTGTCGACGTGTTGTTCGAAAAGCCCGGCCGCCACCAGGGGCAGATCGCCGGCAAATCACCTTATATGCAGGCCGTGCACTTAGAGCGCCGGCAGGCGGCGATCGGCGAGGTGCGACGCGTCGAGATCACCTCGGCGGGGTCGAACAGCCTGGAAGGCCGCCTGGTCGAGGGGAAGGCTGCCGCATGAGCATTCAGGAGAACACGCTCCCCCCAAAGGCCCGACGCCGCGTCACGGCGGAGGCCCGCAACGGGGAGGACGCCGAGGTCAAGGTCGCCTTCGACGATAATCGGATCGCGAGCCTCGTCTTCGGCCAATTCGACGAGAACCTCGCCCATATCGAGCGGCGCCTCGCGGTGCGTGCCACCGCCAATGGCAACCAGGTGCAGATCAGGGGCAAGCCGGAAGCCGCCGAGCAGGCCCGGCGAGTGCTGAGCGTGCTCAATAGCCGGATCAAGGATGGGCAAGGCTTGTCGCCAGGTGATATCGATGGAGTGATCGCGGAAGCGATCGCGCAAGGTTCGCTCTTCCCCGCCGCGAGCGATGCCCCCTTGAGCGCTTTCGATCAAATCTCCACACGCAGACGCGGACCCGTGAAGGCACGCTCGGCCAATCAGCACGCCTATCTCCAGCTTCTCAAGCGCTGCGAGTTGACTTTTGCCGAAGGGCCGGCCGGCACGGGAAAAACTTGGCTCGCCGTCGGCCACGCCGTTTCCCTCCTCGAGCAAGGCGCGGTGAGCCGCATGATCCTCTCGCGGCCTGCGGTCGAGGCCGGCGAAAATCTCGGTTTCCTTCCGGGCGACATGCGCGAAAAGGTCGATCCGTACTTGCGTCCAGTCTACGACGCGCTCTTCGATTTCATGGACAGCCGTCACGTCGAGCGTGGCTTGCAGACCGGGATGATCGAGATCGCGCCGCTCGCCTTCATGCGCGGGCGCACCCTCACGAACGCGGTCATCCTGCTCGACGAGGCGCAAAATGCGACTTCGGTTCAGATGAAGATGTTCCTCACCCGCCTCGGGGAAGGCTCTCGAATGGTCGTGACCGGGGACCCGACGCAGATCGACCTTCCGGGGGGCCAGAAATCCGGATTGATCGAGGCCATCGATCTCCTCAAACATGTCGGGGGCATCGGACACATCGCTTTTCACCATGGCGATGTCGTGCGCCACGATCTCGTGCGGCGCATCGTGCAAGCTTACGAGGAGGCCGGCAAATCGCCTCGGGGCGACCAGGGCGCCCAGAGGCGCTGACGCACGATGTCGAAGCCAAAGATCGAGGTCCGGATCGAGAGCCCGCAATGGGCACGAATTCCAAGCGTGTCGAGAAGCGTGAGGCGCGCCGCGGAGGCGATCGGAGACGATCCCGAGATTGGACCCACGATCCGCACGGCAGATATTATTTGCATCGCCCTCATCGATGCCGAGGCGATCGCCGTTTTGAATGAAAAATGGCGTGCAAGGAAAGCGCCCACCAATGTGCTTTCCTTTCCTGCAGCGCCGGGGCCGCTCCTGCATTCTCCGCGATTCCTGGGCGATTTGGCGCTGGCCTTCGAAACCATCGAGCGCGAGGCAAGGAGCGAAGGGAAGCCTTTGCGCGATCACCTGGCTCATCTTGTCGTGCATGGTATTCTTCATCTCCTCGGTTATGACCATGCTGATGAAGCGGAGGCCGAGCGGATGGAGGAGATCGAAACCAGGATCCTCGCGAGCGCAGGTATCGCCGATCCTCACGCCATAGAGGTTGCCTGAGCGACAATGCCCCCGCGCAGCGACGACTGGAGATGAAAAGCGAAACACGCCAGAGCGCCCCGGCCGCGTCGGCGAGCGAGGGCAGCCCCGTGCGCCGGCTCGCGGGACGTGTGAAGCGCGTCCTGCAAATCGGCGCGCGAGGCAAGAGGGGGGCCGGATCGCCGGGAGGGATCGGGGAGGCTTCGCCGGAAGCTCATTCCCAAGAGCGCGCCATGCTCCGCAATGTGCTCGCGCTTCGGCAAGCACGCGTGGCCGATGTCATGTTGCCGCGCGCCGACATCATCGCTGTTCCAATCACCATCAGCCTGGCGGAACTCTTGAACGTGTTTCGAAGCGCTGCCCATTCGCGTCTTCCCGTTTACGGTGAGACGCTCGATGAGCCCAGAGGCATGGTCCACATGCGCGATTTTCTCGATTATCTCGGCGCGAAGGCCCAAGAGTCGGAGGGGCGAAACGGCAAGGGCGACGAGGCGCTCGCCGATCTCGGCGGGGTGGACCTGTCAACTCCGCTCGAGGCGCTCGGCATCTTGCGTCCTGTGCTCTATGTGCCGGCCTCGATGCGCGCCGTTGCGCTCTTGCGGCGCATGCAGGCCACGCGGACCCATATGGCGCTCGTCATCGACGAATATGGGGGAACGGATGGGCTAGTCTCGATCGAGGATCTGATCGAAATCGTCGTCGGCGAGATCGAGGATGAGCACGATGACGAGGAAGGGGCGCTGGTTTCGCGCATCGATGATCGCACGCTCGTCGCAAGTGCGCGCGCCGAGCTCGCCGAGGTCTCTGCCATGCTCGGAACCGATTTGTCGCGTGGGCATGCGGCCGAAGATGTCGACACGATCGGCGGCTTGATCGTGACGCTTGCGGGGCGCGTGCCGTTGCGAGGTGAGCTGATCGGCGGGCCGGGCGGTGTCGAATTCGAGGTGATGGAGGCGGATCCGAGACGGTTGAAGCGCGTGCGCATTCATCTTTCATCGAACGAGCGGCGCTCGCGCCGCCAAAAGGATCAGCCTTCGGAGGGGACGCAGGATGCGGCGGTCGGCGCGGCGGCTTCCGAGGGTTCCCGGCAAGATCGCAGCGCGGGCGCGGCGAGCGGGCAAAAGCGCAGGTGAGCTACGCACAAGCCTCCTTGGCGGCGTCCTTCGCTGACCAGATCATCCTGTCTTGGGGATGGCGACGGCGTCTCATCGCGATCGCCGCGGGAGCCGTCGGTGCGCTCGCCATGGCGCCGCTCGACATCTGGCCTGCGCTCGCCCTTTCGATGCCGATCGGCGTCTGGCTCATCGACGGGGCGACGGTCGATGGCAAGCATCCGCGTCTCGCGACGCTGCGCTCCGCCGCCGGAACCGGCTGGTGGTTCGGCTTCGGTTATCATCTTGCCGGGTTGTGGTGGCTCGGCGCGGCCTTCCTCGTGAACGGCGATGAATTCGCCTGGGCGTTGCCGCTGGGCGTGCTCGTCTTGCCTGCGGGACTTGCCCTGTTCTGCGCGCTGGCCTTCCTGGTCGCGCGTCTTTTCTGGACCGACGGGCCAGGCCGCATTCTCACCTTCGCAGCAGCGCTTTCAGCGACGGAATGGTTGAGGGGCCATGTGCTCACGGGCTTTCCCTGGAATCTCCCGGGCATGGCACTGGGGTCGAACCTCGTTCTCGCCCAGGCCGCCTCGTTCGTCGGCGTTTACGGGCTGACTTTCCTCGCCGTCCTCATCTTCGCTTCGCCTGCGACGCTCGCAACGGAGGCAACGCCTCGCGACCGCTGGGCAGCACCCATTCTCGCCGTTGTTCTCCTCGTCGCGCTTGCGGCCTTCGGCGAGTGGCGCGTCTCGGAAGGTCCACCCGGAACGGTTGCCGGCGCGCGTCTTCGCATCATGCAGCCCAACCTCGCGCCAGACCAGAAATTCATTCCCGCCAATCGCGAGGAGATCGTCTCGCACTATCTAGCCTTGAGCGACAAGGCGACCTCACCGGAGCGCAACGGGATTGCCGACGTCACGCATCTTTTCTGGCCGGAATCGGCCTTTCCTTTCATTTTGACCCGCGATCCCGAGATGCTTGCCCGCATCTCGAGCGCGCTCGGCGACAAAGCGACCCTGATCACGGGGGCCATTCGCGCCCAGGAGCCCTTGCCTGGGGAACTGAACGCACGTTACTTCAACTCGATCTACGTGATCGGCAAGGAAGGGGCCGTCCTCTCATCGAGCGACAAAGTCCATCTCGTGCCCTTCGGCGAGTATCTGCCTTTCCAGGAATGGCTCGACAAGCTCCATCTGCGCCAATTCGTGCGCGTGCCCGGGGGGTTCACGCCCGGCCTTGAACGGCGCAGCCTCGAGATTCCGGGCCTTCCCGGTGCCGCTCCGTTGATCTGTTATGAGGCGATCTTCCCCGGAGAGGTCCTGCCCCAGGACGGGCGCGCCGCCGGCCTTCTCGTCAATCTCACGAACGATGCCTGGTTTGGCTTGACGAGCGGCCCGTACCAGCACTTGGCAGAAGCAAGGCTGCGGACCATCGAGCAGGGGTTGCCATTGGTGCGCGCCGCGAATTCGGGAATTTCAGCCGTGATCGACCCGTTTGGGCGCGTGATCGCATCCTTGCCGCTCGGCGTCGAAGGCGTGCTCGATGCCGAGCTGCCCCGCGCGATTGCGCCGCCACTTTACGCGCGTCTTGGAGATGCTTTCTTCTGGATCCTCATTCTGGCCTCGGTTGTGGCCGCCTTCAGGTTGCATCGCCGGCGAGCCTTGGCTAGACCTTGACAGGACACCGTCGCATTGGGGGAAGCAGGGTGCAATGGGGAATGGCCAAAAAGACACCGAACTCCATCGACCGCCATGTCGGCAGCCGTTTGCGGATGCGCCGCGTGTTGATGGGGATGAGCCAGGAGAAGCTCGGCGATCAACTTGGGGTCACTTTTCAGCAAGTTCAGAAATACGAAAAGGGCATGAACCGCATTGGCGCGAGCCGTTTGCAGCATGCTTCACGCGCGCTCGAGGTGCCGGTCGAGTTCTTTTTTCGTGACGCGCCGCAAATCGAGCCGAACTTTTCCGATACTGCCGGCGCCGTCTCGGCGACGAGCAATTTTGTCGCCGAGTTCTTGTCGTCGAATGAGGGCATCGAGCTCAATCAGGCCTTTGCGCGCATCAAGGATCGCAAGCTTCGCCGTCGCATCGTCGAGTTGGTGAGGGCAGTCGCCGGCGATGACGAAGGCGAGGTTTCGTCCGAGATGCGCTCGGTTCGTTCGGAATAACGAACAATTCCGCTCGGCGTGCTTGACCTTACTCCTTCGTCCTGACTAAAGAACGCCCGCCCGCGCGGGATTCGGGCGCGCGCGGCCAAATTCAGCCCTTCCCCTTCCCCTGCCTTCGAGGAGAGAGCCCCCGTCATGCGGAAGAACTACCTTTTCACCAGCGAGTCGGTCTCGGAGGGCCATCCCGACAAGGTCTGCGACCGAATTTCCGACGAGGTGGTCGACCTTTTTTTCCGCGAAGGCGCGAAGGCCGGCGTCGATCCGGCGAGCGTGCGCGTCGCCTGCGAAACCCTCGCCACCACGAACCGGGTCGTCATCGCCGGCGAGGTGCGTGGTTCGCTTCAGGACAAGAAGCTCAAGAGCAAGGTGAAATCGACCGCCCGACGCGCCATCAAATCGATCGGCTACGAGCAGGACGGGTTTCACTGGAAGAAGGCGAGGATCGAGGTTCTGCTGCATGCGCAGTCCGCCGACATCGCTCAGGGCGTCGACGCCGCCGGCAACAAGGACGAAGGTGCCGGCGATCAAGGCATCATGTTCGGCTATGCGTGTCGGGAGACCCCCGAGCTCATGCCGGCTCCGATCTACTACTCCCACAAAATCCTCGAGAACCTCACGAAGGCCCGCAAGGCCAAGGAAGGTGAGTGCGACAAGCTGGGGCCGGACGCGAAAAGCCAAGTCACGGTCCGCTATGTGGACGGAAAGCCCGTTGGTGTGACCCAGGTCGTGGTCTCGACCCAGCATGTGGACGCAAGCTTGTCGTCCAGCGATGTGCGCAAGATCGTCGAGCCCGTGGTACGAGCGACCTTGCCCGAGGATTGGATCACTTCCGAAACGGTCTGGCACGTCAATCCGACGGGCAAATTCGTGATCGGGGGCCCTGACGGCGATTGTGGCCTCACCGGGCGAAAGATCATCGTCGATACTTATGGTGGCGCGGCTCCCCATGGCGGGGGCGCCTTCTCGGGCAAGGACCCGACGAAGGTCGATCGCTCGGCCGCGTATGCGGCGCGCTATCTCGCGAAGAACGTCGTCGCCGCGAAGCTCGCGGAACGTTGCACCATCCAGCTCGCTTACGCGATCGGCGTCGCAGAACCGCTCTCGGTCTATGTCGATCTGCACGGGACCGGGAAAGTCGACGAGGCGAAGGTCGAGAAGGTTTTGCGCGACGTGATGCGGCTGACCCCGCGCGGCATTCGCGAGCATCTCGGCCTCAACAAGCCGATCTATGCGAAGACTTCGGCCTATGGTCATTTCGGCCGCAAGCCCGGCCGTGACGGCAGCTTCTCGTGGGAGCGCACCGACCTCACCGATGCATTGAAACGCGCCCTCCTGAACTAAAACCGGCGCGCTGCTTTCCGGCCGGCTGAGAACCGGCGCCCGTCCGGCTCGACAAGGGCTTCGTGTCCTCTGTTGCGTCGCTCGCGGCGATGGGATAGCCCACATCTTTGGTGCGAAAGCGCTGCGGTAGCTCAGTGGTAGAGCACTCCCTTGGTAAGGGAGAGGTCGTGGGTTCGATCCCCACTCGCAGCACCAGCCCATTCAAGTGGAAAAGCTTGCGCCTTGCGAAGCGAGCTTGCCTCTGCCGGACGCTCTCTTGCCGTCTTCGCATGAATTTGCGCCTGCGGGACAGCCGTATTTCGAAGGCGCGTTCCACTCCCATCAGGGCATGATCATCAACAAATTACACGCCAAGGTCTCGTTAGAGAGAGATTGGATAATATCGTTGCGCTATTATTCAAAAGGGATGGCGCAATCATAACGGCCGCCACGGCCCATCGGGGGTCGCCGATTGTCGTCCTCCTGCATTCCCATGCGCCCCTTGTCTGTTCAAGAGGCTCCCGTTGCGAGGAAAACAGGTCGTCCCGCCGCGTGATCGGCGGCGGGACAGGCCTCGTTTCATTCCTCGAGGCGTGCGATGAGCGAGGAGGTGTCCCATCGGCGCCCGCCGAGCTTCTGGACCTCCGCGTAGAATTGGTCGACGAGCGCCGCGACCGGGAGTTGCGCGCCGTTGCGCCGCGCCTCGGCAAGGCAGATCGACAGGTCTTTTCGCATCCAGTCGACGGCGAACCCGAAATCGAACTTGTTCTGGTTCATGGTCTTGCCGCGGTTTTCCATTTGCCATGATCCGGCAGCGCCCTTCGAGATCACCTCGAGCACCGCTTCCACGTCGAGCTTCGAGCGCTTGGCGAAGTGGATGCCTTCGGCGAGCGCTTGCACGAGCCCGGCAATGCAAATCTGATTGACCATCTTGGTGAGCTGGCCGGCACCGGGGGAGCCGATGAGGCGGCAAGAGCGCGCATAAGCCGCGATCACCGGCTCGACCTTGCTGTAAGGAGCCTGATCACCCCCGCACATTACGGTCAGCACGCCATTCTCGGCGCCGGCCTGCCCACCGGAGACCGGCGCATCGACGAAGCCGAGGCCGAGCTTGCCGGCCGAAGCGTGGAGATCGCGGGCGATCTCGGCCGAAGCTGTCGTGTGATCGACGAAGATCGATCCTTTCGACATGCCCTGAAAGGCGCCGTCGGGGCCAGTGGTCACGGCCCGCACGTCATCGTCATTGCCGACACAGGCGAACACGATCTCGCGTTCCTTGGCGGCCTCGCGCGGCGTCGGCGCGCTCTTGCCACCATGTTTCTTGACCCAGGCTTCAGACTTCGCGGGGGTGCGGTTGTAGACCGTGACCTCATGCCCCTTGGCTTTGAGGTGACCCGCCATGGGAAAGCCCATGACGCCCAGCCCGAGAAATGCGACTTTCATCTTGACCTCGCGAGTGTGTTGCAGGTGTTGCGGCAATGAGATGCCGCGAACATGACCGCTCGATCAAGCCCCAAACGCGGCGAATGATTTCCACGATCACGAGATAGATGATCGCCGCGTAGACATAAATCAAAAAGTCGAAGGTGCGCGCGAATATGAAGCGCGTCTGCCCCATGAGGTCGAGCAAGGTGACGATGGCCGCGAGCGCGCTCGATTTGATCATGGCGATGAGCTCGTTGCCGAAGGGACGCAGCGCCACGATGAAGGCTTGCGGCCACACGATGTGGCGCGAGATCCGGAATTTGGAGAGCCCTAGCGCGGCCGCGGCCTCGATCTGTCCCTTGCTCACCGACGCCAAGGCGCCACGCATGATTTCCGCCTGGTAGGCCGCGGTGTTCAAGGAGAAGGCGAAGATGCAGCACACGAAGGCTTCTCGGAAAAGCCACCACACGCCCAAATCGGTGAGGAGGGGGCGGATTTCGCCAGCGCCATAGTAGACGAGGTAGAGCTGACACAGGAGCGGCGTGCCGCGAAAAAAGGTAACGTAAGAGACGGCGGCTGCCGACAGCACCCTGTTGCGCGACATGCGGGCAAGGCAGACCGGATAGGCGAGGAGGAAACCGAGCGTGACCGAGATGGTCACGACTTGCGCCGTGATCCACAGACCGTCGATGAGGCGCCAGCCATAGCGCGACATCATCTCGAAATTGAAGAGATCCGCTGCCTCGGCGTAGAGGGTCTGGAGCATCACGCGAAGCCCCGATTGGCGCGCCGTTCCAGATTGCTCTGCACCAGACCCGAAAGAATGCTGAACACGAGGTAGATGGCGGCCGCGGCCGAATAGAAGAGGATCGGTCTCGTGGTGTTCTTGCTCGCCTCCGAAGCGGCCCTGAGAAGGTCGATGACGGCGAGAGTTGAAATGAGCGAGGTGTCCTTGAGAAGCACCATCCAGATATTGCCGAGCCCGGGCAAGGCGATCCTGATGAGCTGGGGCAGCAAAACGAGAAAAAAGGTCTTGCGCGAATCAAGGCCGAGCGAATGTGCGGCTTCGCTTTGGCCTTTCGGCACCGCGTTCAGCGCTGCGACCCAGACTTCGCTCGAATAGGCGGCGACCACCACGCTCAGCGCGATGACGCCGGCAAAGAAGGCGTTGAGCTCGATGGCGGATGAAAGACCTGCGAGCTTGCTTGCGCGATCGATGAGGGCTTGCAGGCCAAAATAGACGATGAACAGCGAGAGAAGATCGGGAATCCCTCGAAAGAAGGTCGTGAAACCCTCGCAAAAGGCGCGCACGACCCGGTTCGGCGAAAGCTTGAGGACGGCGAGCGCGAGGCCGGACCCGAAGCCGAAGGGCACCGTCGTCACCGCAAGAAGAATCGTGACGATGGCGCCTTCGAGCAAAAGTCCACCCCAGCCCTCGGGTCCGAAGAGAAGGCTGAACCCATTCATCCTAGTCTTGCCTCCTCGTGGACGGGTGACCAGGGTTGGACGGGGTCACCAAGCATGAGGCGAGATCGCCCCACCTCAGGCGCGGCTCAGTTCGTGAGCTGCTTGCCGCGTATGTCTTGCTTGAAATACTTGGCTTCGATCTTCTTGTAGGTGCCGTCCGCGTCCACTTCGGCGATCGCCTTGTTGAACATGTCGCGAAGATCGGTGTCTTCCGGCCGCATGGCGGCGCCCACACCAGGGCCGTGAATGCCGGGCACCCGCTTGATCTCCGAGATCACGCGGCAGCAGCCATTGCCCTTTTTCTCGAAGAAATCCGCTTCGACGAGCCCGTCGCCGACGACGTAGTCGATACGCCCGCTGGCCAGATCGAGATTGGGTTCATCCTGCGTTGGATAGAGTTTGATGTTCGAGTCCTTGTAAAAGGCCTCGAGGAAGTTGGCGTGAATGGTCGAAGATTGCGTGCCGATCGTCTTGCCTTTGAGCGCCGCCGGCGAGACGTCGTCACTCTTGTTCGCGGACTGCCCGGCGAAGACGATGGGCGTCGCGTAGTACATATCTGAAAACATCACCTTCTTCTTGCGTTCGTCGGTGATGTTCATGCTCGAGAAGATGACATCGAATTTGCCGGCGAGAAGCGCCGGAATGATGCCGTCCCAATCCTGGTTCTGGAAGGTGCAGGTGACCTTCATGCGCTCGCAAAGCGCGTTGGCGTAATCGACCTCGAATCCCACGATCTTGCCGGAAGGATCGACGCTCTCGAAGGGAGCATAGCTTGCGTCCATGCCGAAGCGGATCGCTTTCCATTCCTTCGCCCCCGCAGCCGAGGCCATGAGGGTTGATGCCAATCCCAACAGGGCCAATAGCTTTATTGCTTTCATTCTTATCTCCTAGTCTCAACTTCGCCGTTCCGGACGGCGCGCCGTATCCGCATTCATTCGGAGCCTCGCGGCAGCAGGCGCTGCGGCATCGAAGTTGCGCAAATTTTGATGCATCATGAAGGCAAGCGCGAACCCCGCCCTAAAAACTTTCGTGCATATCGCAGAGACGATCGGGCACCCCCTATCTTGCGCAAATTTTTCGGCTTTGCCTATAGGGGCTCGAAATCAAAATATCGTTTTGCGAGACTCGCATAGGTACCATCGGCACGTGCCTGGTTGAGCGCCAAGTCGAATTTTTGCTTGAGCGTTTCCTCACCCTTGCGAAAAACGATGGCAAATCCTTCGCCGGCCACTCGGTCCGGATCGTCGACGCGCCCTGCCGCGGTGCAGCAACTCGCTTCAGGTGCCGTCTTGAGCCAGTCGCGCAAGCTCATTTCATCGCCGATCACGAGGTCGACGCGATCGGCCGCCAGGTCGAGATTGGCCTCGATTTGCGTTGCGTAAGTGCTCAGCGGTGAATTCGGAAAGCGGCTTTCGACGAGGCTTGCGAAGGGACTGTCCCGCAGCGCGCCGATCGAGACGTTCGACAAGGCTTCCGGGGTGAGCGCATTCGGAACTTCGTCCTTGCGGGCGACGAAGAGCGCCGGCATGCGGAAATAGGGCTCCGAAAGCGTGAATCTATCGCGCCGCTCGTCGGTCATATCGAGGCTCGAAACGATGGCATCGCCCTTTCCGGCGAGGAGGGCAGGGACGAGCCGGTCGAATTCGCGATGCTTGAATTGGCAGGAGCGCCTAATTCGCGCGCAAATCGCGTTCATGAGGTCGATCTCGAAACCGACCATCTCGCCTTTCTCGTTGAGATAGTTGTAGGGAGGATGGGCGGCCTCGGTCAAAAGCACGATCGGCTTTTCCTCCTCCGCGCTTGCATGAGTTGCGAGCTGGACCGCGCCGGGCGCAAAGGACGAAATCGTGATTGCAGCCGCGAGGAGCGTAAGCTGGCGCATCGCGGCGCGGAGGAGGCGCGAAGGCCGGCAGCGCGCAGTGCGAGCCGTGTGCCTTCGCATCGATGTCGAGCTGCCGCTGTCCGCTGCCGCGGGAGTTCGGATCGGCAGTCGACATCGCTCCCGGCCCCTGTTCGGGTACATGGTTTCCGTCCCGTCGCGCAGTTTTGGCGATAAAGCCAGCATGGAGCGAAATTGGCAACCTCGTCCCGAATTCGCGCCGCGCACGATCCTGTGTGCTTGTGGAGGAGAGCGCCGATCGCTAGATCGCGTTTGGAGGTCACCCGATGTTGACGAAAGAGGAGATCATCTCCGCCTTGGCGAGTGTGACCGGCCCGGACGGACACACCCGACTTCCGGATTCGGGCGCGCTGTCCGACATCATGATCTCGGGGGCGCGTGTCGCATTTTCCATTACGGGCGATCCATCCCGCGCTGCCGCGCTCGAAGACGTGCGCCTTGCGGCCGAGCGCGCGGTGAAAGCTCTCCCGGGCGTAAGCACCGTCCTCGTCACCCTGACGGCCGAGCGGCCGGCGCAAGCCGCCACTCCTTCTTCGCGACCGAGCGGACAGCCCGCAAGAATGCGGGGAGGGCCGGCCCAAGGCCGCACGCCCATTGTCGGTGTTGGCCGCGTGATCGCGGTCGCAAGCGGCAAGGGCGGGGTCGGCAAATCCACGACGGCGGCGAATCTCGCGCTCGCGCTTGCCGGGGAGGGGCTTCGCGTCGGCATTCTCGACGCCGACATTTACGGGCCCTCGATGCCGCGTCTCTTCGGACTCAAGGGCAAGCCCGAAGTCACCCCGGCGCGGGTCATCCGCCCTCTCGAAGCCTACGGCCTCAAGATCATGTCGATGGGGTTTCTCGTTTCCGAGGAGACCGCGATGGTGTGGCGCGGTCCGATGGTCGCCGGCGCAGTGCAGCAAATGCTGCGCGAGGTCGCCTGGGAGCCGCTCGACGTGCTTGTGGTCGACATGCCGCCGGGAACCGGGGACGCACAGCTCACGCTTGCGCAGTCGATCGCACTCGCCGGCGTGGTGATCGTCTCCACGCCTCAGGACCTCGCGTTGATCGACGCGCGTCGCGGGGTCGAGATGTTTCGCAAGGTGGGTGCTCCAATTCTCGGCATCGTCGAGAATATGAGCATGTTCATCTGCCCGAGCTGTGGGGCGCGACACGAAATTTTCGGGCATGGTGGGGCACGAAGGGAGGCAGGGCGCATCGGCGTGCCTTTCCTCGGCGAGATCCCGCTCGAGCTAGCGCTGCGTGAAACTTCCGACAGCGGACGGCCGATCGTGGTGTCCGAGCCCGCAAGCCCGATCACCGCGGCTTACCGGGAGATTGCCCGGCGCGTGAAGGAGGCGCTGATCTAACCAAACGAGCGCTCGTTTCGCGGGAATCGGGTCGCACAACCCCGCCATGACATTTTCGTGATCTTAGCGCCGCAAAGGCGTTACGATCCGCCAGCTTGCCGCAATCGCGCCCTGAAGTCGTGACTTTCATTGCGAGGAAAAGATGCGCGTGCGGGGTGAATTCGGCGCAATGACAGGAATGGATCGAAGATGAAACGCCGGCAGTTTCTCGCGGCTTCGACGCTCGGTGCGGCCTCGGTTCTGGCAACACCGGCGCTCGCTCAAACTTCGCCGGAGCTGAAATGGCGGCTCACCTCGAGCTTTCCGAGCACCTTCGACATCGTGCAAGAAAGCGCCAAAGTCTTCGCGAGCGCTGTCGCCGCCGCGACGGACAACCGGTTCCAGATCGCGGTTTTCGCATCCGGCGAGATCAAGCCTGGGCTCCAGGCGCTCGAGGCCGTGCAATCCGGCGAGATCGAGATCGCGCACACGGCGCTCAACCTTTTCGCGACGCATGAGCCGGCGCTGGCATTCGCCACCGGCGTGCCGTTTGGCCTCAACGCGCGCCAGCAGGCCGCATGGTGGACCGAGGGCGGCGGGCGCGAACTCGTCGACGAGGTCTTGAAGCCTTTCGGGGCTGTCGCTCTCGCGTGCGGCAATACCGGCGCTCAGATGGGCGGCTGGTTTCGCAGGGAGGTGAAGGCGCCGGCCGATTTCAACGAGCTAAAGATGCGTATCGGCGGTCTCTCGGGCCGGGTGCTCGAAAAGCTGGGTGGAGTGCCGGTCGCGACCCCGGCCGCGGAAATCAAATCATCCCTCGAGAGTGGCGCGCTCGATGCCGCGCAATGGGCTGGCCCCCATGACGACGAACGGCTCGCGCTTCAGAAGGTCGCGCCAGCCTATTATTTCCCGGGATGGCAACAAGGCTCGAACGCGCTTCACATCCTGATCAATCAAGCGAAGTGGGCAGAGCTGCCCGCGAGCTATCAGGCGATCCTTACGGCCGCCGCCTCGCTTGCGGGAACCTCGACGCAAGCGAAATACGATGCCCGCAATCCCGATTCGCTCAAGAAGCTCGTCGTCGACGGCGCGAAGCTGAAGCCCTTCGGCGGAGAGATCATGGACGCGGCGAATGCGGCGGCGAACGCCGTCTACGCGGAAATCTCGGCGAGCGACCCGCAATTTGCGAAAATCCTCTCCGCCTACATGGCCTTCCGCAACGACGAATATCTGTGGTTCCAGGTCGGCGAAGTCGCCTACGACAATTACCTCGTGCGGGCCCGCGCAAGAGGATGATGCATCGGGGTTGCTGGCGATAGCGCGTTGCAGTTTCCTCAATTTACTCAAAGCACATGGGAAAGGGCAAAATGCCTGACACCACTCGATAAAGTAAAAATGAAAATGGTAAGAGGCAGAAACCCGCCACGTGAAGAATTGTTCGAACGTAGGTGGGGCAGCCAATGTCTCGAAGGTGCAAAGTGATCAATCTAATCAAGGAACTAACTATCATCGAAATTGAAAATGCCTGAAATGATTCCTGGGGTTCGGGTATGTATAGCACGTTACCACTCATACCACAGGGTACCCCTCTCGGTGACAGCCCTTTGTAAAGTAGAAAAGTTTGTATAATAACCGTGCACATAATGAGCCATGTGCGGCGGGGCATGGCGATGGTGACAAGATATAAGGGTGATAGAAGAACAGCATCAGCTAAAAAGAATGACAATACCATCGGATTGCGCAGCAATAGACTAGATAATGCCATTGAATTCATTTTTTGCTTAGATGTTTTACTTGAATCGACTCGTGGATCCTTGATGACTAAGGTACCATAGTGAGATAATTCAATGGCCCCGCGGCCTTTATGCCTATAACTCGGTTCGTCTTGTATTGGAATCGAGAGTGAGATCAACACCAAGGGCCAATTATCAACAAGTGCTTAAGAGCTCAATCACTACGGTTTGGGCAAGCCTGCCGGGCCGAACTGTTTCTCGAGATCGTCGATCATTTCTTGCTGAGTTTGGCTTGGTAAGGGAGCGCGCGCCGCCTGCTCGCGCGCGATGACGCCTGGAAAGGTGATGATCGCGACCACCATCACGACTT
>Ga0213876_10000822_pt1 | contig 20968 bp, 23 predicted proteins | sample BarmaccomBMRX_R9_FD_160113 | JGI IMG/M metagenome (GOLD analysis project Ga0213876, IMG submission 160113) | Root-associated microbial communities from Barbacenia macrantha in rupestrian grasslands, the National Park of Serra do Cipo, Brazil - RX_R9 | ecosystem: Host-associated > Plants > Roots... | reverse complement strand
CCGAGAGCAGCGGGTTGTCGCAATTGATCGTGAAGGTGTTGCCGAAGTCGCCGGACGGGGCGATCTGGGCGACCGAGCGGTCGTCCATGAACATCGCTTCGAGGAACGGATGCAGCGCCTCGTTGATCTCGTAATCGGCGAAGGCGCCGGCCGTGTAGCGCTCGTCCGGACGCTGGAAGTAATTGTACGGCGCGAAGTTGAATGGGGTCGAGCCGGGGATGAAGGTCCGGTTCGGGCCGACCTGGAACGTGCCGACGTTGGTGAAGAAGGTGCCGTTCGCCGACGTGCCCGAGCCGCCGCAGGTGTAAAGCTGGGACGGGGTGGCGGTGACCTGGGCGCGGGTGCGCGCGGTCAGCGCGCAGGCCGAATAGTCGCGGCGGCCCTGCAGGACCGGATCGAGCTGGCGATAGGTCGCATAGGCCATGACATGGCCGCGGCCGTCGTCGAACGCAGCGCCGAGCGCGAGGCTGAGATCGTAGGTGCCGCCGTCGGCGACGCTGCCGCGCGGATAGCCGAAGTTGCGGCGGTTCAGCTCCTGGATGACCTGGTTGTTGGTCGAATTCTCGTGCTGGTAGAAGCTGTACTGCGCGTCCGCCCGGAAGCCGGTGAACTGCGTGTCCATGATGAAGTTGACGACACCGGCCACGGCGTCGGCGCCGTAGACCGAGGAGGCGCCGCCGGTCAGCACGTCGACGCGGCTGACGAGGGACGCCGGGATGAAGTTGATGTCGGGCACCGGCACGTTCTGGGCCGGATCGCCGGCCTGCAGACGGCGGCCGTTGATCAGGACGAGGGTGCGGGACGGGCCAAGGTCGCGAAGGTCGACGGTGGCGGTGCCGGTCGCACCGTTGGCGAGGTTGCCGCCCTGGCCGGCGAAGGCCTGCGGCAGCGAGTTGATCAGATCCTCGGTGCGGGTCGTGCCCTGGAGGCGGACCTCGGCGCTGTTGATCACGGTGACCGGGCTGGTGCCGGACAAGTTCGGGGTCGGAATGCGGGTGCCGGTGACGACGATCGCCTCTTCCTCGGCGGGCTGGCCCGCGGCCGGACCGGTGGTCGGCGCCGGCTGGTCGGCCTGCGGCTGGGCGGGCTGGGCGTCCGCGGCGAAAGCCGGAGTGGCAATGCCGATCGAACCGCAAATGACGGTGGTCGCCAGCAGGTTGCTCAACAACTGAGTCTTGTACTTCATGTCCGTCCCCTTCAATCGGCCGCAGCCGCGAGTCGTGCACCAGCCCTGACGCTGGTGGAGCGGGGAGCGTTTACGAGATGAAATGAATCTCGTGCAATCGTCTCTGCTCGCGATTCCTCTCATTTTCGCAAGGCGTTGCAATTTTATCGCAGCTGTTTCGCTTCCGGTACGATTGTATCCACCCTTCGCCGGCGCACCGCTCCGGATGAATTCGAGGCCCCCAGAGTCCCGCTCTGGCCCAAAGAAAACGGCGGGCCTCGCGACCCGCCGTCAGTCTTTCGTCTCGCGCCGGCTTTAGAAGTCGAGCGTGACGCCGGCGAAGATGTAGCGGCCCATCGCGTCGTACACCTGCGGATAGGTGTTGCCGCTGCCGACCACGCCCGGAAGCTGCGTGGCGAGCGGCGGCTCGCGATCGAGGACGTTGTTGACGCCGATGCGGAAATTGTAGTGGTCGCCGATCCGCGCCGTCATCGTCACGTCGATATAGTTCTGCGCGGCGATGCGGCAGTCCGCCGGACGGCAGTTGGTCGCCGAGCCCGCGGTGCCGCCCAGGCCCGGATCGGTGCTGACGGTGTCACGCTGCACGGCCGAGAAGTAGCGCCACTGCAGCGACAGCCCGATCCCGTCCGGCGTGGTCAGCGTCAGGCGGGTCTTGGCGCGCCACCTGGGGCTCGGCGTGCCGCAGATCGCGCCTTCGTAGCCGGTGCAATCGAAATTGGGTGGGCCGACCGGATCGGTCACGAGCCGATCGAGCCAGGTGCCGACCGAGTTCAGGTTCAGGCTGCCGATCCGGCCCAGGCCATGCGTGTAGGAGAAGCCGAAATCGATGCCGCGCGTCGAGAGCCGGCCCGCATTCAGCCTGGTATCGACCACGAAGCCGTTCGGGCTGCGCCACAGCGACCCTTGCGCGTCGCGATGGACTTGGCCGCAGAACAGATTGCTCTGAATGCACTGCCCGAGGATCAGGTCGGCCCCGATTCGGGCGATCTGATTGTTCACCTTGATGTCGAACCAGTCGATGGTGAGCGCCAGGCCGGGGATGATGCTCGGCTGGATGACCACGCCGGCCGTGATCGTGGTCGCGATTTCCGGGGTCAGCAGCGGGTTGCCGCCCTGGAGACCGTTATACTGGCTGGCCGGGTTGGCGACGATGTTGCCGAACTGGGCAGCGGTCACGCCGGTGCGGGCGCACTGGGCGGCGGTGTTGCCGTTGACCAGGCCGCCGACCGCGGCGCCCGCGCAGGGATCGGTCGAGCCGTCGAGCGCCACCGACTGGGCGACGAACAACTCGGACACGTTCGGTGCGCGAACCGCCCGGTTGTAGCTGGCGCGGAAGCGAATGTCGCGGACCGGCGCCCAAGCGCCCTCGAACTTGTAGGTGTCGGTGTTGAAGCTGTTGCCGTTCGGGTTCGCCGCAGTGCCGGGCACCTGATAGTGCGAGTAGCGATAGCCGGCGCCGAGGGAGAACTCGTAGGCGAACGGCCGGTGATCGGCGATCGGCAGGCGAGCCTCGACGAACGCCTCGCGGACGTCGAACGAGCCGGTGACGCCCAGCGTCGCGCCGCCCTGGCCGGCCAGATCGCCGGTCGAGAATTCGATGTCGGTGTTGAGGGTCAGCGACTCCTTGCGATATTCGACGCCGAAGTTCAGCCCGAGGCCTTCCTCCGACCAGGGCGTCTGCAACCCGTAATGGCCGAGGTCCGCGGTGATGTTGGCATTGGCCACCGTCTCCTGCGTGTTGCCGCGCGCGAAGCCCGGCGTCTGCAGATAGGCGAGCGCGGCGGGGTCGACCGAATTGAGCGCGAAGATGTCGTAGGGGACGCAGTTCGGATCGGTCCCGTCGAGCCGCGAGCGGCAGGTCGGATCGACGCCCGGCGTCGCGGGATTGTCGATCACGTCCAGCGCGCGCCGGAGGCGGGTAACCGAGAAGTCGTTCAGATAGGTCTGCGCGTAAACGACGCGGCCGTACTGATAGTACATCTCGTAGGAGAAGCCGCCGCCGAGATCGCCGCGCATGCCGGCGACGATGCGGTAGTCGGTGTGCTGCAGATCGGCCTGACGGCCGCCGCCTTCGACGTTACGGCGCAGCGGCTGCAGGAAGCCCCGGAAATAGGGATTGCCGGTCACCGAGTCGATGAACACGCGCGGCACGCCGCCGGTGGTGCCGTTGGCATTGATCAGGTTCGCCGGCTGGCAGACCAAAGCGCGCTGCTGGGCCGAAAGCAGCGGAGTGTCGCAGTTGATCGTCGTGGTGTTGCCGAAGTCGCCGGACGGGGCGATCTGGGCGACCGAGCGGTCGTCCATGAACATCGCCTCGAGGAACGGATGCAGCGCCTCGTTGATCTCGTAATCGGCGAAGGCGCCGGCCGTGTAGCGCTCGTCCGGACGCTGGTAATAATTGTACGGCGCGAAGTTGAACGGGGTCGAGCCGGGGATGAAGGTCCGGTTCGGGCCGACCTGCAGGGTCTGCAGGTTGGTGAAGAAGGTGCCGTTCGCCGAGGTGCCCGAGCCGCCGCAGCTGTAGAGGCGGGACGGGGTGGCAGTGACCTGGGCTCGGGTCTGGGCGGTCAGCGCGCAGGCCGAATAGTCCCGGCGGCCCTGCAGGACCGGATCGAGCTGGCGATAGGTCGCATAGGCCATGACATGGCCGCGGCCGTCGTCGAACGCCGCGCCGAGCGCGAGGCTGAGATCGTAGGTGCCGCCGTCGGCGACGCTGCCGCGCGGATAGCCGAAGTTGCGGCGGTTCAGCTCTTGGGTCACCTGGGTGCTGGTCGAATTCTCATGCTGGTAGAAGCTGTACTGCGCGTCCGCCCGGAAGCCGGTGAAATTGGTGTCCATGATGAAGTTGACGACGCCGGCCACGGCGTCGGCGCCGTAGACCGAGGAGGCGCCGCCGGTGAGGATGTCGACGCGGCTGACGATCGAGGCCGGAATGAAGTTGATGTCCGCGACGGGCACCGTCTGGGCCGGGTCGCCGGCCTGCAGGCGGCGGCCGTTGATCAGGACGAGGGTGCGGGACGGGCCGAGGCCGCGCAGGTCGACGGTGGCGGTGCCGGTGGCGCCGTTGGCGAGGTTGCCGCCCTGGCCGGCGAAGGCCTGCGGCAGCGAGTTGACCAGATCCTCGGTGCGGGTGGTGCCCTGGAGGCGGACCTCGGCGCTGTTGATCACCGTGACTGGGCTGGTGCCGGACAGGTTGGGGGTCGGAATGCGCGTGCCGGTGACGACGATCGCCTCTTCCTCGGCCGGCTGGCCCGCGGCCGGACCGGTGGTCGGCGCCGGCTGGTCGGCCTGCGGCTGGGCGGGCTGGGCGTCCGCGGCGAAAGCCGGAGTGGCAATGCCGATCGATCCGCCGATCACGGTCGTCGCGAGCAGGTTGCGCAGCAACTGAGTCCTGTAGTTCATCTCGGTCCCCTCCGATCGGCCGCAGCCGTGAGTCGAACACCAGCCCCGACGCTGGTTCCCGGAGATCGTTTAAGAGATGAAACGATTTTGACGCAATCGCCGCTGCCGAAAGCGTACCCCATTTTCGGAGTGCGTGGCAATTTTGTCACATGGGCGGAGGAGCCGGAACGAGGCTTGCGCGAAGCGGCCTGCGCTCGCAATATCGCGCTCCACCGTATCGGGGAATGGACATGATGACCGCAAAGCCGCTCCTGCTCGCCGCCCTGCTGGCCGGTCTCGCCTTCCCCGCGGTCGCGCAACGCGGCGGCCATCAGGCGGAGCGGCGGCCGCAGACCTTCGAGGCCCTGGTCCATTGCCGGACGATCGCGGATTCGGCGGCGCGGCTGCAATGCTACGACACGGCCGCGGCGGCGCTGGAGCAGGCGGCCGAGCGCCGCGACCTCGTCGTCGTCGACCGCGCCCAGGTCCGCGAGAGCCGGCGGCGGCTGTTCGGCCTTGCCCTGCCCCACCTGCCGATCTTCGGCGGCGGCGACAACGACCGCGACGACCAGGAAATCACGCAGATCGACAGCACCGTCGCCTCGGCGGTCCGCAACGATCTCGGCCAGTGGCAGGTGCGGCTGCAGGACGGCGGCACCTGGATCCAGACCGACTTCAATCCGCTCGCGCTGGCGCCGCGCCCCGGCCAGCCGGTCAGCGTCCATCGCGGCGCGCTCGGCTCCTATATGATGCGGGTCAACCGCCAGCCGGGCGTGCGCGTCCGCCGGGTCCTGTAACGAAGGCTCAGCGCGGCCTCGCGACCGACGCCGGATCGAGCCGCGCGCCCTCCCAGACCAGGCTCCAGTGAAGGTGCGGCCCGGTGGCGCGGCCGGTCGCGCCGACGCGGCCGATCGGATCGCCCTGGCGCACGGTCTGGCCTGGCCGCACCGATGCGCTCGACAGATGCAGGAAGGCGCTGGTCAGCCCCATGCCGTGATCGAGGATGACGAGATTGCCCTCCAGGCTGAAGCCCGGCGGCGGCGCCAGCGTGACCACGCCGTCGGCCGGCGCCACGACCAGCGCGCCGGCGCCGGCGGCGATGTCGGCGCCGCTATGATAGGCGGCGGGCACGCCGCCCCGGTAGATGCGCTGGGCGCCGAAGGCGCCGCTGAGCCGCCCGTGCGCCGGCCAGATGAACTGCTGGGCCCAGCCGAGGCTCACGGAGCGAAGCGCGCGGGCGGCGCCGATCCGCCGCAATTCGCCCTCGCGCAGCCGCGCATATTCGGGCGTCGGCCCGTCCGCCGGTCGGGCCAGGCCGATATGCTGGATCTGCCAGGCGCGGCGCGCCACGCTCAGCGACTGCCGCCGCTCGCTGCCGTCGGCGAGGCGGGCGACCAGGGTCGCGCTCGGCCCGGCGTCGCGGTCGAAGCCGATCAGGAAGCGGCCGTCAGGCGCCAGCGGCACCGGGCGGCCGTCGAGGGTCAGCGCAACCGTGCCCGGCGGCGCGACGCCGTGCCGCAGCGCTCCCTGCAGCGGCGGCCCATCGAGGCGAAGCTCCGGCACGTCGGCCGCGGCGACGCAGCCGAGCAGAGCGGCCGCCGCCACGAGAATGCGGACCGGCCCCATGCGCCTAGCCGATCGCCCGCACCGCCGCCCGCTCCGCCTCGCTGAGCAGGGGATTCCAGATGTCGAAGATGAGGATCGCCCTCGGTTCGTCGCCGTCGTTCCAGGCTTCATGCTCGATCGTGTCGTCGAACGCCCAGGCCCTGCCGGGCGCGGGAATGCGGGTCTCCGCGCCGACCCGGAAGCCGCAGCCCTCCGGCACCACCAGCGGCAGGTGGACGGTGGCGCGGACATTATCTGAGCCGGTGTGCGGCGGGATCCGGCTGTGCGCGTTGAGGATGGAGAAGAGAGCGGTGGGCCCCTTCCCGGGAATGTCGAGCAGAGGCAAAGCCTCAAGCATGGCCGCGGTCGCCGGGCAACGGGCGCAATTCGCATCCTGGCGCACCCCGTCCTCCCAGAAGAACCAGGCGCTCCAGCGCCGACTGTGGTTGAGCTCCGCCCATTGGTTGACCGGCTGGGTCGGATCGAAGGCGATATAAGGGCGAAACTCCCCCTCGCCGCCCCCGGCGAGCAGAGCGAGCAGCTCGCGCCTGATCTCCTCCGTTCGCCGCTCGAGTGCCGTGAACCAGGGGAAGTGCTCTTCGGGGAAGAATTCGAGCGCGGGCAGATAGGGGAAGTGGCCGTTGACCGGCTGCTGCTGATAGACTTTGCGCCGGCCGGTGCGCTGCGCGGCATAGGCCTCGGCGCGGCTGAAGTCGGCATCCGGGAACGCCTCGCGCAGCGCGGCGAGCGGCGCCGCGAAGGCCGCCTCGTGGCGCGCCGCCTCAGCATCGAGCAGCGCGCGGCCGCGCGCGAGCGCCGCCTGGACGGGCGGCGACAAAGCGGCGGGATCGGGCTCGACCGCGAGGATGGCGCGGAACATGGTGAGCGCCTCGGCCCGGCGCCCCAGCCGCGCCAGCAGGTCCGCCTTCATCAGCACCGCCGGCACGAAATATGGATCGACGGCGAGCGCCCGATCGAGGCTGGCCATCGCAGCGTCCGCGTGCCCGGCGAGATCGAAGGCCTGGAACAGGTTAAACCGCAGCGCCGCCGCCTCGGGCGCGGCCGCAGCCGCGCGTTCGAGCAGGGGGATGGCGGTCACGGCGTCACCGCGGCCGAGCGCGATCATCGCCAGCGCGTTCAGCCCTTGCAGGTGATCCGGCTGCCGTTCGAGCAGGGTTTCCAGCAATGACGCCGCAGCTTCGGGCCGTCCCTGGTCCCATGCCGCAGAGGCCTGGGCGAACAGGTCGGCCGCCGGCGGCGGCGCTTCGCTCACTTGCTGCGTTCCGCCTCGAGCGAAGCTTCGGCCGAGCAATAGGCTTCCTGGCGCTCGACGCTCCAATAGCGCAGCTCGGCGAGCGGGATCGGCTGGCGGGTCACCGCGCACAGGACATGGTCGCCGTGCGAGAGCACGCGGAAGGTGCCGGGGAGATAATGGAGCCGTGCGAGCCGGCCGGCCTGGTTCATCAGCATGGACATGTCCGTTACAGCAATTTCGGCTGGTCGGCCTTGGTCTTTAGATAAGGCGCGCGTTTGGGCCGCTCAACCGTATCGCCGACCTTAGCCTCGACCGGCCCGTCATGGAAATGGAGCCGAAGCAGGCGCGCCTCGCGCGCCGCCGCGGCCGAGATCAAGGTGCGCCCCTCGCGGTCCTCGACCCGGGCATAGCCCCGTTCGAGCGGGCGGTTGGGATGGGCGAGCTGGGCGACGCGCCACAAAGCGTCCAGCCGCTCGCGGGCGCGGGCATGGGCCGAGACGAGCAGGCCGGGCCGAAGCGCGCCGGCGGCGTGACCGAGCTCGCCCCGGGCGCGGTCGAGCCGGCCGCGCAGCGCGCGCGGCAGCCGCTCGCCGAGCTCGTCGAGCCTTTGCTGCTGCGGCGCGAGCAAATCCTCGCGCGCCGGCCAGTGGCGCAGCAAGGCGGAAAGCTGCTCGCCGCCGCGCTCGACGGTGCGGCGCGCGCAGCGTTCGGCCCGCGCGCCGAGGTCGCGCACCGAGGCAAGCAACTCGCCGCGCACCGGCACCGCCAGCTCGGCCGCCGCGGTCGGCGTCGGGGCGCGCATGTCGGCGGCGAAATCGCACAAGGTGGTGTCGGTCTCGTGGCCGACCGCGGAGATGATCGGGATCGCCGAGCCGGCCACGGCGCGCACCACGATTTCCTCGTTGAACGCCCACAGATCCTCGATCGAGCCGCCGCCGCGGGCGACGATCAGCAGGTCCGGCCGCTCGGCGCGCGTGTTGAAGCCGGCTACTGCCGCGGCGATCTTCTCGGCCGCGCCTTCGCCTTGCACCGGCACCGGCCAGAGGACGACATGGGTCGGGAAACGATCCTCGAGCCGGTGCAATATGTCGCGGATCACCGCGCCGGTCGGAGAGCTGATCACGCCGATCAGCCGCGGCGCGAAGGGCAGCCTCTTCTTTCGCTCCTGGTCGAACAGGCCCTCGGCGGCGAGCGCGCGGCGCCTCTTGTCGAGCAAGGCCATCAACGCGCCCTGGCCGGCCAGCTCCAGCCGCTCGACGACGATCTGGTAGCGCGAGCGGGCCGGATAGGTGGTGAGCTTTCCGGTCGCGACCACCTCGATCCCGTCTTCGGGGCGGAAGCGGAGCGCGGCGGCCTGGCCGCGCCAGATCACCGCGTCGATGCAGGCGGCATCGTCCTTCAGCGTGAAATAGCAATGGCCCGAGGCGACCTTCTTGAAGCCGGAAATCTCGCCGCGGACGCGGATATGGTCGAAGGCGCCCTCCACCGTCCGCTTGAGCGCCGAGGACAGCTCCGAAACCGAGAGCGCCGGCGCGTTGTCGCCCGGGGCTTCGATTGCTAGGAGGCCGGGGTCGGCAAAGGGATCGTCGCTCATATGAATGTGCTGCTCATCGGTTCGGGCGGGCGCGAGCATGCCCTCGCCTGGAAGCTCGCGCAATCGCCGCGGCTGACGAAGCTCTATGCGGCGCCGGGCAATCCGGGCATCTCCGAGCATGCGGAGCTGGTCCCGCTCGATGCCGCCGACCATCGCGCAGTGATCGATTTCTGCCGTCGGCACGCAATCGGGCTGGCGGTGATCGGCCCCGAAGCGCCGCTGGTCGACGGGCTCGCCGACAATCTTCGGGCGATGGGCATCCCGACCTTCGGCCCGAACAAATTCCCGGCCCAGCTGGAAGGCTCGAAGGGCTTCACCAAGGACCTTTGCGCGCGCCACGACATCCCGACCGCGCGCTACGCCCGCGCCACCGACCGGCTCGCGGCGGAGACGGCACTGGAGGAGTTCAGCCTGCCCGTGGTGATCAAGGCGGACGGGCTCGCCGCCGGCAAGGGCGTGATCATCGCCGAGACCGCCGAGGACGCCAATGCCGGGCTCGACGCGATGTTCGCCGGCGGCTTCGGCGCGGCCGGCGAAAGCGTCGTCGTCGAGGAGTATATGGAGGGCGAGGAGGTCAGCTTCTTCGCTTTGGTCGACGGCGAGACGGTGCTGCCGTTCGGCTCGGCGCAGGACCATAAAAGGGTCGGCGACGGGGACACCGGCCCCAATACCGGCGGCATGGGCGCCTACAGCCCGGCAAGGATCTTCACGCCGGCGCTGGAGGAGCAGGTGCTGGCCGAGATCGTTCGCCCCACCGTCCATGCGCTCGCCGAAATGGGCCACCCCTTTTCCGGCATCCTCTATGCCGGACTGATGCTGACCGAAGCGGGGCCGAGGCTGGTCGAATATAATGTCCGTTTCGGGGACCCCGAATGCCAGGCGCTGATGCTGCGGCTCGACAGCGATCTGCTCGACCTGATGCTCGCCTGCGCGAAGGGCGAGCTGGCCGAGGCGGCGGCACCGCGTTTCTCCGGCGATGCGGCCCTGGTCGTGGTGATGGCGGCCAAGGGCTATCCCGGCACGCCGAAGAAGGACGGCGCGATCGCAGGCCTCGAGCAGAAGGGCGCGACGATCTTCCAGGCCGGCACCGCGCGCAAGGGCGGCAAGCTGGTCGCCGACGGCGGCCGCGTGCTCGGCGTCGCCGCCCGCGGTAAGGACGTCGCCGCCGCACAGCGCGCCGCCTATCGCGCCGTCGACGGAATCCACTTCCCGTCGGGCTTCTGCCGCCGCGACATCGGCTGGCGCGAAATCGCCCGGCTCAGGGCTGACGCGCGCGGCCGGAAAGGCTAAGGATCGGCCGATGTCGCGCTCCGTCAAATTCCTGATCGGCCTTGCCGTCGCCCTGCTGTCGGGCTGGATCGGCCACGGACCGCTCGGCCAGGGCGAAAGCTTCATCGATCAGCTGGATGCGCAGGCGAAGGCGGTGGTCCGCGCCAATGAGCTGCCGGTCCAGGTCCGCTTCGAACGCGATCCGCTGAGCCGCCGGGCGATCCTCTCCGGCCATATCGACCGGTTCCAGCGCGAGGGCATGGAGGGCTTCCCCGGGATCGACGGCCGCGTCGCCGCGATCCCCGGCGTATCGGGCGTGCGCTGGGAGGGCGAATGATGCCTTTGCTCGCCGAGATCCTGATCCTCACCGCGGTCTTCTACGCGATCGGCGTCGGCATCGGCTGGCTGCTCTTCGGCCGGCCGAAGAAGACCTCCTTTCTCGGGGACTGATCCGGCCATGCTCGCATTGATCCTCTACAACATCGTGCCCTTGGGGGTGGCCGTCCTGATCGGCATCCTCACCGCGCGCTGGATGTTCGCCCGCCGCCCGACGCCGCCAACCAAGAGCGAGGATTCGACCACATCATGACTCTCGACATCACCACGATCCTGATCGGCCTCATCGTCCTGGGCCTCGTCATCATGCTGGTCGGCCTCGTCGCGTCGCGCCGCAAGCCGCCCCAGGTGGGGGGGCGGGCGGAGGGCGAGAGTCCCTATGTCGCGAGCACGGAGCGGCCCTATATGAAGAAGCCGGCGAACCTCGACGGGCCGCAGGGCAACAGCGTCGCCGACGAGGTCGCGGTCGCCACCACCGACGTCGCCGGCGAGGTGCTCGGCGTGCCGCCGCACCATGCGCCAGGGCCGGCCGACGATCTCTCGCGGATCAAGGGGGTCGGGCCGAAATTCGTCGCCAGGCTCAACGAGCTCGGCATCACCCGCTACGACCAGCTCGCCGGCCTCAACGCCAACGAGGCGGCGCATCTCGACGAACGGATGGGCCCGTTCCGCGGCCGCCTCGCCCGCGACCGCGTGATCGAGCAGGCGGATTATCTCGCCCGCGGCGACCATGAGGGATTCGAGGAGAAGTTCGGGAAATTGGGCGGGTAAGGGCTCAGGAAGAAGAAGAAGAAGAAGACCCTCACCCTGCCCTCTCCCGCGAGCGGGAGAGGGTAAGAACCGGAAGCGCCTGCGCACCCCTTCTCCCGCCTGCGGGAGAAGGTTGGGATGAGGGTCTTGTTCTTCTTTACTAACCCTTCCCCTGCCCCCTGCGCCCCTGCTTGATCTCGGAGGCGAAGAGCTTGTCGATCTTCTTCCCGTCCATGTCGGCGACTTCGAAGCGCCAGCCGCGATAGGTGAAGCGCTCGCCGACCTCGGGAATATGCCTGAGGATCGAGAGCGCGAAGCCGGCCGCGGTCGCATAGTCGCGATCCTCGGGGAGCGGCACGCAAAGCGCCTCGGCCATCGCGTCGGCGGAGAGCGAGCCCGACACCCACCAGCTGCCGTCGTCGCGCTCGACCAAAGGCGGGTCGGTGTCGAAATCGGCCGAGGACAGGAACTTGCCCGTGAGCGCGGTGAGCAGATTGCCCGGCGTCACCAGCCCTTCGAAATGGCCATATTCGTCGTGGACGAAGGCCATCGGCACCTCGCTGTCCCTCAGCGCCGTCATCGCGTCCATCGCGTCGAGCTGGTCGGGGACGATCGGCGCCGGCTTCATCAACGCGCGCAGGTCGATCGCCTCGCCGGCGATCAGGCGGCGGACCACGTCGCGCGCCTGGACGACGCCGACCAGCCTGTCGACCGAGCCTTCGGCGACCGGGATGCGGTTGTGCGAGGCTTCGGCGAGCTTGCGGCGGATCGTCTCCTGGTCGCCGTCGACGTCGATCCAGTCGACCTCGGTGCGCGGCGTCATCACCTCGCGCACCGGCCGGTCGGCGAGGCGGACGACGCTCGAGATCAATTGCCGCTCGCTCTCCTCGAGCACGCCCGCGGTCGCAGCCTCGGCGACGACGAGCTGGAGATCCTCGGCGGTGACCTGATCCTCGGATTCGCGGCTGATCCGCAGCAGCCCGAAGACCAGGGCGCTCGACCGGTCGAGCAGCCAGGCGAAGGGCGTCATCGCCCGCGAGAGCCAGCGCATCGGCATGGCGACGACGACCGCGATCGGCTCGGGCGAGCGCAGGGCGACCTGCTTCGGCACCAATTCGCCGATCACCAGCGAGGCGTAGGTGGTGAGGACGATGACGACGGTGAAGCCCAATGTCTCCGCCGTCTCCTGGGATATGCCGAGCGCGGCGAAGCGTTGGCCCACCGGATCGCCGAGCGCGGCGCCCGAAAAGGCGCCGGAGACGACGGCGATGAGGGTAATGCCGCTCTGCACGGTGGAGAGGAAGCGGCCGGGATCGGCGGCGAGATCGAGCGCGGTCTGCGCGCCGCGCCGGCCGGCCCGCGCCATCGCCTTCAGCCGCGTCCGGCGCGACGAGACGATCGCCAGCTCGGACATGGCGAGCAGGCCGTTCAATATCACCAGCAGCAGGATGAGGATCACATCCCACCAGGGAAAGGGCGCAAGCGGAGGGGAAGGCGGCATAAGCGTCAGCGCCTACTAGCCGGTTATTTCGGCAGCCGACAATATTTTCCTCCGAATCCTCCCCTCGATTTCGAGGAGAAGAATTATGTGCGCCGCGCCCTGAAGAAGTCGCGCAGCAGCTCGCCTGCCTCGCCTTCGCCGATGCCGGGATAGATTTCGGGCGCGTGGTGGCAGGTCGGCTGGGAGAAGAGGCGCGGGCCGTGGAGGACGGCGCCGCCCTTTGGATCGGCGGCGCCGAAATAGAGCCGGCCGATCCGCGCCAGTGCCATCGCCCCGGCGCACATCGCGCACGGCTCCAGCGTCACCCAGAGATCGCAGCCGTCGAGCCGGCAATCGCCGAGCTTCGCCGCCGCGGCGCGCATCGCCACCATCTCGGCATGGGCGGTCGGGTCGCTGTCGGCGCGCATCCGGTTGCGGCCGACGCCGAGCACCTCGCCGGCACGGGTCACCACCGCCCCGACCGGCACCTCGCCCTCGCGCGCGGCGGCGGCCGCAGCGTCGAGCGCGAGGCGCATCGGCTCGGGAAAGGGAAAGGCGCTTATTGGGCGTTGGATCCGTTGCTGACCGCGACCGCCGGCACGTCGACCTGGCGGGTCTCGGTCCGCACCACCGGCACCTGGACGTTGGCCTTGGTCGTGCCGACCTCGACGTCCTTGGTCTCGATCGAGACCGAGCCGTTGGCGTTGCGGTTGAGGTTGATGACGCCGGTCCAGACCAGCGCCATGGCGATGACGATCAACAGCGCGACGACGAGCAGGATGGTGCGCATGAGAGCCCTCTGGTTTTTCGAACAAGCTTTGCCGGTCAACGAAGCGATGCCAGATTGGTTTCCTCTCCGCAACGATCATGCCGGTTCCGAAAGCCGGCACTCGAGATTGGGACAAGTTCCGGCTAGACGCGCATTTGCCCAGGGAGGACGTGATCAAGGTCGGATTGGGGCTGGCGGCCGCCGCCTTCTGGCTCATCTCCGCCCGGCCTTTCGCAACCCTGTTCGTCTTCGGCCTGTTCGCGGCCCGGCCGTTGCTGCGCGCTTACTGGAATGCGGTGAAGGAGAACGACGCTCGCTGACCGGCGCGCCTGACCGAGCCAGCTCGGCGGTTGACGAATCTCCCGCGTCCCGCTATCGGCGCCACCTTTCCGGGACGCTTCGGGCTCCCATTCCAGGAAGAGATTGAAATGTCGCGGATTTGCGAGCTGACCGGCAAGGGCCGGCTGGTGGGCAACAATGTTTCCCACGCCAACAACAAGACCAAGCGCACGTTCCTGCCGAACCTGCAGAACGTGACCCTGATCTCCGACACGCTGCAGCGCGGCGTCAAGCTGCGCGTCTCGATGAGCGGGCTGCGCTCGGTCGAGCATGTCGGCGGCCTCGACAATTGGCTGCTCAAGGCCAGCGACGACGAGCTGAGCCTCAAGGTCCGGCGCCTGAAGCGCGAGATCGCCAAGAAGCAGGCCGAGAGCGCCGCGGCGGCGTAACCGCCCCGCGAACCTCCGCGATTGCACCACTTCATCCTGACGAAAGTCAGGATCTATGAACACGGAAGCGGCAGGTTCGCGCAGTTCGTGTTCATGGAGCCCGGATCAAGTCCGGGATGACGTCTGAGGGTTACCCCGCCAGCGCGAACTTCAGCAGCAGCGTCCGTTGCAGCGGGAAGAAATTGTCGTCGGAGACGAGCCAGACGATGGTCCGGCCATCCTCGACGGTCGCGCTCACCCCTTCCATATTGTCGATCGTCAGCGGCGGCTGCAGCCGGGCGAGCTCGTGCGGGACGATGGTCGCGCCGGGGCGCAGATCGGGAAGATCGGCGACGGTCACCGCAAGCGAGAAGCCTTCCAGCCATTCGAAGCGGCGGTTGAGGACCAGCAGCCTGCCGTCGGGCAGCAGGGTCGCGTCGCTCACCCGATAGCCCGGCACCCGCCGGTAATGGAGCAGTTGCGCCGGCGTGCGCGGATCGGCGGGATCGCCGCCGAACAGGACGACGTCGCTCAGCGGCCGCTCGTCGTCCGAGCCTTCGCAGAAGACCAGGAAGCGGCCGTCGGCCAGTCGGACCATGGCTTCGGGCCCGGAATTCGCACGCCAGTCGCGCATCAGCGGCGGCGCGGCCGAGGCGGCCGCCGAAAGGTCCGCGAGCCGGAAGCGCCAGATCATGTTGTGCCGCTCGAACCCGGCCCAGAGCCACGGCCCAAGGATGACCATCGATTCGGTGTCGCGGTTGGACTTGCGGGTCGCCGGGCCGGGGCCGTCGCCGAGCGGATCGATGCGGACCGGCTCGCGCCCGGCCCCCTGCGGCACGGCGAAGCGGAACAGGGTGCCGGTGTCGCTGAGCGCGGCGACCTGGCCGTTCTCGACATGGAGCGTGGAGAGGCCGCCGAAGCGCGCGGAATCGCTGGTCAGCACCCAGCCGCCGAGGAAGTCGAGGCTGCCCACCCGGCGGCGCGCGGGCGCGCTTTCGTCGAGCGCCACCGGCCGGGCCTCGAGCATCGCCATCGCCGGGCCCGGCAGCGGGGGCTCGGGCGGAAGCGCGATGTTGGTTGCGAGCGCGGCGAAGACGAGCGCGACGAACGCCGCCCTCTTCCCTCGCGACCGCCAAAGCTGTTCAGGAAAACCCCAAAGAATCATGAACGACGCCTGACGAGGGCATTCAGGACGGGCTCAAGCGAATCGGCGCAGAAGGACGTCATGTCGAAGGCCGGCGCCGCCACAGGTCCGGCACCCGGCCAGAAAGACGAAGGAGCTCGTATCATGTTGAAGAAGATCATTCTTTCCACCGCCATCGCCGCTTCGGCGCTGACCGCCCTGCCGGCCGCCGCCGAGGCCCAGAGCCGCTACGGCTATTCGCAACGCTATGACAACCGCTATTACGGCCAGCGCTACGACAACCGCTATTACGGTCAGCGCTACGACAGCCGCTATTACGGCCAGCGCTACGCGCCGCAGACCTATTATGGCGGGCGCTACTACAATCATTACGGCCAGCGCTGCAGCGGCTCGACCGGCACGATCCTCGGCGCGATCGCCGGCGGCCTGCTCGGCAGCAGCGTCGCGGGCCGCCATGACGGGACGGTCGGCGCGATCATCGGCGCCGGCGCCGGCGCACTCGCCGGCCGGGCGATCGACCGTAGCGAGTGCCGTAACCGGTAACATGGGATCAAAGCCCCACCCGCGGCGGTGAGGTCCGGCCGGCGCTTCCGTAAGGAGGCGCCGGTCGCGCATTCAGTCCGGGTCGCTCCATTTGCGCAGCAGATTCTGCTGGACGCGCTGCAGTCGCGTATAGGTGTCGATGTCCATCTTCTCGCCGGCGATCGCGGCGACCTCGCTCAGTTCGTAGAGCAGTTCGCGCTCCTCCATGTCGGCGATCCGGCTTTCGATGAAGGTGAGCGCGACCAGCCGCTCGCCGCGGGTCACCTTGTCCACCCGATGCAGGGTGGTCGAGGGATAGACGATCGCCGCCCCGGCCGGCGCGCGCAGCCGCAGTTCGGCGTTGCCGATCCGGCTGACCAGGTCGCCGCCTTCATAGCTGTCCGGGTCGCTCAGGAAGACGGTGCAGGAGAGGTCGCTGCGCAGCATCCGCGTCGGATGCGCCATGAAAGCCGCATCGGTATGCGTGCCGTAATACATGCCCTCGCCGTAACGGGTGAGGACCGGCGGCACCATCGCCTTGGGAAAGGCGAAGACCCGGAAATCCTCGTTGCGGTAGAGCGCGTCGGCGACGAGCTGGGCCGAGCGGTCGAACAAGGCGCGGTCGCCGACCACCAGATTGTTCTTTACCGGCGCGCCTGGGGCGCTGATCCGGCCGTCGATGAAATTGGCGCGGGCGGCGATCGCGCGCAGCTCGGCGAGCTCGTCGGCGGTGAGTATGTTCTCGATCGTGTTGAACATCAGCGCACGTCCGGCGTGTCGAACAAGGCGGCCAGCTGCTCGACCATCGTGCCGCCGAGCTGCTCCGCGTCCATGATCGTGACCGCCCGCTCGTAATAGCGGGTGACGTCGTGGCCGATGCCGATCGCGATCAATTCGACCGGCGAGCGGGATTCGATCCAGGCGATCACCTGGCGCAGATGCCGCTCGAGATAGGTGCCGCTGTTCACCGAGAGGGTGGAATCGTCGACCGGCGCGCCGTCCGAGATCACCATCAGGATCTTGCGCTCCTCGACCCGGCCGATCAGCCGGTTGTGGGCCCAGAGCAAGGCCTCGCCGTCGATATTCTCCTTGAGCAGCCCCTCGCGCATCATCAGGCCGAGATTGCGGCGCGCCCGCCGCCAGGGTTCGTCCGCTTCCTTGTAGACGATGTGGCGCAGGTCGTTCAGCCGGCCCGGAGTGGGGGGGCGGCCGTCGGCGAGCCACTTCTCCCGGCTCTGCCCGCCCTTCCAGGCGCGGGTGGTGAAGCCCAATATCTCGACCTTGACCCCGCAGCGCTCGAGCGTGCGGGCGAGGATGTCGGCGCTGATCGCGGCGATCGAGATCGGCCGGCCGCGCATCGAGCCCGAATTGTCGAGCAGCAAGGTGACAACGGTATCGCGGAACTCGGTGTCGCGCTCGACCTTATAGGAGAGCGAATGGACCGGGTTGACGACGACCCGGGCGAGCCGGGCGGCGTCGAGCAGCCCCTCTTCCTGGTCGAACTCCCAGCTGCGCGACTGCTGCGCCATCAGCCGCCGCTGCAGCCGGTTGGCGAGCTTGGTGACGGCGCTCTGCAGATGGACGAGCTGCTGATCGAGATAGGCGCGCAGCCGCCCCAATTCCTCCTCGTCGCACAAGGCGGTGGCCGGCACCTCCTCGTCATAGGCGGTGCTGAAGATCTTGTAGTCGAACCTTGGCGGCAAATCGGAGAGCGGGCGATTCGGCCGGACCGGCAGCATCCCCTCCTCGCCTTCCTCGCCGAGCGAATCGGAGGATTCGGTGAGGTCGTCCTCGGCCCATTCGCTCTCGCTCGAATCCTCGCCGCTCTGGTCCTGCTCGCCGCGTATCTCGGCCTCGCCCCGGCCGCCGGCCTCGTCCTCCTCGTTCTGCTCCTGCTCGTCGCCGCTCTCGGCCTCCTCCTCGCCGCCCTCGTCGTCGGTGTCGTCGGGCTCCAGGTCCGCGGCGGGATCGCCCTCGACCAGCTCGAGGTCGCGCAGCAGCTTGGTGGCGAGCGCCGCGAAGGCGGCCTGGTCGTCGATGACGAGGCCGAGCGCGTCGAGGTCTGCGCCGGCCTTGTCCTCGATCCAGTCGCTGACCAGTTTGAGGCCGGTGCGCGCGGCCTCGGGCGGCGCCTCGCCGGTCAGCCGCTCGCGCACCATCAGCCCGATCGCGGAGCCCAAGGGCACCTCCTCGCGGCTGCGCGCCCGCACCAGTGGGTCGGTGCGCAGGCGCAGCTCGGCAAGCTGGGCGAGATTGGCGCGCACCCCGGCCATGCCGCGCGTGCCGAGCGCCTCGACCCGCGCCTGCTCGGCCGCATCGAACACTGCGCGCGCCACCTCGTCGTCCGGCGCGCCACGCTGGTGCAGCCTCGCATTGTGATGCCGCAGCCTGAGCGCCGCCGCGTCGGCGAAGCCCCGGGCCTCGGTCGCCTCCTTCAGCGAGAGCGACCGGCCCGGCATCGGCGCCTTGATGCTCTTGCCATTGACCGCCGGCATGTCGCTGGTGAAGCCGAGCTCGACCTCGCCATCCCGCGCCAGCGCCCGCGTCGCCCCGGCCAGCGCCTGGCGGAAGGATTCGAGCGGATTGTCCTCGGCCACCTAAATCCTCCCCGGGACGGGGAGGGACACCATGCGAAGCGTGGTGGAGGGGGCCCGGAGTTGCGCACGGAGCGGACGGACGGGGGTTCGCCTTATCCGCGGGGCCCCCTCCACCACGGCGCTTCGCGCCGCGGTCCCCCTCCCCGTCCCGGGGAGGATTTGCATCACGCTTTCCCCACCACGCTTTCGGGCAAATCCTTGCCGAACACGCGCTGATAATATTCCGCCACCGTCGCCCGCTCGGCCTCGTCGCACTTGTTGAGGAAGGTGAGCCGGAAGGCGAAGCCGACGTCGCCGAAGATGAGCGCATTCTGCGCCCAGCTGATCACCGTGCGCGGGCTCATCACCGTCGAGATGTCGCCATTGACGAAGCCCTGGCGGGTCAGTTCGGCGACCTTGATCATCCGCTCGACCTCCTGGCGGCCGCCTTCGTGATCATATTCGCCGGATTTGGCGAGGACGATCCGCGCCTCGGTCTCGGCGGGGAGATAGTTCAGCGTCACGACAATGTTCCAGCGGTCCATCTGGCCCTGGTTGATCTGCTGGGTGCCGTGATAGAGGCCGGTCGTGTCGCCGAGCCCGACCGTGTTGGTGGTCGCGAACAGGCGGAAATAGGGATGGGGGCGGATCACCCGATTCTGGTCGAGCAGGGTCAGCTTCCCCTCGGTCTCGAGCACGCGCTGGATCACGAACATCACGTCCGGGCGGCCGGCATCATATTCGTCGAAGACCAAGGCGGTCGGCGTCTGCAGCGCCCAAGGCAGAAGGCCTTCGCGGAACTCGGTCACCTGCTGGCCTTCGCGAAGCACGATCGCGTCGCGGCCGACCAGGTCGATGCGGCTGATATGGGCGTCGAGGTTGATGCGGATCGTGGGCCAGTTGAGCCGCGCCGCGACCTGCTCGACATGGGTCGACTTTCCGGTGCCGTGATAGCCCTGGATCATCACCCGGCGGTTCTTGGCGAAGCCCGCGGCGATCGCGAGCGTCGTGTCCGGATCGAAGACATAGGCCGGATCGAGATCGGGCACGCGCTCGTCCGCTTCCGAGAAAGCCGGCACCTCCATGTCGCTGTCGATCCCGAACACATCGCGCACCTTCACCAACCGGTCGGGTGCATCCATCACCGTCGCGGCGCGGCTGTCGGGGTTCACATTGGGTATGTCTGCCATCGTCTTTCTCTAATGTCCTGCGCGCGGGCCCGCCTGGTTCAGGCGAAGAGTGGGCGGCTCTTGAGCGCCGTATAAGCCTCGATCACCTGCTGCAATGCTTTCTCGTGGCTGCGGTCGCCGCCGTTGCGGTCCGGGTGATAGCGGCGGACCAGCTCCGCGTAGCGGGTGCGCAGGCTCCGCCGGTCCGCGTCCAGCTCGAGCCCGAGCGTCTTCAGATGCTTGCGGTCGCCCTCGCTGACCTCGCGGCCGTCGGCGCGCTGGCGCGGCCGTCGGGCCTCGGCGAAGCGGGCGCCGATCGCGTCGAGCGGATCGACGAAATCGGCCCAGCGCGGCGGCGGGCTGCTGCCGGCGGTGCCGAAGGCGCGAGTCTCGCGCTCCCAGCCGCCATAGGGATTCTGCGCCTCGCTGATCTCGTCGGGGCTCATCCCCTCGAAATAATTGTAGCCGGCGTTGAATTCGCGGACATGGTCGAGGCAAAGCCAGCGCCAGTCGCCCGGCCCGTCGAACCCGGGCCGCTGCAGGCCCGGCGCGCGGAACTCGCCGGGCGCGTCGCAGCCGGGCTCGGCGCAGGTCTGCGCCCGCCCTTCGACCCGTCCGTGAAACCTCTTGCCCGCGCTCGCCAAACCTTAACTCCCTTTCTCCCGCGACCCCCTTATATAGGGCAAATGCCAGAGGATTTAACCGGCCCAGTCGCGCAGGAGATGGAGCAACGCCTGCGCGCCGCGCTCGCTCCCACCCGCCTCGCCGTGATCAACGACAGCGCCCGCCACCACGGCCATGCCGGCGACGACGGCAGCGGCGAAAGCCACTTCACCGTCGAGATCGAGGCGCCCCGGTTCGCCGGGATGAGCCGGCTGGACCGCCAGCGCGCCGTCAATGCGGCGCTGGGTGAGCTGGTGCGGGAGCGGATCCACGCGCTTGCGATCCGAGCGCGGGCGCCGGGCGAAGGCTGAGGCGCCGCCATGACCTACGACCTCTGGTACTGGACCGGCATACCGGGCCGCGGCGAGTTCGTGCGGCTGGCGCTGGAGGCTGGCGCCATCCCCTATCGCGACCGCGCGCGCGAAGAGGGCGACGCGGCGATGATCGAGGACATAAAGCAGCGCCGCAGCCAGGCGCCGTTCGCGCCGCCCTATCTGATCGCCGGCGAGGTGTGCATCGCGCAGACCGCGAACATCCTGCTTTTCCTCGGGGACCGCCATCT
>Ga0213876_10000821_pt1 | contig 20994 bp, 20 predicted proteins | sample BarmaccomBMRX_R9_FD_160113 | JGI IMG/M metagenome (GOLD analysis project Ga0213876, IMG submission 160113) | Root-associated microbial communities from Barbacenia macrantha in rupestrian grasslands, the National Park of Serra do Cipo, Brazil - RX_R9 | ecosystem: Host-associated > Plants > Roots... | reverse complement strand
TAACGGTCCAGCGCGGGTGTTCGTATTACTGCACGTTCTGCATTGTGCCGCACGTTCGCGGCCGGTTCGACCACCGCCCGATGGGCGACATTTTGCGCGATGTGAACGAGAAAGTCTGCGCGGGGGCGCGTGAGATCATGCTCGTCGGCCAAACCGTAAATTCGTATCGAGATCCGTCGGGAGCCGACTTTGGAACATTGGTGAAAGCCGTCGGCGCCGTCGAAGGCCTGGAGCGGCTCTCGTTCATCTCGCCGCACCCGAAAGACTTTAACGAAAAGGTCGTTCACGATTTAGCGGCCGTTCCACAACTCAATCCGCGGCTGCACCTCCCGCTTCAATCCGCCAGCGATCCCGTGCTGCGCCGCATGAACCGCAAATATACGCTTGCGCAATATGAAGAGAAGCTGGCTCTTTTTCGGGAGCACTTGCCGCATTGGGCGATCACCACGGATATTATCGTCGGCTTTCCTGGTGAAACCGATGATGATTTCGAACGCACCCTGCGGTTTTGCGAACGGGCCCAGTTTGCGCAGGCGTTTATGTTTCGCTATTCGCCGCGGCGCGGCACTCCGGCCGCAAATTGGGAGCAGGTTCCGGCTGAGGTCAGCGCAGAGCGTTTCCAACGCTTGGCGGACGTGCAAAACGCCGCAACGCTGCACTACCACGAAAAGAAAGTAGGTACAACCGTCCGTGCGCTGATCGTGGGCCCGTCGAAGAAAGACCCCGCAAAGTTGGCTGCCAAGACGACCGACAACGTAACCGTCATTGCGGCGAAGCCGCAGGACTTTGATACTGCGCGATACGCGGCTACACCATGGCTCGACGTTGAGGTGCACGGCGCACATGTTTGGGGTTGTGACGGAACAATCGTGAGGCGCGCCGCGCGTCATGACGACGGAGGCATTCCAGTACGCGCGCCGGTGGTCGATCTCATAAGGACGGCTCAGGCGAGCTAAGTAGCCTCTATCAGTTCTCTAGCGTAATTTCGGAGCGAGCGATTGTACCGCGGGAGATAACGGCTCAACGCGCTGAGCGCTACGCCAGTCGCTTCCTTAACCCGACCCGCATCCACAAGCGCCAGCGCGAGAAACGCAAGGACCGCATCGTCGAGTTCATCCGATTCGGCGTCCCGCTCCGTCGTAAGCAGAGCGACGCTTTCGTCCGGTTGACCAAGATTCCGAAGCGTACTGGCGAGTTGAATCACCGCACGGCGACGGCGCTCGGCGTCAAGGCCTGAGGCAAGAGCGTGCCGATAAAGCGCGACGGCTTCCTTCGGCCGACCGATCGAGTCGTTCGCCGACGCGAGTTCGAATGACGCGACGGCATCCTCGGGCGGACGCTCTGCTGCGAGCGCTTTGACGCGCTGAAGAAATTCGTCAGGTTCGTAGTCATCGAGGGCATCCCATAGCGCGGCCATCCGCTCTTCCCAAGCACTATTGGTTTCCATAGCCGCACGAGTTTTCTCAAGGTTCGCGAGGGCGTCCCTTATTCAGAAGTTATGCACAGCGCGGGCACCGAAGCGCGTCGTCGCATGACCGGCTACTCGCCGATGCTCGATCAGTACTTCGGAATGAAAGCGCGTCATCCGGAAGCACTGCTCCTCTCTCGCGTCGGTGATTTCTACGAAGCCTACGGCGAAGACGCGGAAACCGTCGCCCGGGCGCTTTCAATTGCGCTCACATCAAAAGAAGCCGGCAGCGGCCGCCGGGTCGCAATGGCCGGCGTACCGCACCATGCGCTCGCGCAGTATTTGCAGCGGCTCGTCGATCAACGCTGGATCATCGCGCTTGCAGAGCAGCTTGAACTCCCGCAACCGAACAAGCTGGTGCGACGTGATGTCGTTCGCATCATTACGCCGGGAACACTGATCGAAGAGAATCTCCTCGACAACAAACAAAACAATTACTTAGCGGCCGTGACGCTCGTCGGCGATACCTTTGCCCTGGCCTACGCTGACATTTCGACGGGACGTGCGGCCGCAACGGCGGTCGACGGCGATGACGCGTACGAAGAGCTGCTCTCTGAGATCGAACGGGTTGGACCGGCGGAGATTGTTGCCGATGTTCCGGCTAACGTCCGTTCAACGATGAGCTCGGATCTGCAGGGCGTCGGAGCGCGCCTCGTTACCTCCGGCCTGTCGGCGGTCGAACAACGCGATCGCACGGCATTTTCGGGGTTTTCACTCGATGCGTCGCTCGCGATGCATCAAGCGCTCGATGCGCTTCTCGCGTTCGTGCGCAAAACCGGCGTAACGAGTGGTGACGCACTGTCCGCGCCGGAGTATTACCGCCGCCAAACGTTTGTCGCGCTGGACGCGCAGACGCGCAAGAATTTGGAGCTAGCGCGCGCGCAAGGCGCCAGTGCCAAGGCGACGCTGCTCGCGACGCTCGACCGATGCGTCACCGCGATGGGCTCTCGTATGCTCTCACGTTGGATCCTGGCCCCTCTCGTAGACTCAGCGCAGATCAAAGCGCGCGCCGACTGCGTCCAGGTGTTGCTTAGCGAGCCGGTTCGGCGTGAGGCGCTTCAAGAGTTGCTGCGCGGTTGCTTCGACCTCGAACGAATCGCGCAGAAGGTCCGCTTTCGGCGAGCCGGCCCGCGCGATTTGGTTTCGCTGCGGCGCACGTTGGAAGCGATGCGGCCGCTTCCGAGCGTCGCTCCGCCAGGGCTGCTGCCGTGCGTCGAGCGCATCGGTGCATTTGAGAACATTTACAATCTTCTGCAGCAGGCAGTCGTGGAAGATCCACCGGTTCAAATTTCCGACGGCGGAGTAATTCGCGCTGAATTTGACGCGGAATTAGCGGAATGCGTCGCGTTGCGCGGTGACGCACGTTCGAAATTGAACGAACTCGAGCAGCGCGAACGCGAGCGCACGGGAATCAAGTCCCTGAAAATCCGGTACGCCAGCGCCTTCGGGTACGCAATCGAGATCTCGCGTTCCAATCTCGGCGCGGTGCCGCCGGAATACATCCGCAAGCAAACCCTGACGAGCGGTGAGCGCTTCGTCACTCAGGAGCTCAAAGAGCTTGAGATGGCCATCTCGAGCGCGCAGAGCCGGCAGATTCGGATCGAGCAGCGGATCTTCGATGACATTGTCGAGCAAATCGCTGCCGAGGCGGATGAACTCTTGAGAACCGCCGATGCGCTCGCGGAGCTCGACGTCTTGTGCTCGCTCGGGCAGTGCGCAGCAGAACGCGGCTATGTGCGACCGCATTTTGTGGAGCAAAGCGGCATCGAGATACACGACGGCCGTCACCCCGTGATGGAGACGATTCTTCGTAAAGACTTCGTGCCCAACGATCTGCGGCTCGATGAAGATGTGCAGCGCTTTATCGTTTTGACGGGCCCGAACATGGGCGGCAAATCGACGTATTTACGTCAAGCCGCCTTGCTGGTGATCATGGCGCAAATCGGCTCGTTCGTTCCCGCAAAAGCGATGCGTCTGGGCGTCGTCGATCGCATTTTTACGCGCATCGGCGCAGGCGACGACCTTGCTTCGGGGCAGTCGACGTTCTATTTGGAGATGGCGGAGGCGGCCGCGATTCTGCGACGCTGCACGGGGCGCAGTTTACTGCTCATCGATGAAGTCGGGCGAGGAACGGGAACGATCGACGGCCTTTCGATCGCGCAGGCCATCTGCGAATTCTTACTCGGATTAGAAGATCAGGCGCCGATGGTGCTCTTTGCGACGCACTTCCACGAGTTGATAACGCTTGCTTCGCACTGGCAGCGTGTCGCGAACTTCCATTTGACCGCCGTTGAGAGCAGCGCGGGCGGCGTTCCGGTGTTTTCACATCGCGTATTGCCCGGAAGCTCCTCTCGCTCGTTCGGCATCGAGGTTGCGAAGATGGCCGGGCTGCCTGACGCGGTGATCGAGCGCGCGCAGGAGATATCAGATGCGCTTTCCGGCCGGCCCGATGTTGAAGATCAAGTCCCGCTCAAACGCAAACTCTCGAAAGTGGTCCCTCCCGACCGCCAACTGAACCTACTCTCACCATGATTCACCTTCTTGATTCTCAGACGATCGGGCAGATAGCGGCCGGCGAGGTGATCGAACGGCCGCTTTCGGTTGTCAAGGAGCTCGTTGAGAATTCCATCGATGCAAATGCAACGCGCGTTGAGGTGAGCATTGAAGAAGGCGGCTTGCGCTCGATTCGAGTGAACGATGACGGCGAAGGAATCCCTCCCGAGCAGCTTCCGCTTGCCGTGAGGCGCCATGCGACAAGTAAGTTGCGTGATGCGTGCGACCTTGAATCGATCGCGAGCCTTGGATTTCGAGGCGAAGGCCTCGCCAGCATCGCCGCCGTTTCGCGAACCCGCGTTGTATCGCGCACGAACGGCTCGGAAGTCGGTGCCGCGGTCGAGGCATTCGGTGAGACTGTCGGCGACGTTGAACCCGCCGCAGCATCGATTGGAACGATCGTTGAAGCGCGCGACCTGTTTGCGAACGTTCCAGTCCGTCGTGAGTATTTGGGCTCCCCCGCAGCAGAGTTTCGCCGGATCTCGAGTTGGCTCTCAACATTTGCGCTCGCGTACCCCGGTGTGACGTTTTCGCTTTCACACGACGGCAAGTCGGTTTGGGTCATGCCGGCGGTCAGCGATCCGCAGCAACGCTTGGGGGCCGTCTTTGGAAAGGATGCTGCGGCGCATCTGCTGCCCTTAAACGGTAACGCGGCGCGCGATCTGCACGGCGGCGTTCTCGGCTTCGTGAGCGAACCGGGCTGGGATCGCCCCGATCGGCGGATGCAGTTGCTTTTTGTCAATGGGCGCCTGCTGCGCAGCACATTGCTTGCGGGCGCATGGAGCACCGCCTACTCAACCTTCGCGATGGTCGGCCGCAATCCGTACGGCGTGCTGTTTCTGCGGTTGCCGGCGGATCATGTGGACGCCAACGTCCATCCGACAAAGAGCGATGTGCGGCTGCGCTTCAGCCGTCAAGTCTTTGAATCGGTCCGCCGAACGATCGCGGCCACCTTGCGCGAGAAGGCGACCTCAACATTTCGCAGTGCGGTCTCTCTGGCACCGGGGTTAGTCGACACGAGCCTCGCGCATCTTCAAACGCTGTTTGAGGCCTCTCCTCGCGAGGGACAGCAGCCCGGCGAATACGCCGGTGCAGCGCGCGTGCGGGTTCTCGGGCAACTCGCGGAAACGTATGTTATCGCGACGGATGGGCGTACGTTGACTCTGGTCGATCAGCATGCAGCGCACGAGCGGATTGCCTACGAGAGCATCGTTGCAAACGCGAGCAACTCGAGCACCGCAGAACCGCTTCTCGTCCCGTTGACCTTCGAGTTGGATGCGGAGCAAAGCGAAGCGCTTGAGGCTGCCATTCCACTCCTGGCGGAAGGCGGGCTGCGCATCGAGCATTTCGGGGAGCGATCGTATCGGATCGTTGCAACTCCGGGCGGCTACCGCGCGCGCGACTTTGATTTTCGGGGTTTCTTAGCGGACTTGAACGCCGTAACGCGGGCCGGCGATGTTCGTGAACGACTTTGGGCATCGGTGGCATGCCACTCGGTGACTCGCGCCGGCGAACGGCTCGAGCCGGCGGAGATGGCGTCTCTCATCGAACGTCTGCAGCTGTGTTCGAATCCAATGCACTGCCCGCACGGGCGGCCAACGGTCGTGCGGCTCGATGAAGACGCCCTCGGAAAACTCTTCAAGCGCATCTAAGCGCGGAGTGCTCGTTTTGGCTGGCGCGACGGCGTCGGGCAAAACACAATTAGCGATCGAATTAGCCCGGCGCTTTAACGCGGAAATTGTCGGAGCTGATTCGCGCCAGATCTACCGCGGAATGCCGATCGGGACTGCGGCGCCAACTGCTGCGCAGCGTACGGCCGTGCCGCATCATCTCATCGATTTTCTCGACCCGCAGCAACGGTATTCCGCGGCGCAATTCAGCTACGATGCGATAGAATGCATCTCCGATATTCACGCCCGCGGTAAGCACGCAATCGTTACCGGCGGTACTGGGTTCTACATCCGCGCCCTCTCGGGAGACGTTGCGCTGGCGCCTCCAGGCGACGCCGGTCTTCGACAGCGCCTGTCCGTCGAGGCCCGTCTTCACGAGCCGGACTTCTTACACCAATGGCTCGCAGTGCGCGAGCCGGCACGCGCCGCAAGTATCGCGCCCGCAGACCGTTATCGCGTAATGCGGTCACTGGAGGTTTCGCTGATGCAAAACCCATCAGGCACAGCGCTCTCACCAGCATCATTGATCGATATCGGCATATCTTTCGCGAAGGTTTTTATCGATGTTGACGATGCAACGTTAGAGAAGAGAATTGCGGCGCGAGTCGATGCAATGCTTGCAGACGGTTTGACTGAAGAAGCTGAACGGATTGGGCCTCAAGCCGTAGCGGCGTCGGCCGTCGGCTACTTGCAAGCGCTCGCATACGTGCGTGGCTGGCAGACATTTGACGAACTGCGCCGCGCCATCATTCGCGCAACTCGGCGGTATGCAAAACGCCAAAGAACGTGGTTTCGAAGTGAGCCGCAGACCATCTGGGTGCGAAGCAACAATCCGTTGTCAGACGTGGAGAAGCTGGCAAGGGAAAAACTCGGATGGGCATGAACGCCGCTCGCATGGCCGCAACCAATGCGCCGCGCGCGCTGCCGTTGCAAGACGGATATCTCTCAGAAATCCGGCGGCTCAACGTTCCCGTTACGATTTATTTGATGAACGGTTTTCAATTGCGCGGTATCGTGAAGGGCTTCGACGCCTTTACCATTCTGCTCGAATACGAGCGCAAAACGCATCTCGTGTACAAGCACGCCGTCTCGACGGTGTCGCCGCAGAATGCTTTCACACCGAACGGAGCGGCTGACCAAACGCCGCAACCTTGAAGAACATCGTGCCGCTCACGAAGATGCACGGCACGCGCAACGACTTCGTTCTCATCGATCAGCGCAATGCGCGCCTCAGCAACTACGCAGAAGCGGCTCGTTACCTTTGCGATCGGCACGCGGGCATCGGCGCTGACGGCCTCCTCGTTGTCTTACCGTCGCGCGATGACGATGTGCGCATGCGTATCTTTAACCCCGACGGCTCCGAGGCGCAGATGTGCGGCAACGGCATTAGGTGCCTCGCCGCATACCTTCGCGATGAGGGCGCTCCCGCAAATGTGCGTGTCGAAACGCTCGCGGGAACGATCTTCACGCACTGTGAACGCGAGGCTGACCGCTTTGTCGTCTCTGTCGTGCTCCCGCCGCCGCAGGTTGAACCGGCAACCGACATTCCAAACGCGTATGTTGTGATGGCGGGAAATCCAAACGTTGTGATCTTTGGCGATGGACTTCACGGGCGCAATTTGGCTGCAAGCGGCCCGGATATCAGCAGCAAGTATCGGGATGGCGCGAACGTTCATCTTGTGCTCGTTGCGGCCAGAAATCGTATCGAGGTATGTCACTGGGAACGCGGTGCAGGCGTGACGTTGTCGTGCGGCACGGGCGCCGTTGCCGCCGCGGCTGCCACAATTTATCGCGGTGATGCCGACTCGCCGGTCGAGGTGTGTGTGCCGGGCGGCATATTGACCGTCGAGTGGGACGGCACCGGTCCCGCGACATTGACAGGTGAGGCCGTTCGTGTCTTCGATGCAACCGTTCACTACGATGATGCCCTCGCAAATTGACGTTTGCGTGCGCGCTGCACAACGTACTGACGTATCACGGATTGTCGAACTCGCTGCCGAGCTTGGCTATCCGGTAAACGTGGCACGTGTTGAGGCAGTGCTGACAGCGTCAGGCGATCGCACGCTGTTCGTCGCCACGCAACCGAACGACGTTGTGGGCTGGATCGCGCTCGCTCGCGATGTGTCATTGCTCGGTGAAGGCCACGTTTGGATTGAAGGCCTGGTCGTCGATGAGCCACGGCGCGGTCGCGGCGTTGGTGCGCAACTGCTCGCGGCTGCGCATGACTGGGCCCGTGAACGCGGATGCACGCGGGTACGAGTGCGCTCGAATGTCATTCGGGAAGAGGCGCATCGCTTCTACGAGCGGGAAGGGTACCGCCGCTTCAAAACGCAGCACAACTTCGAGTTCCGGCTGTGATCGGGCTGGCCTACTGCGACGCAAAGGGCCGCATCTTTTTCGATGAGGCCGCAGAGCCGATTGCGGACGGTGGCGTTGTTCGCCAAGTTGATGCCGATGAACTGATTGCTGCACCGGCCGGCACGATGCCGATGGTGTTGCCGCATCGCCGGCCCTTGCTTACGCGCGACGGCGCCGCAGCGCCCGGGCGCTACGCGTTGGCCGTGGCGCTGCCCGCCGGCTACACCCGCCTGCTCTTACCCGCCTATTTTAAGGAAGAGCCGGCACCGGCGTTGCCGCTTTTCGGCTACACGTTTGCGTGCGCTGTTGACGATCAGCTGTTTGTGGCGGCGGTGAAAACCGATGAGGCGGAGGATTGGCAGCCACGAGATTTTGGTGACGCCGAGCTCGAGACGCTGATGAGTAGGCGCGTTTCGGCGGACCCGGCAAATCGCGTGCTCGCTCAGCTAACGACTTGTGCCCGTGACTACGGCTGCTTTACGGCGCAGAACGTGTTTTTAGCTCGCGGCGAAGCGGCACTGCCGGTCTCGCCAAAGTGCAACGCGCGGTGCGTCGGTTGCATTTCCGAACTGGCTGATGATCGTGGCGTGCCGGCGCCACAAACGCGCATCGAATTCGAAACGACCGCCGAAGAGCTGGCACGCATCGCGGTTGCGCACCTCAAAAGCGTGCCCGACGGCATCGTCTCTTTCGGTCAAGGATGCGAGGGTGAGCCGCTGCTGCGTTCGATCACAATCGCGGTCGCAATCGAACAGATTCGAGCGCAGACATCGAACGGCACGATAAATCTCAATACGAACGGCAGTCAGCCGAGGGCGTTACGCCGCTGCGTCGAGGCGGGTCTTCAAGCCGTCCGCATCAGCTTGAATTCTTTTCGTCCCGCTGCGTACGCCGCATACTATCGTCCGCGGATGTATACGCTCGACGACGTGCTTGAAAGCGTGCGGCTTTGCGTAGACGCTGGTCTGCGTGTCTCACTCAATTATTTGACTCACCCCGGCGTAACTGATGACAGCTCGGAGGTCCAGGCGGGCTCGGAGTTTTTGTGCAGCGTGCCAGTCGCTATGGTGCAAACACGCACTCTCAACATCGATCCGGAGTGGTACTTTGAAGCCGTCGGCCGTCCGAAAGAGCCGCTCGGGATGCGTTGGGCGCTCGCCCGATTGACGGACTTTACGCACATCGGCAACTTCACGCATACGCACTAAGCAGAGGCAAAGCCGGTCAGCGTTTGGACGTGCTCGTTGATAATTTGCAGAATGATCTCCGTTGAGGAGATCACGGTTACGGGATTTTCGGCTTCCAGCGACTCGAAGATCATCTTATTGCGTGGATTGTTGACGCGCGCGATGCATCGCGGATTATTTGATTGCTTGTGCGCGATCAACACGACGACGAGGTTGTCTTCATCGTCGCCTGTATCGGCGACAACGAGGTCGGCCCGCGCGATGCCGGCTTGGGCGAGCACTTGTGGATCGCATCCGTCGCCGACGACGGTCACATCGCGTTCGAGCAGCTGCTCAAGCGCTTTTGCCTTTCGCTCTTGCTTCTCGACGACGACAACTTCGTGGCCCTGTTTGAGCAGGGCGCGGGTCAAATATGAGCCGACTTTTCCGCCGCCGACGATGAGGATGAACATCTTCCCTTAGGCGGTCATACGCGTTGGCGCGGGTTCGGCGCTCTCGAATAGTGTCGCGAATTCCGAAATGGCGTCCGGAGAAACGATGGCATTGATTTCATCACCTTCGGTAAGGATCGTGTCGTTTGCCGGAACGCGAACCGTCTTACCCGAGCGGATGGCCGCAATGCGAATTTGTCCGGGGCGCTCGAAGTCAGCAACCCGTTTGCCCGCATTGCTGGCTGAAACGCTTGCTGAGAGCGACGTTACCTGACCGTAATCAAACGACTGCAGCGTGTCCCACGGCGCTTCGGTCAACACATCCCGAATCAATTTGGCGCCGATCGTCGTTGGACAAACCGTGTCGATGCCCAGCTCGCGGTACATCTGACCGCGCGGCGGGTCGTAGATTCGCGCGACGATCTTTTTGATCTTGAACATTCGCTGCGCGATCAGCGCCGCCATCACATTGCGGTTGTCGCCGTTGGTGACGGCGATGAACCCGTCGGCATGGCCGGCGCCCGCGCGTTTGAGCACGTCGTAGTCGATCCCCGTTCCAACGACGACGTGGCCCTTGAAGCGTGTTCCCAAGCGCCTGAAAGCCGCAGGATTTTCGTCGACGACGATGATTTCGTGGTTATCCGCGTCCAGCAGTTTGGCGAGCGCTGAGCCGACGCGCCCGCACCCGACAATCAAATACCTCATGTTGCGCGTTCCATTTTCGGCGCGCCGGTGCGTAGATGCTCTTGGCGAAAGCCTGCACTGAGCTTGACGAACAGCCTGCACTGAGCTTGACGAGCAGCCTGCACTGAGCTTGACGAACAGCCTGCACTGAGCTTGACGAAGTGCAAGGACCGCTTCAAAAGCGCCCGAACAGGAGGACCTCGCTCGGGGCGTAGCTCAGCTTGGTAGAGCGCTGCGTTCGGGACGCAGAGGTCACAGGTTCAAATCCTGCCGCCCCGATATTCAGATTCCTTAAAAGAAGAGAGCGGATGTTTTCAAAGTTCAGCCCCGCGTCGTTACGTATTTTGCGGGCCGCAGAGCAAGAGTGCCGCAACCACAACCATTACTATGTGGGCGCAGAGCATATTTTACTTGCGCTGCTGGAAGAGCATGATGCGGCGATCGCGGCGCGGCTGGCCTCCGACGCGATCGACTTCAGTGAAGTTCATGCGCAGGCGCGCCGAGCGCTCGGTACGGGCGAAGATCGTGAATGGGAAGGGATCTTAGTGACCCCGCGCGTTCGCAAGATCGTTGCACTGGCGGAAACGCGAGCCGGGGATCGGCACATTGAACCGCTCGACCTTTTTGAAGCGATTCGTGAAGAAGGCGGCGGCTTAGCGGCGGACATCCTGCGTCGTGCCGCATCGATGGAAAGAGTCACCTCACCGGTTCGTAAGTAAATCGTGCAGCAACTCTCCGGGACGTTGCTCGCGTTGGTCGACCACGCGGGGTACGCCGGATTATTGTTTGTCATGGCGCTTGGCAACATCGGTGTGCCGGTCGGCTCCGAACTCATTCTTCCAGCGGCCGGCGCTTTTGTCGCCACGGGACATCTGCACAGCCTTTCGGTCACCATTGTAATTGCGGTCATTGGCGAGCTGCTCGGCGGCAGCGTGGGATATGCCGTCGGCCGCTACGGCGGAAGAGCCTTCGTCCATCGGTACGGCCACTATGTGCTCTTTCATGAAGCGGAGATGGCGCGCGTCGAACGGTTCTTTTCGCGCTACGGTAGCTTCGCGATCTTCCTTTGCCGTTTTATTCCGGTCGTCCGAGGCATCGTTGCGATCCCGGCCGGCATCGCTCGCATGCCCCTCGTGCCCTTCTACATCTGGACCGCCCTTGGGTCGCTCGGCTTCTGCGCAGCGCTGATCTATGTGGGGCATCTGCTCGGCAAGCACGTGGGCGTCATTGTGCCGGTGCTCCACCGGTTCTCGCTCGTGATTCTCGCGCTGATCGTGCTGGCAATTATCCTCTACGTCATTTTGCGACGCCGTTCGCGGGGTCGTAACGAAGTCTGAGGCGGCGGTGTTGAAGAATTGGCCGTGCCTTCGCGAAGCTCAACATTTAGCGGAAAGCTAAGCCAGATTCCGGACGCCCCGGGCGTCTACTTAATGGTAGGCGAGGGCGAGCGCATTCTCTACATCGGCAAAGCGCTTTCGCTGCGGAACCGCGTCCGGTCGTACTTCCAAGAAAGTTCGGAGCATCACATTCGCACCCAAGCCATGGTGCAGCGAGTGGTTGATGTGCGCACGATCGTCGTCAGCAATGAAGTTGAGGCGCTGATCTTAGAGGCAAATCTGATCAAGCGGCATCAGCCGGCGTTTAACGTTCGGCTGCGCGACGATAAGCGCTATCCGTACTTGAAAGTGACGAACGAACCGTTTCCCCGCGTGGTCTTTACGCGCATCGTTCGCAACGACGGGGCTCGCTATTTCGGTCCGTATACCAACGCGCATGGCCTGCGCGAGCTCATCGACCTCGTCCGGCTGGTCTTTCCATTGAGAACATGCCGCGAGCCCATCGATGGGCGTCGCGCGCGGCCGTGCTTACAATACCATATCAAACGTTGCCTTGCACCCTGCGTCGGTTACCAAAGCGACGCCGATTACAGCGCGATGATCGAGGAAGTCGTGCTGTTCTTAGAAGGCAAGCAGGAGCACTTGCTTTCTCGCTTGCAGCGCGACATGGTCGATGCCGCGCACACGATGAACTTCGAAACCGCCGCTCGGCTGCGCGACCGCATCGTTCAAGTGCGGCGCGTTACCGAAAACCAGAAGGTTGTATGGCGCTCGCGCGTCGACATGGATTTGATTGCGATGGCGCGCGCGCAGGGTCAAGCGTGCATGCAAGTCTTCATGGTACGCAATGGCAAATTGATCGCGCAAGAGCACTTCATCTTGGACGGCGTCCACGATCAGCCCGATGAAGTGCTGTATTCAGAATTCTTAAAACAGTTTTATACGGCGCGAACGGCCGGAGGGCTCGACGGCATCCTGGAGACTGCGTCGCCCGCGCGTCAAGCACTCGAAAACGAAGCGCCTGTCGCGCTGCGGGCGCGTTCGCGACGCCAAGCCGCGAGCGCCTTGCCCAAGGAAATCTTGGTGACGGCGGTCCCCGCCGATCAAAGTGTCATTGAAAGCTGGTTGACCGAGCTGAAAGGGCAGCGCGTGCGTGTGTTGCGCGCCGCTCGCGGCCCGCGTGCCGACTACTTGCGGCTCGTACAAACGAACGCGGAAGCGAATCTCAAGTCGTTCCTCGCGCATCAAGAGGTCGAGGAAACGGCTCAGGCGCGCGCGTTGACCGAACTTGCGAACGCACTGGAACTGCCGGAACCGCCGCAACGGATCGAGTGCTACGACATCTCGAACATCAGTGGATCGAACCCCACGAGCTCAATGGTCGTTTTCATCGGCGGACGCGCGCGCAAAAGCGAATACCGGCGCTTCAAGATTCAGTACGATCGCGGTCCGAACGATTTCGCAATGATGCAGGAAACGCTGCGGCGCCGTCTTCGGTACCTTCGTCCGCGAACCGATGATGAGTTGAGCAATGAACGTGCCGCTTTGCTGCACAAAGAGAAATTCAGCCACAAGCCGGATCTGCTGTTGATCGACGGCGGAAAAGGGCAGCTCAGCGCCGTGCAAGATGTGCTGGAGGAGATGGATATGTCTGGCACCCCCGTTGCAGGGCTTGCAAAAGAACACGAGTGGCTCTATCTCCCGGGCCAAGCCGATCCGATCGTTTTGCCGCCGAACTCCGCGGCGCTGCACCTCGTGATGCGCATTCGTGATGAGGCGCATCGGTTCGCCGTCACATATCATCGGCAGCGGCGCGGCAAGGCGATGACCGCGTCGGCTTTGGATGCGCTCAGAGGTGTCGGGCCAATGCGCAAGAAGCGTTTGCTCAGGAGGTTCGGCTCCATTGCCGCGATCAAGCGCGCGAATCTTGATGAGATTGCGGCGGTCAAAGGCATGACGTCGAGCCTCGCATCACGCGTCAAGTCTGCTTTAGGAGAATAGCATGTCTTGGATCATACGCTTTATCATCAACGCGATTGTGCTTTGGCTTATCGTTGAATATGTGCCCGGCTTTGTGAACGGCGCCGGCGTACCGCATGCGATTCCGATTTGGCCGACGGTGATCATTTTGGCGATCATCTTTGGAATCGTGAATGCGCTCATCGGACCGATCCTGCGGCTGCTCAGCGCTCCGCTGACGTGGATTACCCACGGCCTCTTTGCGGTCGTCATTAATTGGATCTTGTTCGCGATCGCAATTTGGATTACGCCCAACCTGAAAGGCACGTGGCTGGCAACGCTCATCGGCGCGATCATCTTGATGGTGATCTCGACGCTCGTTCACAACATCAGCGAACCGCGGGCAGCTACGGCCTAGGCGCACATCCAGCTCGTTCTCAAAATCGTTAAAACGGCATAAGGCAGTACGAAGGCGCCGACGATCTCGGCGCCTTCCAATTGTCTAACCCGGCGGTTCAGCGCACGTGAGCGCGCGTAACGCCGGCCGGCGAGGTGGAGCCGAGCAACGCGAAGGTGAGGCGTATTTCTTCTTGCAAAATGCGCAGCACGTCGGCAACGCCCGCCTCGCCGGCAGCGGCTAAGCCGTACAGCATCGCGCGCCCGATCATCACGGCTCGTGCCCCAAGCGCAAGCGCTTTAACAACATCGCCTCCCCGACGGATGCCGCCATCCATGAGAACTTCAGCGCGACCCCGTACCGCTTCAACCACTTCTTCGAGCACGTCGATCGACGCCGGTACGCCATCGAGCTGTCTGCCGCCGTGATTTGAAACGACGACTGCGGCGGCGCCGTGTTCGCAAGCTATCTCGGCGTCTTCGCCGGTCATAATGCCTTTAATCACAACCGGCAAGCCGTACTGCCTTAGCCATTCGATGTCGCGCCACGTCATCGTGGCGTCGAAGCCGGAACCGAACAGTTCGCCCTCAACTCTTAACTGCTCCGGAACCTTGAATCCCACGCGGATGTCGCGCTCGCGCCTTCCTAGATACGGTACGTCAACCGTTAGCACGAGGGCTGCGTAGCCGGCGGCAACCGCCTCTTCAATGGCAGCCTCGGTCTTGGCACGCGTGTTCCAAACGTAGACTTGAAACCAGCGTTTGCCGTTTCTTAGTTCGCCGGGGCGACACGTCGCCGCCGATGAGAGGCACATGATCGTGTCCGCTGCCGCCGCGGCGCGGGCCGTTGCCTCCTCCCCCAGCTGATGTGCTAAGCGTTGAATGGCAACAGGAGCAACAATGACGGGAAGTGCGATCGGTGTCCCGAGAACGGTCGTAGCGGTCGAAACTTGACTGACGTCAACCAACACTCGCGGTCGAAATTTGCGCCGCTGAAACGCTGCAACGTTGTCCGCAAGCGTGATTTCGTCGCCGGAGCCGCCGAAAACGTAGGCGCTTGCGTTTGCGTCCAACCGTTGCTCCGCCAAGCGCTCGTAATCCATGACGCTCAACGGCTTCATGCTTGCAGACTGTGCCACGCGGCCAGCTTCGGGGAAGGCGATGCGGAAACTTTGAAGTTGTGAAGGCGTGTTATACTATGTGGTCGCGGGGCTGAGTTAGGTTCGACGAAAGGAACCGCGTCGGAGATAAGCAGGCGGAGTTGCGAGCGCTCCTAAAACGATCGCAAGCGTTTTACACGCAAACAATCAATACGCTCTGGCTGCCTAATCTAAGGTAGTCACGGAATGCGGGAGGTCGCCGGAATCAGCCCGCAAACCGTCATGAGTTCCGGCTAGAGACGGAGAGATGACCCGAAATCCGTTTCGAAACTGATCGGGTCTTCCGCGGGCAGCATCCCGGTTTCGAGGAGACGCGCGCGTAAGCCAAAATCGAAACTGAGCCTGGAGAAGTCGCCGGCAAGGTCTTTCGGACTCGGGGGGCAGTTCCCCGACAGCTCCACCAGTGTTGTTTCGCAAAAAATGCAAGCATTTTTCGCGAGGTCAGAAATGTTGAAAGGCGAGTGTACAGTGAATGCACACTCGCCTTTCTTCCTTTGCACCGTCAAAGCGCCTACTAAACGCCTCAGTTTGCTCTCAGGCACGGTGGGTACGGTTTGGGCCATGCTACGTGGAATTATTGTTGGCATTGTCCTGACGATCGCCGCATTGCTCGTCACTGGCTACGCCGGCATCAAGGCGGGAGCGTTTCCCGCAAATGCGGATGCGCGTCCATCGGGTATCGAAGCATGGATGGCGCGCACGTCGCTCGGAGCGACGATTCGGCGGCAAGCCCCAAGCGGTGACAATCCGGTTGCAGTCTCCGATGCAAGTCTGAACTCCGGCATGAAGCTTTACGTTGCAAACTGCGCCGTCTGTCACGGCGCCGCCGACGGCAAGGCAACGAATGTTGCGCACGGGCTCTACCAACGGCCGCCGCAACTTGCATCCTTTGGCGTTGAAGACGATCCGCCGGGCGTCGTGTATTGGAAGATCAAACATGGCATTCGCCTGACGGGCATGCCGTCGTTCTCACAAACGCTCACCGACGATCAGATTTGGCAGATCACTGCGTTCGTGCAGAACATGGATCATTTGCCGCCGGCCGTTGATGCAAACTGGAAAAGTGCACGAGTTTCGGAAACGATTGCGCCGGCTTCGCTCCAGATGCACCGCCGCAAAGGAAAGCCGGGCAGCCGTCCACCGCCCGGCGATTAATCTATTGCAGTAGCGCTAGTTTAGCGCGACGACATTAAGGCCGGTAGACGAAGGCTGCGCCAGTGCGTGCCGTCTTCGTAGGTAATGCGCAATGGAACGCATTGCGCGAGTGAGGTGCCGAGCGGAAAGACGTTCGGGCTCAGCCCGAAAGTGTGCTTGATCTCGGCTCCCGGCGAAAACGTGCCGACGTCGCGCACTTCGGCAACCAGATGCCCGCGTGCGACAAGCCCGAATTCAATCGTTTTAGCGACCTTCGCTCCCGTGTTTCGGTAGTCGATCGCGAGCTGCGGGCTCGTTCTCGTCACCGACGGTTGATAGAAGCGGCGGCCGTAGGCGTCATACCACCAGAATTGCCCGGCCGGATAATATGCCGGAACGAAGCCGGGAGTTACAAACGTGCTGCCTTGCATCGGTTCACACTTTGAAACGTGGATGTTGCTGCCGGGGTGAACCAAGAGGCTCATCATGCCGGGCCGCGTTTGAGCGATCGAGTTCGCTGCTGTCGCGCCAAAGATGGCCGTCGCGGCCGCAAGACTCCAAAAAATGCGCATGTCTCTTCCTTATAAGTGAAGCGGATGTGGCGAATGCTTTCAAACTTGCAGGCGGCCGCTTCCTGCGCTGACGCTGCAGCCCCCGAGCTATAGCGCAAAATGGGGGTCGGTCTCGCTGTGTTTTCCATGAGAAAATAGGAATTTTCGCTAGGCGGCGCCTGCTTGCGAACTTGGCGCAATCGCGGCACGTTTTCGTAGTGTATTCCTCGGGCACGAGGAGAGAAGCAAGCGAGGATCCTTAATGTATAGATATCTCAGCGCCCTGGCACTCTTGATCGTCAGCACCACCTTACCGGTGCTCGCCGATCAGTCCAGCGGCGCAAACAGTAAAGACCGTGCAACCGCGCGACCGGCGGCGCAAGCGCCGCAGCGGCCGGCGGCCCAACCCGCGGCACCACCGCGTCAATACACGCCGCCCGCACCGCAGCCGCGTCAATATACGCCCCCGGTGACGCGGCAATACGCGCCGCCCGCACCGCAGCCGCGTCAATATACGCCGCCGGTGACGCGGCAGTACACGCCGCCGGTGACGCACCAGTACACGCCTCCGGTTCGTCAGTACACGCCTCCGGTGACGCATCAGTACACGCCTCCGGTGACGCACCAATATACGCCGCCGGTTCGCCAGTACACGCCTCCGGTGACGCACCAGTACACGCCTCCGGTGACGCATCAGTACACACCGCCGGTGACGCGTCAGTACACGCCTCCGGTTACGCGTCAGTACACGCCTCCGGTTACGCGTCAGTACACGCCTCCGGTTACGCGTCAGTACACGCCTCCGGTGACGCGTCAGCGCATGCCAACGGTGAACAACGCACCGGTTCGCGCACGCAACTCATTCGCGCCGGTACCTGTGAACAATGCGCCGGTCCGCGCACGCAACTCATTCGCGCCTGTACCTGCGAACAATGCACCGGTCCGCGCACGCAACTCGTTTGCGCCGGTACCTGTGAACAATGCACCGGTCCGCGTTCATAGCTTCGTTCCCCCGGCACGTGGCATCAATACGGTTCCGACGCTAACGCACGTCCAGAACTTTGTTGCACCGAGTCGCCCGACGAATGGGACACGCACGATTTCGAACACGCCGGTGCCGAGCACGACGCATGCTCGCAACTTCTTTGCGCCCACTCGTCCAATGGCTAACGTGCCCGTAACAACGGTACGCGTGCCGGCGAACGTGGCGCCGCAACCGGTTCGAACGTCGTTCGGTACGGTAATCGTTCCGCGCAATCGTCAGATTCAGACTGCGTTGGAGCAGCGCGCCGTCACGCGAGTGAACTTGATCACAAACACGATCCGCCAGTCGGCGCAGATCCCGTGGCAATCTATCCAGGCCAATACGCGCTACGCGTTGACGCCGAACGATCGCCGCTGGATTCGTCAGGCTTGGTTAGGTCCGCAAGCGTTGCCGGCCCGAATTCTCGCCGCGAACGCGGCGATCGCCGCCGCTGACCCAAGCGTTCAGCAGCAGGTCGTCTATCAACCCTATCCGGTGTACCAGCAGCAGCAGGTCGTCTATCAACCCTATCCGGTGTACCAGCAACAGCAGGTCGTTTACCAGCCGTATCCGGTCTACCAGCAATATCCGGTATACCAGCAGTATCAGCCGAGCTTCGATCCGACGCAGTTGATCCTCGGTCAGCTGCTGGGCGGAGTTCTAGGCGGAACGCCCTTCGGCAACATCATCAGCAATATCGGCTACAACCCATACAACGCCGGTTATAGCCCGTACAACTACGGATACAATCCGGGGTACGGTTACAATCCGGGATACGGCTACAATCCGGGATACGGCTACAATCCGGGATACGGCTACAATCCGGGATACGGCTACAATCCGTATTCAAACGGTTCGATCGGAAATAGCTTAGCGCTTGGGGCTCTGTTAACGATCGTGCCGGCACTGCTCAATGGAAACGGTGGTAACTTCCAGTTGCAAGACCTGCTTGCCCTCGCGCCGCTGCTCCTGATGGGCAACAACAACAATACGCCGTACTACGGCCAGAATCCGTACTACAACAATCCGTACGGATATCAGCCGATGTATAACCCGACCGCGTATGATCCGTATGCATACAATCCGTACGCATACCAATCGGGCTACGATCCGTACGCCTACAACCCGTACGCGAATCAGCCCGCACCATACTCACCGTATCAGCCGGTCTACAACCCGTCCGCCTACTACGGACAGAGTTGCTACAACGGCGACGGTGATGGCGACGAATCGAACTGCGGCAACTCGTCATACTACGACCCGTACGCAACCAGCTCATACAACCCGTATGGCAACGGCTATACGCCGTTCACGCCAGTCGCTTCGTATACGCCGTACGCCCCATATGCGACTCCGGTCGGAATGGGTGCGCCGCTATCGAACGCACAGCTCGCGGGATACGTTGTCGCGCAATCCGGTCCGACGGTGCTGCTCTTGACTCCGAACATGGGGACAACGATCGTCAACGTCATGCCGGCTGAACAGCTTGGCCTCGTAGGAACAAACCTGCGTCCCGGCTCGTACGTCAGCGCGCTCGGATTCTATCAAGGCAACACGTTCATGGCCACTGCGCTGCAATCCTAAGCCTCGCCTTGCAGTAGCCGCGTAACGCAAAGACAAACGGCCGTGAAGTGGATCTCCACTTCACGGCCGCTGCTTTTGCGACGGCATTCACCATCATCGACCCCGTCGGCATGATCCCGCTAACGTTGGCGTCGACCGCGCAAATCAGCGAGCGCGACCATGCGCGAATCGTCAATCAGGCCGTACTCGTCGCAGCGCTGATCATGTTGTTCATGGGGCTCGTCGGACGCCCCGTGCTGGATGCGCTCGGCATTACCTTGCCTGCATTCATGATCGCCGGCGGCCTGCTGCTCTTTCTCATTGCGATCGATATGCTGTTCGCGCGCAAAACTGGTGCGAAGCGAACCGAAGAGGAGGAACGCGAAGCCGCTGAAGTCGAGAATCCGGCGGTTTTCCCGCTGGCCATTCCAATGATCGCCGGGCCGGGCACGATTGCCACAGTCCTGCTCTTAATCAGTGTGGCGCATGGCGACCGCCTGAAACTGCTAACCATTTTTGTCGCGTACGCCGTCGCGCTTGCGGCAACATGGCTGTGTATGCGTACCGCCGGCAGACTCATGCGCTTAATCGGCAAAACGGGAATCCACGTCGTGACGCGCGTGCTGGGCATTATCTTGGCGGCGCTCGCAGTGCAGTTCGTGATCAATGGCGTTCTAGCGACGCCGCTCTTGCATCACGCCGGATGAGCGCGCTTAAGTTTTGTAAACGAGCGCGTTTCGTATCACGCGTGCCGCTAAGCGGACGCACCGCGGCGCCTCTCTTGCGAGCCACGGGATTTCAAGCCACGCGCGAGGATGAAAGATGACACTTGCGGGGCGGCTCCACGCAGCACTCAGTTCATGACCGGGCGTATCGAGAATGACGCGCACGACTGCAACTTTCGGCGCTTGCAAGAACGCGCTCTCCATATCCGCCGCCGCAAAGCCGCGCCGCGCCCAACGTTCCCGCTCTTCTCCGCGTACGATCGCTCGCGTGGTAAGAAGAGGCTCGCCACTGTACTGAACGCCGATCGTTGCGGCGCTCTCCCGCAACGCCAGCACAGCGTGCGGATCGCAGACAATCCGATGTCCCTCGGCGTCGCAAACTACTTCCGGAATGACGACCGCTCCCGTTGAGAGACGGTCGCTAAGGCCGCCCGCTAATCCGCAAGCGATCGCGAGGCCCCCAAAAGTGTGCCTTCGCAGCGTGGAGAGTGCGATGCCCGCGTTGATCACATTGACGCCGGGCAACGTCTTTCGAACGATGCGGTGCTCGAACGACGTTGCAGCGATGACGGTTAACGCGCGGCGATCAAGTTGGATGCGTGCGATACCATGCGACCGCGCGTTGCAGCGCGCCGCGAACGGAGGAAGGCGCAAAACCGAGCTCCGCCTTGGCCTTACTGTTGTCGACAAAGACGCGATGCTGCGACATCCGAACGCCCTCGAGCGGCACGACCGGAGTGGAATCATTCATCAGGCGGCACCGCAGCTCGTCGCCCCACGCGAGCGCGAAGAGC